>Ga0065711_1030092_pt1 | contig 33749 bp, 28 predicted proteins | sample Hoacrofraction12_FD_59098 | JGI IMG/M metagenome (GOLD analysis project Ga0065711, IMG submission 59098) | Hoatzin crop microbial communities from Cojedes, Venezuela - Epithelial fraction 12 v2 (version 2) | ecosystem: Host-associated > Birds > Digestive system > Esophagus > Crop | place...
TTTTTTCCCTTTTTTTTTTCCTTTTTTTTTTTTTTTTTTTTTTTTTTTTACATCAATCCCCATCCCCAACACACATGACATAGAAGTCCCCCCAGTCCCTCCCCGGTAAAAACCCTTTGTCCCCAAGCTCTGCTGGAGTCGCCCCCCCAGCCCACGCCTCCCGGAATGAGAGCAGTTCACAGATAAGGCAGTTCGTGTGAGGGGGAGCTTGGCCCTGCCAGCGGTCAAGCCGGTGCCCCCAGGCCTGAGAAGGGCAGTGACTCGCAACACCAAGCCTCCCCCTTCCAGACAAGACAGAGAACAGAGACAGACAGACAGACAGAGCATGGGAGGGAGGCACTCCTATGGTTTGCATTGCTGCTTCCCTCCTCCCCTGGCTCTTGCTCCACAGGCCCTCGCAGGTCCACTCTATCCCCCTCCCACCTCCCAGCCCCTAATACAATTCAGATCCTTGACAGCTAAAAAACAACAAAACAAAACGAAAAGAACAAAACAACCCCCACGCCACACCCTTCGCATCCTTCTCCACCCGCTGCCGTGGCCCAGAGGGGAAATCCTGACTCCCAAAAAGGTCCTGCAACTTTTGCCTCCTGGCGGAGCTGAGACCGAGCAGGGGCTGGGCCCATTATTTCCCTGTGATCTCTATAACATCGTCGTCTTTGTCCTCGTCATTAGAGCTGCATCCCACCTCTGGGACCTCCTGGGGTTCAAACTGAGGCACCTGGGACCGAAGGAGGCCCCCGGCCGGGTAGCCCGAGTGAGGGGACACGTAGCCAGGGTAGGCAGATGCCATGCTCCTGGGAAGGCTGCTAGGCAAGACGGGGGCTGGGAAAGGAGCAAACATCCTGGGCTCGGGCAGGAGTGACTGCGTGAAGGGAAGCGAGTAATTGGGCAGCACCCCCGTCAGAGAAGGGTTTAGCATGAATGAGGGGACGCTGGCGGTGGCTGAGGTAGCAGCAGAAGAGCTGGCGGTGCCGGCTGTCAGCAGAGGGTCAGTAGTCACAGGGAACACCAGATGAGGGTCTGGGAGTAAATTGGGCAGCTGGTAATAAGAGGAGCCAGTGCCCATGTACAAGGAGTTTCCTGGCTGGGAGGCAAATGGATGGGTTAGGTTGTGGTTTAAAGAGACAGGAGGCATGGCGAACCCACCAGAGACGGGGTACCCGTGTTCGTATGGCTGCACAGACGATGGCAACTGGCGCTTCTTCTGCTGCCTGCGGGCTTGCTCCTCTGGAGCCGATGGTGAGGTTGACTTGCGCTTGTTGCCCCGTAAGTCCAGCACCGAGTGGGCGTCGAGGTGCTGGCTGGTGGCAGGCAGGGCTGAAGACACGGAGGGAGCCATGCAGTGAATCCCCACACGCTGCTCGGCTCCTCGGGGTGCTAAGCCGGGCGCGTTGTCCATGCGGGCTGGGTGGCTTTGTGCTGCGTTGGTGCTGGGAGAGCTGTGCCGGGACTCCCGGGCAGCCGCTGCCTCCGCGTACTGCTGCAGCTCGCTGATGATCTCGGGGCTGTCGGGGGATATGGGCCGAGTGAGCTCCTCTGCGCTGGGGAGCTGTGGTGATGAGGCACTGTGTCTGCCATTGCTTGTGGACTCCAGTGAAGAGCTCTGGGAGCCTGGAAACAAGGAGATGGAGCAAATGAGAAAGACAACCCTGGAGGAAAACCCCAGGGGCCAAGAGGCAACAGTGGAAAGGAAGATGGGGATATCATAGGGAGATTGTGGGGTCAGGCTCTGAACACAGGCATGACGGAAGGTGGCCAGGGAACACTGCTTGAGACACTTGGGTAGGAAAGCATGTGAGCAAGCCCCTCACAGTGGTTCCAAGGCCCTACCTGAGGCAGCAGTCCGACAGTCTTCATTGCCCTTTGGCTTCCCAGTGGTCCGGATAGCAAAAATCCGCCCGTCACTGGTCCGGATGTACGTCCCTGGAACAGAGGCAGAACAACTTCATTCACGGTTTCTGGTCTCAGCTTAGGACCCTGGATCCACAAGCCCACAAGGCTGCCCAGGCAGGAACAGGACAGCAGCACTGCACCAGGCCAGCCCACAGATCATGCAGGGAGATCAGTGGGGGGGCCTTCTGCCCCTTCCTCACTCCTCACTTCCACCCTTTCAGCTTTCCCGGGTTGGAGGTCACCACCTCTCAATGTGCTGTGCTGCTGGTGGGAGATGCAGAACTTCATGCTTGGGGCTAAGTTTGCTTTGGGAGCACTGGGAAGTGTTTGGCTGCCCCAATACATGCAGTGGGTGTTGTGACAATGAGACACCCAGCCACAAAGTCCAACAGCTCCTCTCAGAGGCAGGAGCAGCCACAGCTGCAATAGCCCTGAAGCATCAGCCACGACAGCACACCCAAAGCATGGGCTGCAACAGAGCCATTGCAAAGTCCAGATCTCCTCCCCTTCTTGTTTCTTTTCCTCTCAAGGGACCCACTCATGCTCCTACATCCTTTTCTGTATCCCTTCTACATCCTAGCATTGGCTAGGACTCTATCCACAGGTCTTGCTGAGACAAAGAGACTTACCTTTCGTCCCTCGGATGATGTGGATGCTCTCACCAGCACTGATTCTTGCCTGTACATCAGTGGATGTGTTTGTACCCGGAATCACAATATCTGGCAGGGGGGGAAGAAACAGAACAGTGTCTGTGAAATTGCACGGCAGCCACAGTCAGGAGCGGAGAGGTGCACCACCAAGCCCCTTCGCAGTGCAGCTGTCTCTCCTACGCGTTGCGCTAGAAGCAAGCCCTGGGTTTATTTCTGAGCAGCACTGGCAGGCAGCAGAGGCTCCAAGGAAGCAAAAGCCACACAGCTCTGGCACAGCATCTCCGTTATCCCAAGAAGGACAACCAGCAACAGTATTGCAGGCCCTCTCATGGGGAGTTCACTCCCAACAACCCGCCAAGCCCATGCCCCTTGCACATCTGCAGGTAAAGTCCTCCAGGTACAGGGGAAGCACTCAAATGCAGAGAGGCAGTATCCGTTGCTCTGATGTCCATCTGCCCCCAGCCCACGTGGGCATCCACAACTCGCCCTGCTCCTCAGTTCACTGTGGGCATCACAACTCAACTCACTGTGAGCATCAGCAACTCACCTGTGGTGGTGACAATCTTCTGCACAAGCACACCGGCTCGCTGTAGGTAGTTGATGGGGAAGTTGATAGCAGGGTTGGAACTTGAGGCTGATCCTGCACTACCCATGGGGACATGCCGGGGCATCATAGGAATGGGGGTGGACTGAACTGGGCGGACGCTTGCCACCGGCTTGTCCTCACCCTTGAGGGTTGGTCGCCTAGTAAGAGAGGAGGGGTGAAAGTGTAGTGCCCCCACTGACAGGGCTAAGAGTGTTCTGCCCCCTCATTTCATGTCTACAGCACAGGAAGAAGGGGAAGAGGCAGGTACTCACCAGTTCCTCTGGCTAAAGGCAGGGATGCTCGTCAGACTCTGGTCACTGGCTGGGTAATACTGTGCGTAGGACGGCCGGGTGTAGGGGACGGATGCTCGCTTTTCCTCCTCATAGCTCTTCTTCGCTGCTTTCTTTTCTGCCTTGGTCAGCTTGTGCTCCTTCCGGTCGATCAGCAGTGACTCATGCTGAAAAGGCTCCTGCAACCCCACAGCAGCGAGGTTTTGACACTGACACACCACGAGAGGGAACCAGCATGCCCCAAACGGCTGCCACCCGGTCCCTGCATCAGCGCTGTCTCTGTCCCAGGCTGGAGCAGGGAAGTGGGGAGTTGGGAGGCAGAGCTGGTCATGGCGAAGCGTGTGCGGGGCAACGCTGTGGATGTGACCAAGGCTCAGCTTGAAGAGCGAGCTAAGCAATCGCTTACCACCTCTAAGCCTGCCCAGCCAAGGCCATCGCTTACCATGTGTGCAAGCACGGAGCCTGCCCTGAGGTCACAAAGCCACCAGAGCCCCACACCACCCAGCCACAGGCCCACTCTGCAGCACCACACTACCAGTGAAACTCTGGCTGTCCCAGCTTTGTTTTAAAGCCACCCCAGGAAGAGAACTGGCAGCAAGCTGTGATATGCCACTGCCACCTTCCTGGCACAGCACCAAGTTGAAGAAAGGGGTGCTGTACGGCCTGCCCTCAAACCTGTCCAGGACAGAGGTGGCTCTAAAGGTGTACAAGATATTACAGGGAAGGGCAGGGCTCTTAGGGCCCTCTCTAGAGAACTTTTTACCTATTCCCACCAGCACACAGATGTGTCCTTTTTGCCACCATGTCCCCATCACACAGCCAGACTCCTCCAGACCTACTCTTGCCTGTGCAGTGCCATGCCAGCAAGGAATCAGGTTGATCTTACCTTGGTGATGAGGTGAGGATACTTGAGACAGGCTAATTGTAGAACAGACTCTTTCATCTTGCTTGGATTGAGGGAGAGCTGAGCAGGGTTGGATTCCTCCTCCACAAAATGCAGCAGGTTCTCCACCTCGCGTCGGGTGAAGTTCAGCACTGGGTTCAGATCATCCACCACCCGATCTGGAAAAAAGAGGGAATGGAATGAGCAGAGTAGGGAACAGATCGGTACTCCTGCCTGCTGCCCTTTCTACTCTCCTGTCCTAATAGAGCTCCCTTCTTGCAATCTGCACGATCCTCAGAAGTGTTCTGTAAATGTCAGGGCAGGGATAAAAATCATCAGCCATGTTCAGAGATGACCTTGTTTGACTAAGCCAGGCTTGTGCTCCAGACTGCACAGCAATGCAGTGCAGGTCACTGAGCTCCTGGCGTGCAGGAACACAAAGCTAATTACGGATGGTGTCCCATCTCACAACAAAAGGCTGAAAACATACAAGCCCTGGGACAGAACTGCAGCCACATCAGCACGTGCCCTCCCACAAAAACGCTCAAGTTCATAACCAGGTGCTGAAATTTACAGAACCATGTTGAGTTGAAAGCTCAGAAAAGCAGCCATGACCCCTCCCTCACAAGAGCCTGAAAGTTTTCCTTGGATGTTGCTTCCTGCACACAGGGCAAAAGGGAGCATGTGGAGAAAACATCTATATCCAGAACTCTCCTGGGAGCCAGGCTAGCTTCCAGGGGACTCCACCTCGAGTGCAAGACAGCACACTGAGCCGATCACACTGCACTGTTGCCTCAGAAGTTGGGTTTCGATACAGAGAAGAACACAGACAGCAGAACTCTTTCTGGGTCACCATAACCCTCAGCTGCATTGATTGTCTACACGAGCAGCTCGACAGCTGGCACAAGCCAGCACAAAAGGTACTTTTGGTACAAGGGAAGGAATTAATTAATTATTCTTGGCTCCTAAGCAAGCACTATCAGTCAAAGGTATGAATACATATTTTAATTTTGCTATTTTCCCTCCCTTGCTGCTGAAGAAACGGAGGTACAGAGCTATTTAATAAGTAAGTCCCAGTTTAAGACAAGTAATGCCCAGGCACAGGGGAAAACAGGATGACCACCCCCCAAGTCTCCAGTCTCTTGTAGCAGCCAGGAGAGTAGCAGGGAAGGTAAATGGCACTGAACTGGACTGGTAGCACAACTCTGCTGCAGGATGCTGGCTCTACAACCCCTACTGCTCTGCTATGAATTTCTTACAGGGTCTCATGTCACTGCCAGCTCATAAACATCAAAGATAGCCCTAGGGTAGTGTCTCTGTCACTTCTTTGGCTGTCTGGCTTTCAACTTTAAAAAAAGAAGTTATGAAAACCACAGAAACAGGACTTTAAGGAGCTAGCAGGAGTGAAAGCCAGAAGTGGAGTGCCACATCCATCCACACTTACCTGACATGCCCTGCTTGGAGATCTGACGGTCATAGATCTTCTTCTCAAGGGTGTAATCAGAAACCAGTCTGTATATGTGGCATGGCTTCTTCTGCCCGTAGCGGTACACTCGGCACACGGCCTGAGCGTCATGGCACGGGTTCCAAGAAGCGTCAAACACCACCACTCTGTTTGCTCCAATGAGGTTGACACCCAAACACCCAGCACTGGAAGATAAAGGCAAATTTCAAATTGCTACCTTGGCTAATTTTCAAAGCTTCTAGGCAGGACAGACATCACAGGCAAGAGTCCATAAGGTGTCTATGGAAAGTCCCCTCCAGTCATACAGGCAACTTCAAACCCATGTTTGGTTTCCGAGACCATTGTTAAGCTGTTGGAAAGGACTAAGGCTAAAATTCTGCGCCCCTAGGGAATTCAGAAGCAGATGGCACTATCATCCCATAGACTCCCGAGAGCATGTCACGAAGGAAGTTAAGAACTGAAAACCCATATATGCATATACACAGAGCATCAGCGCAAGTCCTCCACTGCGCCCTTCCACTCCAACCAACTTACCGTGTAGACAAAAGAAACAGCCAAACAGAGGTGTTGCTGGGGTCATTGAACTGGTTAATCAGTCGTTCCCTCTCTGAGGCAGAGATGCTGCCATCCAGTCCTGAGAATGAAATTAAGGACACATCTAAAAGCTCTGTATGTTTCGAGGAATCCCATCAGAACAAAACCACCTCCCAAACACTGAGCTTTGGCACTGGTTCACAACCAATTCTAGGTCTTCCTCAAGTCATGTACTCCAGGACTTCAAGTGGACCACACTGTACTTCTAATTTGCGCAGCCAAGCAGGTGCAATGCAGCCAGCCAGGCTGTGATTTGTTCAACTGAAAGATCAAGCAAAACATTACTCAAGCCTGGCAAGGCCAAGACTGGGAGTGCTACAACACGCATAGCCCATTAAGGCTCCATATTAGGCAAGACAGACAGTAAGCAAGAGCAGCAGGCACAAAGGCCCCATGTATGCTGGCAGCTTGAGAAACCAAGAGAAAGGAAAAGTGCGAAAGCATTTGGCAAGACCCCACAGACTGGATCTGAGCACAGAGAGTACTGGTCTAAAGGAGTGCAGGGAGGTATCATGTCTCTGCTCCTGGACAGCAGCTTGCTTCTGGCAGCGCTGCAAAAATCAGGAACAGCGTATCCACTGCTCCTCTCAGTCCTGGCCTGTAAAATAGCCAGACAAAGCAACACCCCATGCCAGAACAAGATTTAAAGCTGGGGAAGAGGGGAGGAGGAATTCACAGCCCCGAGATAGTGAAAGCATTCCACAGTGACTCTGGTTTGGGAAGCAAGATTTAGAAAATAGCCAAACAGGAAGTAAAAAGTATCTTTTACAACTTAAAAAAGCACTAGTGTGTAAGTGAGATGTTAAAGATGTCTGACATCCAAGTAAGATGTCAAAAAGAGGATCAGTCAGTTGCTATCCAACTGACACTGTCTTCCCAAGCAACCAAAGTAGGAACAACTTGAAAAAGAATTAATCAGAATAATGCTTCAGAAGAGCATTCTCACATGCAGGGACAACTACAAGAAGATAGTGGGTGACTTTCAGGAATTAGTCCATCACAGAGGATCAAACAGTGTCACACCAAAAGAGAGGAAGACTGGCTGTACTCACTGTAGTAGCTGATGTTTCGGACCCAGTTGTGAACTGCTCCATCTGAGCCTGGAGGATTTGGCATTGGTCTCTTTGCCAAAAACTCTTCAATGACAGATAAGGTGGACAAGCTCTGGCTGCAAAACCAAGATCTCTGTTCAGGAGAAAGCCCCCACAGCAGCAAAAGTGAAGTATCAGAACTCTTCCCCAACCATGACAGCACTGATGGTTGTCAAACCCTGTCTGTAGCAGCACACCTCTCACTAGTAAACTTCATAGTGGCAGAAGTATAAAATCCACAGAGGAAAAACAGGATCTCACACAACAAAGGAGAAAAGAGGAACTGCCACACCATTCACTCCATGTAACAACTTCCTTGTACCAGGAGGGGTCCAACCACTTCAGCATTTAGTGACTGTAGGATCAGCTGTTGATACTTTGCTTACCTGAAGACCAAGATCTTGTCTCCAAGCTTCACGCTTTCCTCAATTAGGTGGAACAGTAACACCATCTTGGGCGAGTTCTCCAAGACCCCCGTCTGGTAGTCACACAGGATGTCTTTGGCCTACCGAGAAACAGGAGACTGTTACAGGTGGAGTTTCTCATTCCCTGTTTAGCTCAACAATCCTGTCTCAAGGTGAGAGAAATAAGTCATTGCAGAGATCTTATATACATCCAGCCAGGTAGAGGTGACAATGTTACTCCCAACTACTACTGCTACCTCCCATTCCAGAAGCTCCAAACAACAAACTTCTTGGAGGATGGATGGATGAGCATCCTCCTAAGCTCTCATGAGTCTCTACCCTATAGCAAGACCTCTCCTCCAGCCCACTAGGTTTACCATCATCTTATCTAGATTAAACTCCACCCTCATACCTTTTTCAGAATAACAAAGTCCACAGCTTTTTCGGTCAGATGAAAACAATGCTATAAAAGAGCGCTGCCTGCACTCCCGCCTCTCAAGACTCCCAAAACCCCTACCCAGCAGCACACAGACATGCTTATCAAGATGCTCTGTGGTAGAGAAAATGTAAGAGAAATGCCCAGCTCTTAAATAAGAGTCTTTTTTTTTTCTCTACTTCAAAAAACTGTCCTAACAAAAAGAGGTACTGTCTTTCAGTGTAAGTATCTAACCTATGTTTATCATAACTCTCCAAATGAAGAGTTTTCCAGCTGTGGTACTCACCCACTCATAAGTAATGACCTGATTTGCTCTCTCTTGAAAAGGGTTGAAGCCAACGCTCTGGAGGAACTTGCTATTGGTAGCTTCTCCAGCTGGTGATGCCAAAGCATTACTCTCTGTTTTGACTTTAATTCCCTGAGGCTGGCACCGGGAATTAGAACTTGCTGTGCCAAGGTCATCCACATCCAAATCCTGCTCGTTTGTCAGATTCTCCTTTTGCAGAGCTTCATACAACACATCTGGATGGTTCCAGATCTGAAGGGGAAAGAAAAGAAAGTGGTTAGGAGGCCTGCACTGGCCTGCTGCTTGCCAGTGGTTGTGGACTGAAAGCCCCCACAGCTATTCAAAGTGAAGAACTAATATGTTCAGTATCTCCTCACGATCCCCACATAGCACTGTAAGGCACTGCAGCCAAAACCAGTCTGACTGCATTAAGGCAGTGAAAACAGAAAACATGACTCTGCCATGACACAAGGTATAAACTGTCTTAACCAAGGCTCTCCTGACTTGAAAACTGTCAAATTCTTTCCTTGAGAACAAAACAGAGGGTCACTGTGCACCCCACACAGCACAAACACAGAGGAAGCTGCTTGTTGGCACTGCAGCAGGTAAGTGGTTACGGTATCAGCCCAGTACTGGTTCAGCTGATGGCTGCAGGTTTCTTGCACAAATTTGAAAAAGACATTTAACATCCCTGCACCCCAGCTCTGGAAGTGGGCATAACAATTTCGCTGGGCCATTGCAGGGCACTCTGGGGAGAGAAGTTATCTACTGTTTTCACTCATGTTCCTACCTTTCCCTTGTATACTAGAATATTTCTTTGCAGCTCCTGCCAAAACCTACCTTACAACAGACACAGAAAGCTTTGAGTGGGTTCAGTCCCAGCCAGCCACTGTTGCCTGCATCTCGGAACCGGTTCATGAACTCCATATAAAGGGCCCGCTGGATCTTTGAAAGCCGTACCAAAATCACATGCTCTTCCTTAGACGGGAGCTGAATCTTCAGCACATTGTGGCCTCGCCTGTGGAGGAAATGGAGAGAGATAAACAGCGGGAAGGGAATTTCCCGATCTGATCTCTCTGTGGCTGCCTGTAGAGTAAGATTTTGATCTCTTGCCCACGTGGCTGCAGAAAGACAGACCTCTAGTTGCACACTTCCCTAATGCACAACACTTTCCAGATATTCTCCCTGCAGCCAAATACAAACTGTAAGCACAATTACAGAGATCTCAGATGTTACAGTCTTCTAGCACAGGTCACAGTGTTAAGAGGGTGATGGAAGTCCTGTTTTCCATGGCAGCTGAAAAACAGAAATAAGACCTAAGGTCTCTTTTTAGCTCTGCCAATGACAGACACTCCATCCAAATCACCGGTCCAGCATCTTAGAATCCTCCTCTGAGACACAAAGCTGATTTGTTTCCAGAGTGGTGGAGACTGTCACTTTTCGTAACTGAGGGTTCATGAAACACTTTCAGATCCTTGGGTAGAGAACGTCAGAAAGTGCACCTCTAAATTAACTATTAAGAAATCAACATAAACCTGAGGTCACTCTGGTGCAGTTAGAGGTGTTGTTCTCCATTATCAGAGTCTGTGGTACCAAAGCAAACCAACTTTACTTGCACCCCCAAGGCAAATTAGAGCCATAAAGACCATTTTGCAGTTGACAGATTGAACAAGACAGAGATTTTGAGAGAAACATGGAGCTGCTAACCTAAGAATCTCTGTGGGTTTCTATGTAGCTTAAGATTCTCTCACAAAGACAGATAAGGTACCTGTTTAAAACTCATACCTAAGAAGCTGGATCCATGGGCCGAGGCCAGCTGTACGAGATTCAACAAGGCTAAGTGCTGGGTCCTGCACTTTGGTCACAGCAACCCCATGCAACGCTACAGGCTTGGGGAAGAGTGGCTGGAAAGCTGCCCGGCAGAAAAGGACTTGGGGGTGCTGGTCAACAGCTGGCTGAACACGAGCCAGCAGTGTGCCCAGGTGGCAAAGAAGGCCAACAACATCCTGGCTTGTATCAGGAATGGTGTGGCCAGCAGGAGCAGGGAGGTGATCGTGCCCCTGGACTCCACACTCGTGAGGCTGCACCTCAAGTACTATGTTCAGTTTTGGGCCCCTCACTACAAGAAGGACATTGAGGTGCTGGAGCGTGTCCAAAGAAGGGCAGTGAAGCTGGTGAAGGGTCTAGAGAACAAGTCTTATGAGAAGCAGCTGCAGGAACTGGGGCTGTTTAGTCTAGAGAAGAGGAGGCTGAGGGGAGCCCTTATTGCTCTCCACAGCTACCTGAAAGGAGGCTGTAGTGAGGTGGGTGTTGATCTCTCTTCCCAAGTAACAAGCGATAGGACGAGAGAAAATGGCCTCAAGTTGAGCCAGGGGAGGTTTAGACTGGATATTAGGAAAAATTTCTTCACCAAAAGGTTTAGCAAGCATTGGAACAGGCTGCCCAGGGAAGTGGTGGAATCACCGTCCCTGGAGGTATTTAAAAGACATGTAGATGTGGTGCTTAGGGACATGGTTTAGCAGTGGAATTGGTAGTGTTACATTAATGGTTGGACTCGATGATCTTAATGGTCTTTTCCAACCTAAATGATTCTACGGTTCTATAAGGCAGCGTGATTAGCTGTACTGCATAAACTCAGCAAACTAGCAGGCTAATCTGGGATGAAGGAGCTGTTTGCATGGACTACACCATTGAGAACTCCTTGTGGACTCACCGCTGCACAAAGCCTTCCAGCAGGCTATGCAGGACATGACTGCGATACCTCATGAGACGGACATCTTGAGGGGTGCTGTCAATACACTGCCCATTCAGGATAGGGCGCTCAAACATGTTGCTGAACTCCTGCCGTGAGCCTAGAAAGTCAGGTCGGACAAAGTCTACCATGCACCAATACTCAATGAGGTTGTTCTGGAGTGGGTAACCAGTCAGTACCACCCGCCGGCGGGAGCGGATGTTCTTCAGGGCCTGCGAAGTGCTGGCATGGCAGTTCTTTATTCGGTGTCCCTCATCACAAATAACCACATCTGGGCCAGGGCGAGACAAAGCTTTCTCAATCCCTGAGGACAAGGAACATTAAGTGTTAGTTAGAGATGTATAAGACAAAGTTCTGGATTCATATGGTCACCAACTTCACAAAAAGAAAAAGAAGGGTAGCTCTGAAAGACAAAAAAAGCAGTATTCATGGGTGGCAGACAACAAGGCTGATTCAGGAAATAAAATGTGACTAGACACTAGCTCTGATTTAGCATAATGTGGTAATGACCAGACATGACTGCTCAGATTGTCCCTTGATTTCTGCTCAATGACCTGCATTGCATCAAGTTCAGTGTCTTGCATCAGATCAGACTGGTAAACCTCACACAGCCAACACCCCAAGTTCGGTGTACTGACTTCCACGCTTACTTGCAAGAAATGAAAGACTCAAAGCTCAACAACCTGCTGTCTCCAAAGACACAATCCTGCCCAGCAAAGTCTGATCACATCAGGGATGCTAAAAGCAAGTTATAGGTTGTCTCCCTGTGCTGCCAGAGTTGATAGTCAGCTGGACAACAGGATCACTCTCTCTCTCTCTCTCTCTCTCTCTCGGGTTGGCCTCCCACCTTTCAGAAGCTCTTGCTGCCGGTCTTCCTCATCCAAGTCAATAATGACAGGGCCAGCTTGTTTCTTTGTTTTCTTCTTCCTGCCAGTGGCAAAGGACTTCTTCAGTGAGAGGAGACGGTACATCTCATATCCCATCAGCAGCACACCACCCTCTATCACCCAGTCATTCACCACCTTTGCACGTGCAGCTGTTGTCCTGAAAAACAAACAAACAAACTAAATAAATTATAAACTTTCTCTCCAGTTTCCAGTTGAACCACTGGAATGGAGTCTGCTGAGAAAAAAGACCTGTTCAATTAATTAAAGCACTTTCTCACATCAAACTGGACAGAGGAATACAATGAAGTTTCTTTAGGAGACAACATGGTACAGAGGAAATGAAAAAAGCCTTTTATGTGCTACAGGTAGCAGGGTTGAGAATGACAAATCCTTACAGAATTGAGCTGTAGAAGTTTGTCATGTACAAAAGCATATCAAACTTGAGAGCATCCTTTTTAAAGAGCTGTTGAGGAGACTGCCTCTGCAAAAAACATTTTCAGAACGAGCTGCTAACGTACATGGTTGTAAGTGCCTAGTGGTTTATCGCTTGTTGTCTCTTCCATCGCTAGTGTCCCTCAATTATTCCTTCCCTGCTAGCCTGCTCAGAACTGGTTCAGATGAACGCACTGTCCTCACTCCATCCTCTCGGAGCACGCCAGATCCCATCCAATAGTAAACACATGGCTGGAGCTGCATCAGCAGATTCAAAGTACATTCCACCCAAGAGGTGAAGACCTCAGCAGATAAGTGCATGAACATAGCCAATGAACTGAGAGTTCCCTAGGGTCACTATAGTGTCCTGATCCATGCAAGACAAGTGAGCCACAAAAAAGCAGAGATCCACAAGCCAAGAATACACTCCACATTAGGCTGTAACTGCAATCACCGATGTCCGCCTTCTGAACAAGGAGGCTTTGTATAACTTGCCAGAATTCCTCAAGGAAAACACAATTCACAGAAAGTCACATTGTCAGGTAGAGGAATCCATAATTCTGTGAAAAATCTCAGGGGAAAAAACTCAACACTGAAAACAGAAGAGACGTGGTATAGGGGGCACATGCCTTACAAGTGCCAGGACTTTGACAGGACTAGCAGTGTACCACCAGAAACAAACCACAGCACTTCTCCTCTCTGCAGAAGTAGCTCTGTCTCTGGAACTGGGTTCCTGATCTCAGCATATATGGAAGAACAGAAAGGCACATCAACCGTGTAAGAAGGAAGTACAAGATATAGATATTGAATGAAAGAGACAGTAAATCTCTCCCAGGTACCAAAATCCTCCTCTCAAGACAGCATCAACAACAAATGCAGAGTGGGAAAGATCTGGGAGTCGAGGGCACAGAATTAGCCCAAACTAAACTGGCTGCAACAGCAATTCTGATAACAGTTCCATAGGACACAGTCCAAGGGCTCAAAACGACTTTTACTGGCACCTACTTATGTTCGTCATTCAGGATGTGGACTTTGAAGGTGCGGGGTTGGACCTCTTTGGAGTCATAATCAGCAGGAAGGTTTTCAGGTGCTGGGAGCCACATGTTGAACTCTGCTAGCCAGTTTTGGAGAGTATTCACCTGAAAAAGTTAGCCATAGAAGGATTAAAAACTCAGCTGAGTCACTCAAGATTTTAAGAATAAAAATTAGAACAGGGAATGACTCCCAGCTGGGCCCAGACAGAATGAGCAGACCACAGCACGCAAACTCAGGGAGACAGCGAATGAAAAAAGCAGAAGAGCAAGAGTAGGATAGAGCTTGATGTGAGATGAGACACTAATCAATCTCCTCTACACAAAGAAAGAAGTAGTGCAAGGAAGTCTCTCAGCCAGCCCTTCACATGAGCTACTTACAGGTACAATGGCAAGAACAGTCTTTGCCTCTGTGTGCCGAAAAAGTACATCCAAGAAAGAGATGACCTGTATGGTCTTGCCCAGGCCCATGCTATGTGCTAAAATACACCCAAACCCACTGCTGGTTTTAAATCTCTCCAAGGACTCGACCAAGTTGTCATACAGGAATCGGATCCCACCAATCTAGACAGAAAAGTAGAAAAGGTATTAGAACAGTGGGAGAAAACAACAAGATGGGTATGTATTTACAGAGTGGGAAGCACATTAGGACTGCATAAACTATGAAAATATAAATGGGATGTTTCAAGTTCACTACAGTATTCTAATCTAGGGAAGACTCAAAGTCATTATTTTTAAATACTCCTAAAACTTTTTCAGAATATAACAATGAAACAAAATCCATTTCTAGCCAGAGAAATCTGTATTGGGGATGATTAGTGTGTTTATAAATACAGTTTTCTTTTAAAAATATTAATCTAAACATACAAAGGAAAACATTCCTGTCTGTGCCAGATATCGCCACACTGAACATCACCAGAACACTCAGGTAAAAAACTTACTGGGCATCACAACGAGCTCTAATTGTTATAAAATATTTTGCTTTTGAGAGCTGAAGGAATTTTGTTACAAGCATAGCCAGAAACAAGCAGTACGTTCTGATCTCTCTTATCTTGTCATTGAAGATGAGTTTGGGCTCTTGAAATAAGAGCTAAATACTCTGGTTATCAGATGATAAAAATAGCCAAAGTTATGCATTGCCCTGGCCTTTCTTTAACTTCTCCTTATCATTTGACTGTCTACAACAGCTATCGCCACAACCAGACTGGTCACCAACCTCACCAAAGAAGTTCTGCTGAGATTAGAAAGCAGGCTTGCCTGGATTCATTGCATTTTCAAGGCTAACAAACCCTACCTGATGGGGTTTTACTGCATGTGCAAGCTGGGGAGCCAGGAAAATGTCCTCCTCATTTGGTGGGTGATTGATGTTGACAATGACCTGCCCCAGAGCATCTGACTGATTTAAGGCATCATTCACATGAGAGCCACTGCTTTCTTCGCTGCCATCCTCCTCCCCTTCATTGCCCGAGTCACTGCTGTCCACGATTTGGAGAGCATCATCCTCTCCTGAGCTCAGCTCAATCACTTCTGTAAAGTAACAAAAACAGGAGAGAATAAGGGCAAAGGGTAACTTGACGCCAGGATTTCGCATGGAGAAAGCCTCATATGTGGAAAACGCGGCTACCACTTTTGCAGTTCCACACTGGCCTAATGACCTGTTCTGAGCCAGCAGGCACAATACAGGCACACATCAGGCCCCTCAGGCCAGCATATAAAAGCATGAGTTTCCCCATGTTTCCGAGAATGTTAATTTGGGCTGACCCAAATAGAACATGAGAATTTCTGTAAGCGTTTTACATTCTCCTCCATGTGTCCTCTTAATTCCCAAATCCAGACATGCATTTTGTCTGTTAAAACAATGTCTAAGGACCACCAAGGAAATCACGCAAAAGTACTCTACCCGAGTGTTATAAAGGAGTCAGGTTAGATCCACCTGGGACAAGGGACACAAAACCACATTCAGTTCCAGATCTGAATATAGATGCTCCTTCTCTACACAGCAGATGACACCACATCTCCTGTAAGCATTCTTCAAAAGAAAGCACTGAGCAAAATTAAGTGCATTTATAAAGTAAAAACAAACAAAAGTTCACAAGAGTGCCTGACATGCCAAGTTACAGATGTCAGTTTAGGACTCCAAGCCCAGAACTGGCCATATATTTGCAAACCAATAGGCCTACAAAAATCTAGAGCGATTCATTACTGCAGCATCTGACTAAATGAAAACAAGAGACTTGTGGCTAAACAAACAGCATATTGGAAGAAGACCAGGGCGAGGCAATTGGTCACTTACCATCTTTAATGCTATTTTTTCCTTTAGCATCATCTTCACTGCCACTGCTGGTACTATCTAGGCAGATCACTTCCCCAGCCAGGACCTGCGGGGGGAGCTGGGTAGCCTCTGCTGTTCTGAAAACGATGTCCTCTACAAACATTAATTACAAACAATAAGTAATTCATAATAACGAGGAAGGAGACAAAACTGTTCGGAAACCAGACAGTATTTCCTTCCACTTTTGCTCCAGTAACTTAGCCCTGGAATTTTCCATAACAGACTTTCACTGTCTACAATACTGCTATGACTCAGCTTCCCGGGTCACAATCTCCCCCTTTCTCAATACGCCAAAACAATAACCCATTGCTGATGGCACCCATTGCTCTGGCTGGGGCACACTGACCATGTGACAGGCTGAAGTCCCCTCTTTTTCTTAAATTCTGTTTTTTGGGTGGTTCTCAGAAGCAAAAGCTGTTTTTCATCTAGCAGAGAAAGTACCAACTGCTGAAGGGACGATAACTGTCCTTTGTTAATAGGGACACTGCAATAATTATATCCCCCATACCATACACAACTTCTGCTGATGAAGGCCATTTGTTTGTACGTTTAAGTATTGCCATGTGGGGGGAGAGACTAGCTAACAGGGCCAAATAAGCACCACTGCAGTGACTCAGCAAGCAACAACATTCTTCTGGGGTTGCAACCTACTCAGGACAGTTAAAGTATTTCAATAACTCTTATTCCTTCCCCCCATGTAAAAATGTTTTTAACACTTGCACTTAAGCAAGAATATACATTTTCTCAAGAGGCAAAGCCAACTTGAGAGCTCCTTGTCCCCAACACAACTTCCAAATGCACTTCTCTGCCCTCTACACCAGTCTAAAAGGCTGTGCTAATAAACTAGATGATTGAAATGACCCAGGTTAGAAGACAATGCTAGATGACATTCACCAGAAGACAAGGGTGATGCTTAACCACTTATACTGCCTGGTATTCCAGTGCTTGCTGAAACATGCAAGAAAGGACAAGGTTACAAGATGAACATACGCACACCCAGTCTATCCCAAATGCCAGACCACTCACAGCACAAATATGACCACAGCATCTTGATTCAGAACTAGCTCAGAAGTGGAACTGACTACACTGAACCGACAAGCGCTTTGTGACTGCCATTTCAAGAGTTTGCACCTGAAAGTCCAAGTGCAGCATAGAATCATAGAATGGTTTGGGTCAGAAGGACCTTTAAAGGCCATCTAGTCCAACCCCCCTGCAACGAGCAGGGACATCTTCAACTCGATCAGGTTGCTCAGAGCCCCATCCAACCTGGCCTTGAATGTTTCCAAGGATGGGGCATCTAACACCTCTCTGGACAACCTACGTCAGCTTTTCACCACCCTCATTGTAAAAAATTTCTTTCTTATATCTAGTCTGAATCTACCTTCTTTTAGTTTAAAACCATTATGCCTTGTCCAATCCTGGACAAGTATGGTACTACCTTCTTCTTCATTCAGCTTCTATCCTTAAAAATCTTGCTTCGGGTGGCATCTCCCACGGCTTACCAGGAAGAAACTCGAGGGGTACAGTTGGGATAGTGGCTGGATAATCCTTTCGCTGCTGCTCTAGCCGTTTCCTTCTCTCCAACTCTTCCTGCTGGGCTGCTTTTGTCACGGCTTCCAGTTGGTCCTCACGCAACAGCTTTCTGAACACAGGAGCAGAGAAACATAATTTGGTTACACTCAAATTATTTCTCCCAAAAACTTGAATGGCTGTACAGCTGTCTCTAAAGATGATTGACAAGCTTCAGGTAGCCTGTCAGCTACACAGACTAGGAACATCATTGCCAAAAGCTATAGACAACTTCTACAGCTATTTCAAGGCTGTGCTTCCCAACTACAGGTAACACTACTATGACTCAAGGAAAAGACAAAAGCTTGACAGAGGCAAAATAATGAAAGGAAGAAGAATGTGACTGGGTAAGTATCATCTTAAACTAGGTTATCACAGACTAGGTGTTCTGTCTGAAAGGATGTTGTTTATTGCTATGTGCTTTATAAACAGAAAATGCACAAAGTCACTCAAAGAAGATACGTGGGAAGAAAAGGCATTAATTCTCCCACAAAAAGTCATCATCCTGATTCCCCTCTGACACAGCATTTTCAGGAACTAGGACCTCTGATGGACTTAACAATTGTTTCAAAGAATGCTCTCAAAGCACCTTACCTTTCCTTTACAGGTAATTTTCACTACTTCCAAAAGTTGCTTTCCCCTCCCCTTCAGCTTCACTTGTGCAGCCCTGGAAATGAAGGCTCTTTGGCCAGAGGAGCGGTGCAGCACAAGCAGTAGTGAAATCCAGCTCCCTCAAACCAGCCTTTAAATTTACCCAACGCCACACATGCAGGGACATCTCCTCCATCCTAAAGAAGTCTCAGTTTCCAAGGCTGACTCAATGCTCACTCCTTCGGCTTTAAGAAAATCAGTCTGCTCAAGCTTAAATATGAACCAAAGACCACCAGCACATTACACACAGGACAAAACAGCCACTTGCTGCCACAGGAGTTCCTGCTCCATTACGACTCCTCTGAGTATTTTAGAACCCCTGGAACAAAATTTCGTAGTGAATTACCACCTCACAACCTGTCCCAGAATACACGTGGTGACTTACACAATCAAACAATCACACTGCTTTATAAAATTCAGGTGAAACTGATTTCCAGGATTTCAGTCAACAAGTACCTAGGATAGCAGCGGAAAGCACTATATTTTAGGCTGTTTGCAACGCGATCCTCATCAGCAGATATGTATCTGAAACTGGATATTTACTTAATGGTGGTACTGTTTTCCAATTACATGTTTTAAAAGCCAGCAGCAAATACACAATTTTTGCAATATATTCCATAAGCCAATAGTCACTCTTTTGAAATACCGAACAAGTCTGCACCCACATGCAGCATGATCTCAGGCTTCAGTCTGAGATCACGCTACTCCTACTGGTGAAATCCTAAGGTTTTGGAAAAGAAAAGTCATCTGGTTTGCCAGCAGTGGCAAAATGTAGCTCAGATGCAAAGTCCAGAGATTCCATTTTTACCCAAAAGGCTATATAGGACCTTATCTCTTTCTGTACTGCTGCTGCCTACCTTATGTTCCTCCGCATGTGAGACGGTTTCTGAGCCCTCTTCTTTTTGGTGTCCTCAGAGGCCAGGCTCTTGTGCTGGTTCTGCAAGAGTCGCTCTGCCCGCTCACTCTGAGATGAGGTAGTTGAAGTAGAGCGCTGCCATTCTCCATCCTCCGTGTGTTCAACATGGTCACCACTGAACACAGCTTCCTGGGGTTGGTCTGAAGAGACAAGGGGTCATGACATGAGAACAACTGTGCCAGGCCAGCAGCTGGCTTTACATGAGCATTCATCAGACAACAAACCCTGTTCTCACTTGTTTGCAAGTGTGTTTCTCTGAAGGTCAAACCTGGGGTCTGTTACAGCAGTGCCCCTCAAAGAGTGTTAAAAAGTTTTATGGTGAAGGGTCTGTTCCCAGTAAAATGCAAGACTAGCACCACTCACCGCAGCCCCTAAGTGTCCAGACAAGACAACAAGGCAAAATTATTTCAGTCCATGTAGAATGCTTGCTGCCCCTAAGGGCCTGTATTCCTACAGGGGCCAAATGAGCTCCAACTAAGACAAGGAACTCAAATCTCTTTTTCTTTGTTTCACAACATTGAAGTGGGGCAGAAATTCCCATTTATATGACACCTGTGTAACATCTTCCAAGTTAATGGAACATACCATGCAAGAGGTTGTCTGGTTCAAACACTGGGTCATGGCTTAGCAGGCAGCTCAGTAGTTTTATCACCAGGCTCCTTTCTCATGATTTAAATGGCAACTTCTGGCAAGCTTTTTTAAAAACAAAACATAAGTGGCAATACTCTTTCCACATTATAAACCACATGCCCTCCTTTTTCTCTACATTCTCTTATTTTCAGAGTTGCTCTAATGGCTGATTTCAGTCTTCAAGCATTATGTGAAATGACACCTTGTTCTATGTGACATTTTGCTCTTCAACAGGCTGCCAGTGACCAAGCTAATGCTTGCAGAGTATGGAAATGAAACGTTTCTGTTCTAAAGCTTCCCTTGAAGTAAACTGTTTCTGACAAGCCTTGTAATAGCTTCTTTGAAGCATCTTGTCCCCTTGTGTCAGGCAAAGAGATACCCTGAACCTCATCTCATAATCAGCTTTCTCGCTTCTACTGTGTATCTGAGCTAATGACTGAACTGAAATGACACTTAGACAGAACTTTGAAGGAAAGAAGACATCAGAGCAGAAGAATGTGGCAGATGAAGTAATACAGAACCAACAAGCATCACATTGTGACTCTGTAGAATCTGGAGACAAAGAGCATCCCTTGTCAAAAATCTGGGAGCTTAAATGGAGCATGCTTTCAGTACAGCACATTCCATGTACAGGCATCTCCACAGCTGCCATGTTAATACGCCTATCAAATTAACCTTACCACCAGTATCACCTCTTAAAATTGAGATAACAGATGCCCACCTTAGTCAAAAGCACCAACTTTGTAAGCTTCCTCTCCAGACATCCCACCGGACCTGCCTCCGCTTTTGCTCGAAGCCTATGTCAGAATCCATTTAGGACTTCAGGGCTCACCCCACCACAGGCCAATACCAGCAGAGCAGCTCAAACACTTCGGTGAACATCAGTCCCAGCAAGTCATACACACACCAGAACAACAAGTATCCACAACCTACGTGATGAAAGTGAACTCCTGATGAATGCAGGAAGGAGTTCTGCTGCAGTCACAGTAGTTTTCCTACCACAGCCACAGTCTTGGAGCCTTGTCCTCCCACCATGCCTCCTTAAACTTACAAGCTCAGACATCACGCATCGCATTCACTTGCGGACAGAGTACTGTGCTGGGAATAAACCCAGTTTCCCAGGCTTCCCAGACAACAGCTCTGCTATTTGTGCTACAGACACATTTTGGTCACATTACCTGCAATTCTCCAGCACTGTTTCCTCCCCCCTACCCCTCTCGACTCCTGGTTGTATAACTAGATCAAAAGATTGGATGAAACAGGGCAAAGGGAAGCAGGGAGGCTGCACATGTGATCGCATTCTCCAGGATGAGTCATTAAACCAGTGACTATCGTGGAGACAAACACTGCCTTGGTTACGCTGCTGCCCTCTCAGCCTGGGCCCAGGGGACCTTGACAAGGCATCGGAGAGCACAAAGTCACACTTGTTCAGAACAGGAAGCACTTCTCTCCCCACACCAAAGCTATTACCCACCTCACCTCCTTCGGCAGCGACTCTGCCACCAGCACCGTGCTGGGAAACGGTGCCTTCAGGACAAGGGTGATGCTAACAAAATCCAAAGGTTCAGCAGCCCAAAGGTGAGGCCATTACATGTCTCCTCTGCATGTTCTCATATTTGTTGTGTGATCCCTATGTATATTCATTCCACCTCTGCATTTCACTTTTCTCTTAATCATGTGTAATACAAGCTCTGGTGAAACATACACACAGGTGGATCAGACGGTATTTTTTTAAAGATAATTCTCATCTGAGTAGGAGCCTGAAGCCTAAAATCTGATGATAAATATGGCATTGCATGAATATAGGCCCTCATTCGCCACAGCCATATCTGCTCAGGCTGGTGTTTGTCCTGCCAATACAAGTTCTGAGGTGAGGAACACAATCCGTGCCTCAGCCCACATTGCTGACACATACGCATCTAGATATCGAGCTCTCTGCTACGCTAGCGACAGTACCAAGCATCACACTGATTCAGCCGCAGTGGGATTCAGAGGACAGCCGGCTTCTTGAGGCTGGTTCCATCCTCGCCACTGCAATGACTAAAGCTGCTTTTCACAAAGCTTAACTAACACAATGATAAAATCACAAGTCACTTCGTTCTAACCACGCAACAGCTCCCCCCACACCTGCGACACGAGCTGGCAGTTACCAGCAGGAATTGTTTTGTTGCTGTTTTGTATTTAACTCCTGAATGTGTACACAGCCTACATCGTACTGGGTCTGAAGAGCGAGACTCCCTGCTGCAGCCATGTGGCTGCGCTCCAGCACGGTGAGCTCCAAGGCGTGTAACTGCGACCCACACTGGGCTAGAAACGCATTAAGAAACAATAACTACACACACAAAACCTATTTTGTATGAGAACAGGTTTGGTCTTTGGGCTGGAGGGAGTGTGGGAATAGCCTTGCTAAACAGGTCCCATTAGGTAATCGATGGAATAATTCCTGCCCTAATTCTGCCAAGCCTACATCTACAAGAGAAATGCAATTATGGTTTTGTAACAGGAGCTCACCACACTACTCTGACATGGCTACACAAACAGCTTTTTACACAACACAAATATTCACCAGCCACGTTTGCATGTTGACAATTGCCTGATCACGCTTAAGCTGTTAGCGCACTCTAGGAAGACCTGGGCAGTTATCCACGTTGCCTCGATGAGAAAAGATTGCCACCAGCCCACGGGTAACATCCCAGAACAGCCTTGCACAGGGAGATCAGCTACATATGCCCAAGCACAGCTCAGGGAAGAGCAGGCCCAAGTCCATGCAGCAGAAGACAGTCACGGGTCAGTGATGGTTGCCAATGAGGGTGTCAACCCATCCCATACTTAGACACTGTGGGCACCAGCAATCAGCTGGAACACCAGCTGCTGGGTTCACACTAGCTCTGTTGCATGTTTTGCACTGTGCTCACCAGAATAGGCACCAGATCTACAAAGAGGGTTTCCTGAGGGTAGTGGTGATAGCACCAACACAGACTGCAAACTTGCCAAGCAGCTGCTCCTTCAGGTGGGTTACAGCTCTCCAGCTGACAGGTGCCCACTGGTCCTCTCTTCTGGACTGCCACACGCACCCAGGCACTCTGTCCTGCAAGGCACCCTGAACACCAAGAGGGGCACAACTACCCTTTCTCATGCACTTCAGAGGTTTAAACATGCCTGCAATGTCATAGAATCATAGAACAGTCTAGGTTGGAAGGGACCTTACAGACCATCTCGTTCCAAGCTCCCTGTCATGAGCAGGGACACCTTCAACTAGGCCAGGGTGCTGAAAGCCCCATCCAGCCTGGCCTTGAACACTGCCAGGGAGGAGGCAGCCACAGCTTCTCTGGGCAATCTGCTCGAGTGCCTCACCACTCTCATGGTGAAGAATTTCTTTCTTCTATTTAATCTAAATCTCTCCTCTTTCAGTTTAAAGCCATTACCCCTTGGTCCTACCCTGTGTGCCCCTGTAAAAAGTCCCTCTCCAGCTTTCTTGTAGGTCCTTCAGGCACTGGAAGGCTGCAATAGGGTCTCCCCACAGCCTTCTCCTCTCCAGGCTGAACAGCCCCAGCTCTCCCAGCCTTTCCTAACAGGAGAGATGTTCCAGCCCTCTGATCATATTTGTGGCCTGAACTGGACCCATTATAACAGGCCCATGTCTTTCCTGTGCTGAGGGCTCCAAAGCTAAACACAGGACTCCAGGTCTCAAAAACCCAGCAGACCTGATTACAGCATGGCTCTGGTTTGTGCTGCACACCAGGGGTTGCCGCTTTTCTTTGCTCACTAAGCAGCAGCAACCACCCCCCCCAGCTGCATATACAAGCAGGGGAAGGTGTTTAACTTCTTGACCGATACTTGCGTATTACAGCTTCGAGATCTCCGTAAGGAAGAGTTGTGACCGCTCTGTATATCTCTGCTTCAGATGCTCCCTGTGGTGTGACTGCCAGAGCTGCCCCCAAACACCACACACAACTCACGATGCAGAACATAGTCTAAGATCTGTCCCACAGTGGGGCACTTCCTATTGCAACCAAGCTTACAAAACACAGCTCATCACCTCCTCCTTGCAGAATATTCTCAAGCTTCTCATAAAACAGCATGGGATGCAGCCTGGAGAATATTTGCTAGCATCCTCAATTCAGCAGTGAATTGCTCTCGACACATGCAGCCTGCTCTGCAAGTGGGCTCAGGTTGCTGCGAAGTGTCAGGAAGCAGCAGGTACATTTTTTGGGGTGTGAGATTTCTGTAACTAACACAGCCTTCTCCTGACACCGAGGTGTGTGAGAAACTGTGTTACAGCTGCATCCAATCTCCATGCTCCAAGGCAAACCTCTGTCAGTCCAAGTATCTGTGGACATATAAGTAAATATCCATGGCTCTAGCAATGGTCCAGCACTCCTAGGAGTACAGAAACTGCCATTCAGGATAAAACCTGAGGGTCCCCTACACAAGGCTGTGCAGAAGAAGTTGAAAGAGACCCCTCAGTAGACAAAACACTGTGTAAGATGGTTACTTCCTTGCCTCCTCAGTTACTAGCTAGCTAACATGCCTAGCTAGAGGTTCATCCTTTACCTGGGAGGCCAACTTCTCCACCAAGGTAACTTCAATGACTCCAGGGAAGGCATACCACTGCAAACCACACACTTGGTTTCTTTCTGACATCGTTTCGCTACAGAAACTCAGGATACCGAATAGCATTATTTTGCTGAGTCTTTGGGCATTATTTCCTACCCTAAGGACAGGGATGTGCATGCATGGTGAGGACGGTAGCTGCACACAGCGCAGCGAGGAGTCTGTTCTTGCTTTGGGAGCTCCCTTTTGTCTTGCACAAAGAGCAAGGAGCAGTTAAATATTATTGCAGGCGTTCTGCGAACTTCCATGCAGTTTGTGGGCAATAGCTTGTCAGAGACCAGCTAGTACTAGCTAGTACTACTACAACCGGTACTGAGCTGTCAAAGCAAGAATGGGAGGAGCACTGAGGGATGGCAGAAGAAAGACTAATTACACAGCTCCAGCTGCAACACTCGCAGTCACTGACACACTGAACTACAACTGTGCCAAAGGCTAGAGAAGCGACTCTGCAGAGAAAGCCCGACTGCAGAGGCACTGACAGGCTGGAAGATATTCTCTGGGGTTGTGTGACGTTTTCCCAGTGCACTGGGCACTGGAGAGGTGCATAGGTGATGCCAGAGTTCAGCTGTACTTGGCACCTGAAAAACAGCACTCTAACAGCAGCACAGCAATCACCTCAGAGGCTGGCAACAGCCAGAGTGCTCTCGCTCATCCTGTATTCAGCTGCGGAGTAAAAATTCAGTATTTTCAGAATATGCTTTCTCTGTATGCAGCTGGTGCAGCTGTTGCAGGGATGCCATGCAAGAAGGGAGGAGAGGTGCCTGCACAGAGCACCCTCTCACAGAGGCGGCATTACGAAAACACTTGGGCACCCCAAGGCTGGAGGTAGAAAACTCCTTGTGAAACCCCTCCAGGGCAGCGTAGGCGAGAGCAAGAGGGAAGCTCAGACTCCCTTCCTCCAGGCCCTACCTGCTGCAACACCCAGGAAAGCCACAGAGCCCTCTCCCACAGCTTGACACACATCAACGCCCGGTTCTTTCCTCCCAAAGCACTGGCAAAGCCACCCCGCAGCGGGGGACAGAGGGGGACTCGAGGCTGTGGCTACCCCCTGCAGCCACTAGCAGGGCAGCTAATTAGCAACCAGATTTTGTTCTCCTCGGAAAATAATCGGGCTCAGGAGGTGGGACACTGCTCCCAGCCACAACTGCTTCACAAAGCCCTAATTACATAAGCATTGTATAAGGCGGCACACCTACCCCCCCACAGCACCCGTCGGGGCCCAGCGCCTCGCCAGCACGTCGGGGCCCAGTGCCCCAGGCACCTCTTGCCCTCTCCAGCTGCGAGCAGCTGCCCACTCGCTGATGACACAAGAGACAGCGCCAAGCCAGCATCAGCTTTTTGCCCACACCGGTGGTTCCTCGTGTGCATGGGGTACTCTTGGGCTTTCCGGGTGTCCCTCGTGACTGTCCTCCCCTCGTCAGGGCCACAGCTATGTGAACTCCCCGGCCAGGCATGCTTGCGCCCCGGCCAAGAGGGCAGCCATGCCACGTGCCTTGGGCAGCGGGACCTGCAGCTCCCAGCCCCTTTCCGCACGCCGGCCCCGCTCGACTCCCAACGCAATGCAGCCCCCTGATCGGAGGAACAACCGATTTCCAGCAGCGCCCTCAGCCCAGCTCCACTGCTGCTGCGATGGCTGGTGTCCTGCTGAGTCACAGCCACAGTACTGCTAGACACAAAGGCATCTGTCAGGCTGAGCCTGCCCAGCCCCAGAGCTCGCCTGCGCCCAGGGGAAGCGGTCCTCACCTGTCAAACGGCACATACATCAGCTCTAACATCTTCACTCCTGTTGCTGATTTATCTAGGAGTTAACCAGCTCGGGTCTGTCGTTCATACCTGTCACCGTAACCAGACACAGAGACTGTCATATTGGTATAACCAACAGCGCTGCTTGAAGTCTGAGTAACACATTCCTCAGTTCTCTAGGTATCTGTAAAGCGATCTGTCGCTGTGGGTTCAAGACACCTACATGAAATCTGCAGATTGCTGGTGAGGGATGGCAGGCTGCCTCCATCCCCGGCCCAGGGCCAGAGGACGGAGGGGAGCGATGTGAAACAGGCTCTGAAGAAACCACCAGCACAGGCTCTGCGGGCCAGAGCACGGGGAGGGAGCCAGACCAGGAACACACAAAAGCCAAGCCTGTCTCCAGACTCCTTCTTGGGCAGGAGGTAATCCCCAATCGATGGAAAACTTTAAAAGACAAATTATAAGGCAGCACTGCCCTTCATTTTCTCCTTCAGAGGTCTTTGAGCATATCGGTTACTGACAAGGGTATGCTGCAGAATGAAACCCCTTTCCTGACCTGAAGGAATTCTGCAGGAGCAAGGAAGATACCACCCAAAAACCAGAGGGAAAGGAAGCAGCCAAGAAGTGCCGAGAGGCAAACGGGAACATCAAACACAGCCAACTTTGGTGACAGACAATATATCTTCCAGTCCTGGGATTATGCAAGCAGAACCGGGCCCCAAATACCCAAGAGCTCTTGTTCTGGCCGGGCCTCAACGCTGCGCACGCCGAGACCCGGGTTACATAAACACCAAAGAGCACTTATATAAGCGCTGTATGGCCCAGGCTCGCAGCCACCGGCACCCCGTGCCACCGGTAGCAGCTCCAGCCAGTCCCGGGCCACAGCAGCGGTGCCCAGCGCCTGCGGGACCTCGCGCAGGCCCCCGACATGCAGTGTGGGTGGGTGCCCCACAGGTTGTCCTCCCTCTCGCAGGCACTGCGGAGGAGAGGCTGATGGTCACCCCGGAGCACGGGGCAATCTCTTGTCCGTCTCCGGCTCCGATATGCTCTAAGGAGGGTTGTGAAATTTCAAATCAAACGTTTTCATAGTGCTTTGGGAAGGCAAGAACTGGAGAAGTGCAGAACACTGCTACCTGGCATCCCTATTCTAGATCTATAATCAAAATTACTTTTCCCAATAAAAGTCCTCAAACCTAAAATGAAACTGCCTCCTCCTGACGAGCCCCCCGCCTCGCACAGACACTGCGGGCCTCAGTCAAGACGGGGAAACAAAGCCAGGAAGCGTGCCCGTGAGGGCAGCGAGCGGCGCAGGGATGGGTTACACTTGTCCTTTAGCCAGGGGTGTGCAAGAGCAACCGAGTTACATAAAAGACAGCACAGGAGTCGGGAAGTGTTCAGGCTCGAGAGCTGGGAAGTTTTCAACAAGCTGCACAGAGGAGGGAACCGAAACCTCCCCTTTGTGCTTATCCCAGTTAACTAGTAACCCAGAACACAGTTTTGCCAGCCAGATTACAAAAATTGCCATAGAGATCTAAACCACAAGTAACAAGATCTAACCTTCAGACCTTACTTATTTTTATAATAGTTCAAAACCTTAAAAAAATAAAAAAACTGTTCTTTTCTATTAAGATGGATAAATATTGATTTAGATAACGATAAATTTCCCCTCCCAACTTCAGACACCAGATGCACACAGGGGCTTCACATGTTCCCAGCACAGTGAATCCAGGCTGGCTGCTCCCATGACTCTTCTAGGGATAAATTTCAGGGACTAAGAAAAGAGGACGAGCAGGGGAGCGAGCATTCTGCATTATGCAATGATTACATAAGCATTAGTTTACACTAGGTAGCTGGGAGTTGTGGTATTAGCTTTATACCAGGATACCCTCAGAGCAATAAGAAATAATAAAGAAGGGATTATTGCTGACACACACTTCCAAGGCCACCAAAATGGCAAACAAACAACAAGCACAAGCCAAACTTTAATCTCCACATCAAGCCCTCACCGTAGCTTCATTCAGGACCTGTTAACAGGGAGTGGGAAGAAGACACCTGATGCTCACCCCTAATTTAAAAGAGCAGCATGGCAAATAATCCCAGAGTAAAGCATCCTTCAGCATCTGAGTGCTCCTTTGTTGTTGCTCATGATGGCAATGGTATACGAAAAATTTAAAAACTATAATACCTGGCATTTGCACTCAAGTTCAGTGTCAAAGGAGTTTATAAGCATGACACGGCCCTCACAACAACCTGTGAAATACCCTCATGTCCATCTTGCAGAGGAGGAAACTAAGGCAAAGAAATGAGGTGGGCATCAGCGCTGAGTAACTCCCAGGTTGTTGGCTCCCTGTCCTATGTTCTGACCAACAGGCTCTCTTTCCTTTCCTTAAATATAATTTCCTACTTAGAAAAACAAAACATAGTTGTGGATGTTTTTAGAACTGTAACAAAGCACGGAACTTCAGCTGCATTCCCTTTTTCTGCTTCAGTCTCTAAAGTAATTTCAGAGGAATTTTCAAAAACTCTGTTTAATGAGGGAGACATCACTTGGGAGAAAAACACAAATTGTTGAGTTTGAGCCTGTGTGCCACTGCATTCCACTGGCACTTCTCCCATCAAGTGCAGCCAGAAAAGTGACCGAAAGCACTGGAGAAAGCTAATAAGAGCAGGATGAAACACCATCACTCAAAGAACAATCTCTTTCTAGTTTTCCTTTTCAAAATATCGGTGTTGCTTTGTGTGCTGCTAAAGGAGTTTGACATAGGGCTGCAAAGTTGTTCACAGCAATCAGACTCACAAAAGTTGAAGCCACAATGTCACAAGGACACCCCCATCCAAAATACATAACAAACCAAAAACCACGCTCATTACAGCCTGGAAAAAAGACAAGCACCGGTTGCTTCACAAGGCTGCTAAAATTACAGCTACCTCTGTGGTCAAACAAGAAGCATACATATATATGGGGAGAAGACAGGGCTCTTTTTAAATAAGAGATTTTTCTTGCACAGCAACAGCCTTTTTTCAAACAAGGGATAGGTAGTGTATTGCAAAAAACTTTGATTTACTAGCTGGTGGGTGCTACCACAAAAATAATTAAAATGCTCTCTAACTTTCCAGAAACTTTTATGCACTGCATATACAAGTGCTTGCTGCTTTGAACACCCCTCAGAGAAGTGTTCAGGCACCTGAAGTGAGAAAAAGCCACATAAACCAGAGAGGAAAAGAAATACTGACCAGTAGTTGAATCACAAAGGCAGGGAAGAACATGATGTCTCAGTTCCGCCCCAGACCCAGAGTCACTCCGTGACCTTGTGCAGTTTTATCACCCTCTCTGGGGACAACACGGTTATGGAAGTGGGACGGAGATCCTCCTAAATCCACCAGCCAGAGCACAACCATGTTAGATTGGTTACAAATGCTTCCCAAACAGAGGAAATTTTCCCACTGGTAGAGCAGACTGTGACAAACCTTGCCCCAGACTTCATGACTTGATGAGTACAATGCTACACAAGGATGAGTTCATTTGCACTCTTGCTTTCTTACATAAGTTTGTACAAATGACCCCAAAATGCCTTTCCACCCAAAATTTCTGGAAAGCCTCTAACCTTGCATTCTCCCTTCATCTACGACCTACAGTCTGATTTCCAAAAGCATCTTCCCCTCCCCGCCTTCTCTTTTTATACCTGTTATCTAGACTGAGTTATATAAGCCACTTGTATCACCCAGATTCCTCATTTATCCAAACCCCTTTTGTAGCGTAATTCTTTTCTCAGTTTACACTCTCCCAAAATTAGGTTCTTCGTCCTGCCACCACAACCAGAGCACTAAGAAAGCAAGAAAAGAAGGATTTTTTTTTTGCTAGAATCTACCTCTCCCACTAATGGACAACAAACACTGCATGGCTTATTTCTACAAAAACTCCTCATGAAGACCACACTGCACTGGACTCCTGTAAAAAACCAGGAACCCAGAGCCAGAACTCCTGGGGACCATTTCTGATCAGCCTATTAGGTTCATAACATGCACTTTGGAGGTATTTGCCACATGAACAAGGTGGAAGCAGTTTAGCATCTCCGAGTACCTGACCTCAAAGTAAGTTAAACTATAAATTTAAAGTTCTTCAAAGACGAACAAAGTTTTTTCTCCAACAGACGTCCTCCCACCAGCAAACAAACTAAGCGGCAGCCATCCCAAAACTGTAAACTTGTGTTAGGGTTTCACCAGCATCTTTTATTTGATGAAGGGGGGAGAAGAGCCAAGTAGCTCTTAGTCTATTAGGCACTAATTAGGGGATCTACAGCAAGCACCAACAGCTCTGCCTGGTGCCCAGACCACTGCCTGGTCAGCAAGTCACCAAATATTTCACTGACAAAAGTAGCTCTCAAAACTCTCATCGTGTAGGATGTTGGGGGAAAGTATACACAAAAAGTTGAAGGGGGTGAGGGAGAGGACACTGGATATAAAATCATACTGATATTAACAGCTGCTGCCTCTCTTGCTAAAAACTACTTTTGCAGCATTACAATATGACAGCAGCACAAACAATAACAGCCAGACCCAGAATGTCACATCACCAAATCCTTCAGAATTAAAAGCACAAAGAAAGAGCGAGCTTCATTCTCATATCCCCTCCATCCAACCAACAAGCACTGCAAGACTCTGAAAATTCAACCATTTCCATCCCTGCCAGGTAGGTAGCAAATTAAAACCTGAGCCCCACAGAAGAGTCTCAGTTCCTGACGCACTTTGCTAGTCAGCGAGTAGGGTGCTCCAGCACAGGGGTGGGAGAACAAATGGTCTGTAACAGCAAAGCAAAAGGAACAGAAACCAGGGGGGGAAAAACAAACAAACAAAAATCCACATAAAAACAACATATGTCCTACCTGGAAATTGCTGAGACTCATCCAAGAGTAACATGCTGCTCAGTGCACTGAGGCCAGACCTCTGCCCCAACACTTGTTCAGTGTGGCTGCACGCTCTCAGCCCTCCTGCTATTCTTGTCTCCGGGTCTTCAGGACAAAAAGTTTCCAGTCACTCCCGACAACTCCTTGTCTCTGCCCGCAGCCCAGCGAGCACTAAATCCACTCTCACTGGCTGTTCACTTCGCAAGTGGGAAATGCCTCCTGATAAAAGACTCCAGGGTACAGGCAGGGAAACCTGCACTTAAGGTTTCTGAAAATAACTTTGGTAAATAGCTCCTAGTGCTTGAATCCACCCAGCCGGTGTGACAGGAGTCAGCACGCATATATCCTCCCCGCACCCAGCCGAGAGGGACCAGGTCACCGTTACATAACTGGTTAAATATGCCTCGCGTTCAGCCTAAATAAAAAATGTCACTATCTCCTCCCCTGCGTGGAGAGTCCAACAACACAGCCCTGCCCGAGGGAGCTGCTGCTCCACTGGTGACCGATGCCTGGAGCCGCGCTGCCCAGCTGGTTTGGCTTCGGTACGTGTTCCCAATCAGCGGGAGCTACCTCAGTTATGCCTGGGAAAAGAGTTTTAAAAGCGAGAACAAGCGCAGGGAGGCTGAGGGGGTGTGTACGGGGGAGGTCTCTCCTCTCTCTCTCATCTCTAGTGGCGGAGCTGCACGCCGTCCGGATCAGATCCCATTCACTCAGCCCATGATCCAGTTCAACTAGTGGCAGAGACCAAGACTGAGAATAAAATAAAAAACCTTACATAACGATTCCGGCTCTGGTGGGGCCCCACGCAAGGGGAATCCCAACAGACAACAGGACGTTCAGAGCAGGGGACACGTGGGACTGTAACCCCACTTCCAAGTTTCACAGCGCAAAAGGAAAAGAGGGTGGAATGAGTGGCAAAAAGTAGTACTGCCTTTCAGCCTTTGAAAATGATCTTGATATCTGTGATTTTATGAAATATTTGCATGATGCCTGCTAACTTCCCAGAAACCTGGACAACTGAGACTGAAACTAATTTGCTGGGAGCTGGTAACCTGTCTGCACAATGTTAGGGGAAAGAGCATCCCGTTTGCTTCGTTAAATCAGCATCTTGCACAGCATCGTTAGTCAGCAGAAGGCTCTCAGCGCAGCAAATGGACTATGAATGAGATTTCTCGGTTTTTAGGAAACAACCTGTCAGAATCTGTGAAGCACAAGCTTATTCTAAGCGAGCCTTCCTCCCCAGCATCCACTGGCACCAGAAGGACAGGTATAGAAGAGAAGTAAGCACAGGAGATAATAACTACTTTAAAGCTGTGGTTGAACTCCTAGAAGCTAACAATCATGCCCAGCCTTCTTCAATGCTACAGAGGCTTTTTCCGTGCCTGATTCCCTTCACAGGCATACCCAACGCCAGTAACAAACAGCAAATCTGGGCTGACAGAAGTAATGAAATCAGCTTGCTCCTGGTGAGCATTTGCCTAAGTAATGAAGTCAGCTCTTTGCTTGAAACAACTGGAGAGTCAGGAAAACCAGGACAGACACAAGCAGCCCGAAGCAGGCTGTGTCCACCCAGCCCTGGCACAGACCTGCAGGACTCCAGGACAGCACAGCACAACGTGCTGCGCTCGTAACAGCGAAGGCTGATCTCGAGGTCTGCGAACACAGCACTAAGCCTGGTTACCCTCTGTGTGACTCCAGGCATTTTTATCAGACCTTTCATTCGAGAGGGTGGCAGAGCACAGTGAATGGTTGCTACCATCAAAATATCCTCATTGCTTCAGGGTACACCACAACTCTGAAACAAACCCAAGATACTAATTTCATAATGAAAGTCACATAAATTTTACCAAATAAAAGATTATGAACTGTATTAAAATTGGGAGGCTCAGTAACAAGACAGCCTTTCATCTGTGTCAGATTCAAATAGCCTGGCTGGTACACAAGACCATACAGTGTTTATCAAACGGGAAAAGAGGGACAAATATATTAAGGCAAGTACATAGCTGAGGATCTTGCAGCAAGCCTTATAAGGACTTTGCAGGGTTGGAATAAATAATCAAACACAACCTCAGCATCTGACCTAACATATTTATGAAACTGGGAAGCAAGATTTAAAGAAGTATTCGTGTAAATACAACTGGGTACTTTCCAAATCATGCTTATTACAGTAATCAAGTACAAGGAAAATGGCAGTCCAATACACTGGGGGAAACAGGCAACCTATACCTGTCCTTCTGCACACAGCAACAAAAAGGAAATTTCCTTCTTCATCTTAGTGTGCAAAACGGAAAGGAATTTTTCTACCTTTTCTACTCACAACAGTCTACTTGTGAGGCCATCACTGTTAGCCATGATAAAAACATATTCACACAGCCAAGAATTAGATCTGCCAGAAACAGTCAGTTTATAAAATGATCTCCTCATGGAAGGTAATCTTGTTATAGATAAGCCCATTTACTGAATAGCTTTTCTGTGAGGCCAGCCTTGCCAGTAAGGAAGAACGTTCTCCCTACCCCACAGGTCCGAAATCTTACCTAGCTATCATACCTCACCTACCTCCTGCTCAAACCACAAGCTCTTTGCAATTGTACAACTGTACTGTACATCAGAAGAAGCTTCTCAAGAAACTGTCGTCACTTGACAGGTTCCCTTGCAAACAACATAGGAGATTCCCCTGTTTAAAAAAAAAAAAAAAAAAAAAAAAAAA
>Ga0065711_1006526_pt1 | contig 33745 bp, 30 predicted proteins | sample Hoacrofraction12_FD_59098 | JGI IMG/M metagenome (GOLD analysis project Ga0065711, IMG submission 59098) | Hoatzin crop microbial communities from Cojedes, Venezuela - Epithelial fraction 12 v2 (version 2) | ecosystem: Host-associated > Birds > Digestive system > Esophagus > Crop | place...
GAAGCAGGTCTGGTGAAGGAGCAGAGAAGTCTCACTAGCAGAATGTAATGGAGCAGGGACGGACTGCAGGTCGTAGTGAATAACAACAGGGAAAGGACTGACTCTTTCTTTATTCCCTGATTTCCTTCTTTCTGAAATCATGGCCGTTTATAACCTGTCTTAGGACGTAAACTCATCTCGGGGAGGGTGGAAACAGTTGCAGTAGCATTAACTACCCCTGCCCTTCCAGTTCCCCGGGCAGGAGGGGTACAGGGATGCCCACGTCAGGCTCTGCTCCGCTGTCCCCAGCCCCGTGCCTTTTGAACAAGAAAGGTCAATGTTGTCTGTGCCACAGAAAGACCTGAGCCCACTGTCGTTCTTTGAGTGACTAGTTTCTGAAGCGGAGGGGCATAAGGATCTCTGGTTTTCCCTCTTTTCGTAGTGGGAACGGATGTAATTGTTAGCCACAAAGCTGGGAAGAAGGAAAAAGCAGGGAGCAGGGGACCACAAGGTCCTTTAAAAAAACTGTTAAATGGTGAACTGGAGAGCTGAGGGCAGCACTAACAACAAAGAAGGTCAAATTTTGCCCTCTTCAGCTTTCAGGAAATTATTTTGGGGAAGATTTTGAAATTCAGACTTAGCTTTATCATTTGTAGCTGTCTGGAAGTGTCACTAAGCATAGCTTTCTGCACAGAGCGCTCTGGCACTCGCAGCACGTTGGTGCCAGCGATCAGGGGTGTGCTGTGCTGGCTGGTGAGCGAATACCATGACTTTTATATGCTGTGTATGGGTATAGGAGGAACTTTGTATAAATATGGAAAAGACCTGAAATATTTCCATCTAATAAGATGGTTTTTATTTTCCTTCTGGTTCATGAATCAGGAAGGAGCATAAACACAGGCACTGTTTTGAACAGCTGGTGGCTTTCCAGGGATTTGGGAATGTCCTTCTGAAATGGGTCCCAAGATAGCATTTGAGCACGCCAGCTTTCTGAGACTCAGTTTCCCTGTCTGTATAAGGAGAGGGTATTAATCTCTCTTGTAAGGCGCCTGAGGTTTAATGATGATAGGAGTGCTAGTAAGTACTGTTTGGTTTACTGACTACGCTTGGCAGTAGAGTCCCCGGCTGTGTTAGCAGATGGGTGTAGAAAGCGGTGAGCATCTGCGGCCATGTGGAGGAATCACCTGCATGTGTTGTATGGCTAGAATATACGTGTGGTTGTTAAAACATGGTTTTTTCTCTTTATATAGCTGAATGTGGTTCATCTGTAACTGGAACCCAAGGTGTCCTGCTGTCCCCCAACTATCCAATAAACTATAACAACAACCATGAGTGCATCTACTCCATCCAGACCCAGCCAGGAAAGGGGATCCAGCTGAAAGCCAGGACTTTTGAACTGGAGGCAGGAGATGTCCTCAAGGTAATTCTTCTGTCTGGAGCAATGAAGCAGTACCATGCTGCTAGTGAGAGGAAGAACTGAAAGGGAAGTGAGGTTCTAAAATTTTAATGGAGTTGGCTGAGACTTAGGTCTGGAGAATGCTGCCCAGGCAGCGCTGACAGCGCAGTGGAGATCTCTGGAAGAGTCTCCTGCTAGGAATTGGACTGGCATCCCCCAGCAGCCCTGCAGAGGGCTGGTGTCACCCATAGGCACTGCTGGGTTCTTAAGCGACTGTTTTGAAGACAGCAGCGGGATTCCCATGGACCAGACTGAACTTCAGGCAGGGCAGCTGGGCTAGAATACCGCCTGTGTGTATCCCCTCTGAGGTTAGAGCAAGACACGAGATACATCCGTAACACAGTAGCTTCCAGCCCGAGGACACTGTCTGATCAGCACGTGTCACCGCTGCGCGTTAGTCTGCTGTGCTTAAAACCAGGCTGTGTCCTCTCAGCGAGGCAGCACCTCCGGACTTCAGCTCATCGCAGGCTCTGGCAGCAGCCCCCAGGCCATGGTGAATGTCCTTTGCACTCCAGCCCAGCTGGTAATTTGAGGCTTCAGTCTGCAGATGGATGCGTAAACAAATTCTGTATCCGTTAAAAATAGAGTTATCTTTGCTGTATCAGTTCACCTTCTGCTGTGAAGTCTTCTCTGAGATTTAGAGATTTGTTGGAACGACAGGGGTTCTTCCTTTGTAGCTAAACTTCACTTTTTATCTGCATAGTTGCAGAGGGCAAACTGTTAGCACATGAGGAAGTGCGAGGTTCTTAGAGTTATTTTTGTGTTTTTTTTAAGAATCAAGGCTGATTTGTCCCCAAAAGAGTCTATTTAAACGCAGAACTCCAAACTCAAGCTCTTCAGCATTCTCATACTCAGCTTAATCTGCATTTACAAGCTTCAGGGCTCTGTATAGGAGGAGACAAATCCAGGCTGAGTTTCTATTAACCACAAAGAAATGGTTTTGTAGGCGGCGTTAGTATTACAAGATGGGTGCTGCTGTGCTAAGCCATCTTCCCGGAGAACGCTGTCCTGATTTAAGTGCCGTACTTCTGCACTGCGAGATAGGTGTAATCCACATATTGTCAGCTCACAAATGACTGGAAAGAGAGAGAGATTTGCAGCTAATGCAAAGAATATACTCGTGAAAGAAATTATGTTCTCTCAACGGGTTTGTCATCAACTTCTCATCTGCTGCTGAGGAAAGTTGCTATCAATCTCCACCAGTGAGAAGCTGCTCTTTACCCTCAGAGAGAATCACGCTATCTGAAAGAAAGAAAGAAAAAAAAACCACGTTTGTTTTTTTCTTAAGTAATAGCGGGGTCAAAGCACTTCTGTGAGTCACTGTGGGGAGGAAACGTTTTTCCCGGTAGCTGCACTGCACCTGTGGAAGGAGAGCTTGGTTCAGAGAACACAGCCCTGAGTGCAGTACACGCTGGAGGGTCAGGAGAGGGCTGTGGACCCTCCAGGGGGTGAGTCCTGCTCCGCAGACGAGCGGCACCGTGGAGTCTCGTCAAGTCAGACTCTTAGTTGGGAAAATTTCACTGGCTTCGAGGGAACTGTGTCTGTGTGCACACTCGTGGATGATTTGGTCCCTCAAGTAGCAAACAAAAGATGTTTTCCAGTATCTGTTTCTTGTTCCTCCCAGGTCTACGACGGCAGCAATAGCTCTGCTCGCCTGCTGGGCTCCTTCAGCCGCGCCGAAATGCTCGGCACCAGCATAAACAGCACTTCCAGCAGCATGTGGCTGGAGTTCATCACCGACGGCCACAACACGAGCAAAGGCTTCGAGCTGCAGTTTTCTAGTAAGTCTTAGGCCCAGACCCTTGTGAGGGGGGAGTCTGAGGTGTGATGGTAGATTTTTGTTACCGTTGCATGACTGGAGGAAGCAGTCCTTTCCTTAAGGATCTTGTAGTTTAAAGTGGAGTTGGAGTGGGGGAGATGATTTTGCCAGCAAACCTGTTACGACTGAGGCAGCAGTGATACAGAAATTTTGGATTGAAGCTGAGATACCAGGTGTCTGGGATCTCGTTCAAATATTAATTAAAAAAAGTATTAATTTTCAATATGGTGTTTTTTTCTCTCTAGCAAAAGATTTTAAGAAGAAAATATTCATATGATCTGGTGGTAACAGCTCCTGGCTGTTAAATATGTGATGAAAACAGATGCTGTTTCTCCTGCTCCAGGTTTTGAACTCATTAAATGCGAGGACCCTGGCATCCCACAGTTTGGCTACAAGGTCCATGACGAGGGGCACTTTGCTGGCAGCTCCGTGTCCTTTAGCTGTGACCCGGGCTATACCCTGCGAGGCAGCCGGGTGCTGGTCTGCCTGACAGGGGAGCGGAGAGCTTGGGATCAACCCCTGCCAACCTGTGTAGGTGAGACAGCTCTTGCTTTTGAAACGTCCTCTAGCAAGTACTTTGCTTGTGGGCATCACACTGAATGCTCTTTCTTCCTCCTTGCTAATACATGTGACCTTAACTCTGATATTGACTGCACCTACCTATGTTAACAAAGACCAGGAGAAGGATACTATGGAAGGCATCTTCAGATTGGGAGCACTGGTCTCTGCAAGATGTCTACAAGCAACCTTAACATGAAACGCTGTGCTCTGAGCACAGTTTTGAGAAGGTTTCTTGCTTCACTGAAGGAGACTACTGCTTTTGCAGTCCTTGTCCTTTCACTTGAATCTGTTAAACAGGGTGGCACTTTCTGATTATGGCAGACATCAACATGTGTCCAGGCGTTTGACAGTTCAGAGTCATGTTCATTTGAGAGCTACATGGCTTCTGATCCCACATCCTCAGACGTTTTAATGCCCTCAATCTTTTCTCAGCTAAGTCCTGAGTCCTCTTTCACCTCTAGCTCTCCAGAAGGATGTCTTCGTGCTTTGAAAATTCTGATACTGTGTTTTGTGTATCGAAGTGAAGTGCTGTTGCTCTGTTACTTGACAGTTTCATAATTAACTCATGTTTCCAGGACATGGTGAAGTTCTTACAGACTGAGTCCTCTGAGACATCTCAACAACCGGCAGGCTGCTTTCGTGGTCAGAGGTGATGTGCTCAGATGTTGGCAGGCTGTATTCTCCCATCAGTTAGGACCATTCTTTATGTAGTAACTCTCTGCTGAACTTTAGCCTAGATTATTGAGGTAAAAAGACAAATTTCTGTGATTTATGCATCTTCTTAACCTTTGCCCTATTAGCTGTACATATATTACATGTGAACGGTCATGTCTGTGAGCACGTGAAAGCTTGAAGAATTTTAGTGGACATGTTACGAAAACGTATTCAAAATTCTCACGTTCTTTTGAGGTTCATTTAGCAGGTACATACGTGTGTTGGCTTCTTCGTTTTGTCACACTGATGAATCGTTACGACGTTTTGCAGCTACGAGCAGAATCGACCTCTTTCACCCCACATGTGTGAATCAGGGAAAGCAGGATGCTGGGAGGCTCTGCCTTCGCTCACTACAGAGCCAAAAGGTGTAGGGAAGCTTTGACAGCATGTCCGGTGTCAGGAATGCGTGCTGAAGTGCAGAGTTACTCTGATAACTCGGTCTTTAGATGATTTAAATGACTCTTTTTGTTTTGTAGGCTTGAAGAATCTCTTTAAATGGCAAGAAATACCCTGTTGTATTCGTAGGATGAGATTTGCATTGTTGCCAAGTAAGAACTGTAATACATCGTGAATCTTCTCACCAACCCATATGTTTCTTTCAGCGGAGTGTGGGGGTACGATCAAAGGAGAGTCGTCAGGACGGATACTGTCTCCCGGCTACCCAACACCCTACGATCACAACCTGAATTGTATTTGGACAATAGAGGCAGAAGCTGGTTGCACGATAGGGTGAGTTGGGCCAGGTTATTATAGCTTGGTTTTCTTTCCATGTACAGGTTATTTTTCCAGAAGCAGATCAATAATTATACAAGGCAAGTAGAGAGAATGCCCTGTCACTTTGGGAGTCCCAAATGAAGGAACAAGCGCTGGTTTATCTCCTTGGCAGCTTGGACAGAAGCAGCATCGCTTCTCCTTTCTCTCAAGCTTTTTAGCCCTGGGCAGCCTGTGCCTGTAACAGCTATTGTGTCCTGGGTGCTGATGCTGGATTATTGGCCGTTGCTGCCTGTGGTATTACTGTGCTAAAATAACGTCCAAGAGCCTTTGCCTGCTCGTACAATGTAAGTGCTTTTCACCCCTGTCATTAATGGGATGTGTTCAGAAACAAACATTTTTCCACTAGATCAGTGTTGAATTTCCCAGAAATGTTTAACGTGAGTCCAAGTGACATAATCCTAAAATGAGGATGTATCTATAAATTTCCTTGGAAGACCACATCCCAGGAAAGGACAATAGAAGGCAGTTATGGGTTTGGTTCATCTCCCACTTGTGCTGCCAGAGAAAATTAACGGTGAAAGGGATGAGCTCTGTCCCGTTGTGTTTGTGAGAGTGAAAAGTCAGGTGTGAGGGTCCCCGGATGTGAGTGGACAGCTGGAAAACCGAGACCACAGCACTTCGCCTGCATCTTCTAATTGCACCATTTTATTGTTTTAATAATAAAAGAATGTAATTATCCTCCCAAAGGAAAGACTCCAGATGGTTTCTAAACATCTGGTCTGTGCAGAGACCAAAGATTGTTTTCTCCTCCTGCTTCTCTGACTTCTCTGACTGTTCTGTTGCCACCTTCGTGTTGGAAAATGGCCGTTCAAAATGTAATTTGTTTATAAGTTATGTGAGTCTGGCAGTTAGGTAAGCATGATATTGAGAACATTTGGCTCGTAAAGTTAGTGCAGCCACTGGCAGAATCCAGGCAGTTTCCCGCTCTGTGATACTTTATCTGTGATCCCTGCTGCTCAGCCACTCTGCCCACGCTGAAGTTTGCCCAAGCCCTGCCAAGCCATTTCAGTGCTGCTCTGTGGGTACCTGCGTACGTCAGTCCAGCCAAGCCATCTTCGACAGAAAACGGGAGTGTATTGGCCAGTAAAGTTTTAGCTGAGTGATGGGACTTGAGGGGGAGAAACATAGATCATAAGGTCTGTTCGACAATAATCTGCTTCTCCCATGGTCTCCCGTCGTCATTTCTAGTGCTTGTTAGCTGGCGTCAGCCCCACGTCTGTGCTGACCCGAGAGCGGCTGCTGTTCCGGTCCCGTGCTCCTTCATTGTCAGTGCCCTTTGATCTTCACCGTAGCTTCCTTGCTGCATCAGCACTCGTCATCTCTTCAGCGGAGGCTCTTAATCATGTTGAGCTCTATGGTGCTTTTAGTCAATGGATTTATGCTGGAGACAGATATGGCCAGTATTTTTATTTTTACTTAATGCAGAAATTCCCTCCATGATCTCTGCTCTCCAGTACGGTTCAATAATGGATGGTTTCTGCTGTGAGCACAGGAGAAGGAGCATCGCCAAAGCGGTTTAATTCCTGCACAGGCAACTTCCAGTTGTAGTCTCCTCTTTTTGCCCGTTCTCCTGTAAAAGATTCTGAAGAATGTGAAGACTTCTATAAGATGAAGTAGACATGAGACTCCCTTTTCTCTCCCCTCCCAAACAAGCCTCAGAGACTGCCTCATCCAGAGACTGCTGCAGCAAGTGAACTTCACTCCCGTCTGCTGCTGGAAGAGCACTCAGGCGAGCAGAGCTGTGGGCTTGCGTTCGCAGGAGAGCCAGAGGCTTGGAAGGGGCCAAGACTGAAATGAAATGGTGCCTGGCAGTAGTACAGTGATACACCTTGTGACCTTTCCTTTCATCAGAGATGAAAGCTCCCTTCTTCTGTTCCTTTATTTGGCAGCTCAGACAGAACAGGTGATCTCTGGGTAGTTGAGAGCACATTTTCAGCAACTTCATTTTTATGATAATCCATTGGAAAAAGTAATCCTCTTCACGCATGATGCAATTGTATAAAGCTCTCATTTATAACTTCCATTAAAATTAATCACCAGAGCTTTTTGAATAAAGCTGTATCTGCACAGAACGAAGGGAGGGAGAGAAAGATAGAAAAATTAATCTGTACATCATTGCCATGAAAGTTGAAGGGTTGCAGTTTGGGGGCGGATTAATTTTGTGCATGTGCAAACATACGCATGCACACGCACATAAAATTACAACTAAAATGACTTTGCTTATCTGGGAGACTCTGGGGAGAGAACGCAGAAGTGGGAGGGTGTGCTGGAGACGGATGAAGCTTGCCTTTGGGTGCTTGCTTGCACGGCTGAGAGCAGTGAACACGCAGTCGGAAGGGGCAGCGGCGTTTCGTTGTACAGCGGAGAGTTTAATGATATTGCTGATCCCAGTGTAACGTGACAGTGGCAGGAGGAGCCCCGGAGCGGTCAGTCAAGATGTGGGGGTGCTTTCCGAAGAGCCGGGGCGGAACGGCTCGCCAAACATTCTGCAGAGTGTCAGGGCAGAGCTGCTCTCTCCTCCTCTCTGCTCCTTGCTGAGCTGGGAGAATCTTCCCTCTGTCCCGTGTGTGTGTGTAGCCACCATTCCTGATTTGCTGTTGGTGCATTTTCATGAGTGTGGCTGGGATTGTCGGAGTGCAAGAATAAAACTCTCTTCCTCTCCATGGCGTGCTAAACGAGCGCCTCTGCCTTGCCTTAAATGAAGCCCTGCTGGGAACAGAATCAGGCTGATGGAAAAATCATGCTGTTTGGTTACAGGTCTGCCTGTTGAATAGATTGATTTGCTCCAGAGCACGCCGGTTTGCTTAGTAAAATTGATATCCCAATAGACTGGACAGCTTGTGCCTTGCCTTTGCGACACCTGGGTGTCACGCGAAGGCTTCCTCCTCATGGCGAAGCCTTGCCTCCGAGTTGTTCTGTAAAAAGAACCGAGGGCAGCGAGCTGCTGTCGGCAGCCGGGGTCCCCGGGGAGCCCGTCCAGTGCGTTCCCCCGCCCCGGTCTCTGCCAGCGTCTCCCTGTTTCTGAGGCCGTCAGCAGTGAGTTTTCTCTGGCAGTTTTGGCTGACTAGAACCAGGTAGCCTGAAAGCAGACGGAATCAGGCCAGCGCACCTGTGGAGGGCAGCTCTGCTGTGATCCATTCCTCTTTTCCTCGAGTCTAGCTTTTTTTCTCTTTGCTCAAGGTCTTTGCTAGGTAGATTTATGATTCAGCTCTTTTGGTTTCTGTGGGATTCTGTGGACATCATTTTGTTGCTGAGTACATTGCAGTGGGTGGGTTTTTTTTCTTTTTTATGATTCTACCTGATTTATTTATGTTTGCCCCGGATAAACGGGAAAGCAGCCAAGCGAATGCTTCCTTGTTTTCCTCTGTGGGCTGTCAGGGTTTTAAACCCAGTACCTGATTGTTTTATTTTTGCAGATTTTCTCAGTACAGTTTATAGATTTCAGTCCCCGTTTCGGAATGGCGTGCCTCAAGTTACCCCTGTGTTAGCCTGATTTCACTGTGTCGGGTCGTCTTTCCCCAGTGAAAACGTGGCAGTGAGGAACAGAGACGATTAAATGCCTGCTCTTGCGCCGGCGTTTGAAGTGCAGGAGTGAAAGGCACCGAACCCTGATGGATCACGGCCTTTAGCTGATAACTCCCTTGGGTGTAACAATAATAATGACAGGATCTTATGCTCAGATGGTACTTCTGATGGCGGAAGATCCCAAAGCTCTTTGCAAAGCCTGGATTCATCTGCTTCGCATCCTTCCACAACAGGGGTTGGTTTGGTGGGGAGAGACTCGGTTCTCATGATCTTCATCGTGAGAATATCAGACAATATTCCCCTAGTCCAGGGTGAGAAGAGGCGAGCATCCCACCAGGGGCTGGTGTGGGGACCTAGTTTGTCCGGTCCGGAGCGCCAGCAGGGCTGTCCTAGGCATGGGAGGGCTCTTCTGGCCTTCTCCCAGCCCCTTGGGTCCATCGCTGGGACAGGGTCTGGAGTGAATTTCCTCACCATGATGACTCCTGCCAGCATCTTGGGTTTTCCCTGGGGAATTTTCTGTGGAAGTGCCAAAGAGGCACAGCCCCGTTTTAGTTGGAAAGCAGAAGATGAGCTCCAAGGAGCACTGCTGCAGGTAGTTCAGGACGGAGGAGCGTTTGCTGCATGCACTGAAGGCTTTGCAGCCCTTTCCCCAGGGCAGACAAAACTATAAATACACAGAGTGAGGAAAGGAAATCTGTCTTCAGAGCATCGTAATAAATACCTCGCTGAGAGCACGGTGCAGTTTCATTGCCAGTTGCTAAACTTCTGTTTCCCCTCCTTCCCTTCCTGTTGTGGGTTTTGGAGAGCTGGCTCGTGCTGCTCACTTTTCCTTTATTTCTCTCCAAAGCTATTCTGTTAGCTGAGCTAGATACAGCTTGGCAATATGCAGAGCTTTGTAAAACGTGTCCAGACCCTTTCCTGTACCAGCCAGTTCCCCCCTCGGAGGTGCTGGAGTCCAGCAGCCCGAATTTGCACCCACCTGTTTGTCGCCCTCCCGCACACCCGTTGCTGCCCCTGTTTATTAACCCCTGGGACAGCTAACACCCCGTTAATGGTTTCTTTTCAGCACGTTGCTGTTTTAATAAGAGTGGTATTGGTTGTTTCCATTCCGTTTTTTCCCCTGATACACAAGATTAGCTTGGTGCCGGGAGCAAACTCTTTGATCCGAACGCAGGTAACAAAAATCAATGCGTTTTATCAGTAGCTGCTGGCCCTCGACAAGAAGCTGTTCCTTGCAGGACGCCGAAAAAAGCCAAAGGACAGCCAAGGTTGTTGATGCGTGCAACACAGGGACAATGTGTGAATTGGGTGAATATGTGTAATTTGTCTGAAGGGACCACAGCGCATTTTCTGCTAATTCTCTGTTTAGTAGAAGTTTCTCAATGCTTCTGTGTCCATCTGTCATAAAGCTCAGTGACACTCCGGACAGACCCCCATCCTCTCCTTCGCAGCCCCTGCACCGCTCTGCTGCAGGTTTCCTCTCTGCCCGTGACTGAGCCCTTTGTCTGTGACAGCTACTTGTTGCAATGTCTGAGCACCGTCGGTGTAAACCCAACTGTGGCTGGGGACTTTTCCACTGCCCACAGTGAGCTTTTGGGCTTTTACCTTGTTTCTTGAGATTTTCAGGAGAGATTAGAAATTTTGCTTGCTCAGGAGAGAACAGCAAAAAGGACCCAACTTCTCAGAAGGCATTAGTATCCGTGACTCGGGTTTTTTTTGTTTATGGATGTGTTTTATTAGGGAGGCATGTGACTAAGAGATCTTGGCTTTTATGGACAGGTAAAGTTTGGCAGAGGGCTAAAGCACTTTGTCCAAGCTGAGCTCCGGATAACAGGAGAGAACAGATGCCATGTGGGCCAAGCTGCCTTAAAGTGGTACCGATCACATTTCTGATGCTGTCAGGAAAAAAGGCAGAGCTCTGCTGGCGGTCTGACTTCTGCTCCATTTTGCCCCACAGGCTCCATTTCATGGTTTTCCACACCGAGGAGTTCCACGATGTGCTAAGGATCTGGGATGGTCCGGTGGAGAACGGCATCCTCCTGAAGGAGATGAGTGGGTCCGGCTTGCCTGGCGACGTGCACAGCACTTTCAACTCTGTCATCCTTCAGTTCAACACGGATTTCTTCACAAGCAAGCAGGGCTTTGCTGTGCAGTTCTCAGGTGGGCTGTAAATGGTTTCCTCAGCATTGTCCAAACCTGGCTTTGCTGACGAGTGATTTCAGGTCTGTCTGCAAACACTGGTCGTGAGCAAATGGCATTGTATGGGACACGAGAGCAGGAACGATGCAGTCTGCCAGCTGTTCTGCTCCACCACCTTTGGGTGTGGTCTCTGCAAATAGAGAAGAATTCCTGTATTTGTCCTTGAAATGCAGGTGAATTCTGTGCTCCCCTCTGCTACAGTCACCTTCGCGGTGGTGAACTTGGCAGCGAGATGTAGAGCAGTACATCGTGGAATACACAAGAAGGAATTACAGATATTTTCCACCACATTTCCCACAGGTCACTCAGAGACCCCGGTATGGAGGCAGCTTCCCCCAGGCATTGTGAGAGCAGTTGGTCAGGGGTCTCTGAAAACCGAGTCTATTTAAAAATCCCTCAGATTGGATCCCCTGAGATGCAGATCACAAAAAGCTCTGTTGGCTGTAGGGATGTCATTGCTTGCAGCAGCTCTACGTGTAACACAACTGCAATCTGTCATTGCCTAAGTCCTGGCAGCGAGACTTGGCCTTGCAAACACATTAATTTCAATTACATTAGGGTAATATATTTTGACATTCACACAGAGGTTTCAGGGATACGAGCCTTCACTGACACGGCCAGTTACAACCAGCAGATGCCTGTTTTGGAGATGGCAGTAGACAGGGAGGCTGCTGGGTGAGTGATGATACAACCTTCCTGGGACTCGGGCACGTCTGGTCAGCAGAGCTCACTCTGTCTCTCCCAAGCTGTTGCCCGTAGCTTTCTGTTTGGGATGCCTTGCACAGCCAGGAGAGCAGGCCAGCTCCTTGGGAAGGGTTTGTGCTGGGTACAAGACCTTCTGGGGTGACCAAGACAGAAGGAGAGCTTTGTGCCACCCAGCACAGCTCTGCCGTCGTCCGTCTTTACCAGGTTTGTGTCTCAGCCTGCCGGGAAGGACCAGACTGGGCTGCGAACTTGCTTATCTTCAGTGGCACAGAGAGAGGGAGAGGGATTTCCTCTGGCTCTTTCAAGAAGAGCTTTCTCTAAACCGCCTAGGTGTAATAGACTCTTTTCAACTTAGCAGGAAATAAGCTCTGCTCCGCTGCTTGATACGGAGCTGGGCTTTACTGAATGCTTCTGCTCAAAGCCTTTGTTCACAAGGTGTGACAAAGTACTCAGACCTACGCTCAGAAGTCTACAGTTTGGGATCTTGTGAACTTTAATGATCTATATAAGCGTGCAAAACTTCTCTTACTCCAGGACTTCCCGTACTGTTAAGTAGTTGTAGTGTTGACAGACCTTGAGCTCAGCCGGCAGTGAAGCCGAGGAGGAGCTGGGGGGGTGGGTGTCATCTCGTAGCTCAAAGGGACGCAGCGGCGAGGCTGGGAGGGAGGCACATGCGTGGCTCAGAGGTCAGGCTGGATGCTTCACGGGGCTAAAGGCGACTTTGCGCTGCCGCTCAGGGGAAGTGAAAAGTGCTAGCGGATTAGTTTAGTTTGCAGCATGTGTCTGACACAGACTTCTATAAAAATGCCGTGTAAGATCAGTAGTTGTCTGGACTTATTAAGTAAACAGGCATGTGCACAACTATACATCAAACTTGCACTCTGTGTAGTGCACTTGAACTTGCCGTTCCCCAGAGCCTTTCCCAGCTGGAGCGGCAGATGCTCAGTGCAAAGCAAAAGCCATTTTTTGTGTATGTGGCAACTTTAAGGGATACTGAAGGAGGAGGGATGGAGAATGAAGTCATTGCTTGGGTATCTGTTTAAGGACAGAGTCTAAGCACGGCTGGTGCTGTAAGCCTGCATTAAATATATATTAAATATGTATTTTTAATACTCTTCAGTTTCTACTGCCACTTCCTGCAATGACCCAGGAATTCCCCAGAACGGGAGCCGGAGTGGTGACAGCAAAGAGGCAGGTGACTCCATCGTCTTCCAGTGCAATCCAGGATACGCTCTGCAAGGGGAGGCCAAAATCACTTGTGTGCAGATCGAGAACAGATTTTTCTGGCAGCCAGACCCTCCCTCGTGCACAGGTACGAACACGCATTCGTCCTCGCGTTGCACTGGCTTCCCTGGCCTGTTTCATTGCAAGGTTTCTCTGCCTGAAGGGGACAAGTCCCAGCTGGTTTGAAGGGGTGGATGGCAGGGTGTGTATGTCTTGGGTAGCCATCTCATAGAACTACTTTTGAGGTTTATCCCCAGAGTGTCTGGGACAGTGAGAATCTAGTTCCTGCTGGAAGCTCAGAGGACATACTGCAATGGAAGGGATGACATTTAACCTGACAAGTCAAAATTAAAGGCTGCTTTAAAACTCAGGTTGGTAGAGAGGATTGGAGTCAGGGGTGAATAATTTCTGCATGAGGAGACAGCAAATTCTGTCATGAGAAAGAGCCATCTGACATTTTCTTTGAGCTCATAAAGTAATAAAAGAAGCTCATAAAAGTAATTCTTTTTAATATGTCCTGAACACATAAAAGTAGTTGTGCTAGGCACATAAGAGCAATAAACATGCAATTTGCTGGCCAGTTAAATGCTAGCCACAAATTACTTACCTGTAACCTTCATTCCTGTTTATGCTCTGTTATCCCACGCAAGAAAAAATCAATTAATTCTGTTTCTAACATCTGATTTAATGCCAGCTAGGAAACTTCTGCAGCGTGCACAGGATTCATGCTCCCTGCAGGATGACTTGGTTCTGAATGACCATCTTCATGGTCTAGTGTGGCACCCTTGCAGCCTGATAGAGACAGTCCTTTTCGTCTTCCTGAAGCTGTAACGAAGCCATACTGTTGTGTGTCATGGCCACCTCATCAGTCTCCTGTTGAGTTTTCTTTCCCACCAGAAGCTGGGCGCTCGGTCCCTTTCAGAGGAAAGCGGCTGGTGCCTTAATCTTGGAGTGAGATGAATTCCCATGGGTCGACTTGGAGATGCTGTGTTGGGTTCTTTTTGAACAGAAGTCTGGCAATTTTGTTTCAGGAGTCATAAGCTCTGTGACAAAGCTGGAAGTAATGTCTTGCTCCTTTCCTCTGTTCAGTGACAAAGGATTTGGAGGAATAATCTGTGGTCAAATAACGTCAATTTTATAGTAACCGTGTAACAGGCTGCCCAGTTAGACCTGAATTGGAAAATGGGGGTTAATTTAGGGCTTGGATTTTATGGTTTTGTTTAGCATTTCAAATATATTTTCACATCTTTATTGTACGACTTCTGCAGTCCCTAAGAAATGTGGGTTGAGCTGGAACCTCAGCCGAAACAACCCCCAGAGGTTTGGGGCGTTTGAAGTCTGTATCCTGACCCAACTCCAAACAGCTATGGCTTGGACCAGTTTCCAGTTTAAATCCTTTGGAGACTGTGGGTGGGATTTTCAAAGAAATCGGAGAGCGCTGAACAGTCATCTCCCTTAGGCTTTCAAAAATACTTTCGTTTCCTGACTTTACGGTCTGGAAGAGGAACACACCAGAATGGTTAAGATAGGGTAAATGGACACGGAATAGATGCTTGGGGATCTTCCAGGTTATTTGTGCATGACCTTCAGCTAAACTCTTCGCTGTCTGTGCTGTGGTTTCCATGTCTATTTGAGAAGGATAACAGTGCTCAGTGCCTGCAGTAGCCTGCAGCTGGACTCAGCTGAAGGAGATGCTTTTGGGCCTTGGAGAAGGCTCTCTGGTTTAATCTCTACGGTGATCTTCACAGAACAGCCCCGCTACATTTTACCTGATGCCGGGAGATTCTCGTGTGGTTGCAGGGCTTTACAAAAGCTCACAAGATAAACACACGTTCTCCCTCCTTCCTGGAAGATGCTTCCAAGATGTGTTACTTCTGTCCCGTGCTGGTTCGTTTCCCTCCCGGCGTCTGCGTTGCTGTCGGCTGGCTGGGGTCAGAGACCCGAGCTTAACCCGGGCTGTGCTCCCCTCCTGCCCCATCCCCGGTCCGGGAGGATCGAGCTGAGCGACGGGGGGAATCTTAGCGTATCGACCCTCCTGGAGAGACTGCAGAAAGGCTGACAGTAATAAATCAGTCATGAGTATTTGCTATAGTGGCCATATATGCAGGCAGTTTCAGCCTTAAAGAAGTAATTGATTTTTCAATCAACTTGGCATTTAATGCGTTGGTGACTGCAATAAACACGAACGAGCCATTAGGCCCAGACAACATGTTTGCACTTATTTAGCAGCCGTCCAGACTTTGACCAGGAGTTGCCTAAATAAATGCAGCAGAAAAGCATAAAGCATCTCTCCCTCCTTCTGGTCACTCACATGTGTATCTTATGAAGATTGTGGTAGCATCCATAGCTCTGTGTGTGTACCCTGTCTGGAGTAGGAGCCCTCATCTCTGTTAGGGCCACTGCAAGCTCTGACAATACATATCTTAATATCAGGCAACCTTGCCAGCTGCCTCTCTGTCCCCTTATCTATCCGTGTCTGTGTCTCTTTCTCCCTTCCTGCATCTGATCTGCTCTTTAAGCTTCTCTGAGAGAAAGCCTCATCCCTTTGCTTGATTGCCTTCAGCTCCCTGCGGAGGTATCTTGACGGGACCGGCGGGAGTGATCTTGTCCCCGCAGTACCCGGAGCCCTACCCACCGGGGAAGGAGTGTGACTGGAAGCTGACCGTCTCTCCTGATTATGTCATTGCCCTCATGTTCAACGTGTACGTACCCGAGAGCTCTTTGATTTCGCTTCTGGGGCTGCCTGCGGGGATGGGGAGGGGATGCCAGCAGCGGGGCACTGTCTGGGTGAGCTGGGTCTGCATGTGGGTCCTCTCCTCTCTGAAGGAACCAAACCAAACCTGGTAGGACTGTCCCGTAGTCCTGGGAAGTCTTTTCTCGGACGTTACCTTAATTTGGGGAAGACGTACATACTTCAGCTGCAGCTCCTCTTTGATACACCCATTTTTTTACACAAGAGAACCGTGTAAGTGGTGCAGCGTAGGAAACCCCTGTAGCAACACTGGCTTATGCTGTTGTCCTCTAGACTGCATCACCAGTCCTCGGGTCCATACGTGTGGAATGGAGACTGGGATGTCCTGTGCTTGGCTGAGGAGCTCTGTGGGGCCGCAGCAGTCTCTCAGCTGGGTGGTTGTACAGCCCATCAAGACCCCAGCCTATTGTTCTCCAGGGGCTGCTGTAGCGTGCTCATACTTCAAGAGCTCTTCCTTTGGTTTTGCAGCTTCAGTTTGGAGCCTGGCTATGATTTCCTCCACATCTACGACGGACCCGATTCACTCAGCCCCCTGATCGGAAGCTTTTACGGTTCCCAGCTACCCGAGAGGATAGAGAGCAGCAGTAACAGCCTCTTCCTTGCTTTCCGGAGCGACGCGTCAGTCAGCAACACGGGGTTTGTCATTGACTACGCAGGTAAGAGCTGGCCGGGGGCACGCCTGGCCCCGCTGGCTTGGCAAATACCTGGGATTTTACCTGTGTTTGTTCTCAGGTTAAACCACCTGGCTGAACCCAGTGGGAGAAGCTCTAGGCACTGTGGAAACCACGCTGCGGGCATTGACCCTGCTGTCGGCTTCGCTACCACTGAAGCTGATTAAGAGCCATGGGAGGGAAAATTGGGAGTTGGAGAGGGGGTCCTGTAGGCTGGCAGAAGAGCTGGGGTACGTAAGGTGTAGATAAGAGCAGCATAACAAGACTGTTACGTATCTGAGGATCTGTCACCTGGGGCTTTCATTAACAGAGAAGAAAATTTTTACTTTTTTTTNCTTTAAAGAAAACNGGAGGGAGATTCCCCGAAAGCATATATTTACATANAGGCTGTATTCTGCATAATCTTTCTTGCTCCTCACTGAATTTNAATAGTTCTGTCGTCTTAGTGAGCAGAACGTGCTGCTTCATTGCAGAGCTGGGCTTTCAGAGTACTGGTGTCCTGAACTGTTAACTGGTTATTAGGAATGCTCCACGTTGCCATGGATTGAAGATTTATTCTTAGGGGCAGGAGTGCTTTGTCCGAGAAAAGGAGTTGCAGACATACGTGTCCAATACGAGATGGTGGTCGGAATTCCTGATGCTGTCATTCAGGAGCGTACCATCTGTTTGGGTGGCTGTGTCTAGAGGCGAGGAGCATGGCGGTGGATGCTCAGCTCTCTTGACTCAATGGAGCTCTCCTGAAATCTGTGCGTTTTGCTTCACTTAAGATTCTAAAGCATCTATTTAAAAATTCACTAATAATTAGTGAAATGAACAGAATAGCTTACAGGTATCTGCGATTAGAGCAGCGCCTTTTTTTTCCTGCCTTGCTTGAGGAGGAAGTAGAACGTTGTGGTGGCTTCAGCTCTGATGGTGGGAGGCAGGAGCAGTGGTGGGAGTTTTCCCTGGGTGCTTTTTGCTTGCTGTCGGTGGAGCAAGCGGAGAAGTGACAGACCTGGCACTGCTGCTCAGGGAGCCGGGGAAGAAAAGGGAGGCTTTGGCAGAGTGTCTGCCGTGTTTGTGTGTAGGGTAGGTGGAAGAATGGAGTTGTTACAAACCGTAGTAAAAAAATACGCTCTGAAAAGCTTGATCTGATGAGCCAGCATTATGCAGAATGGAGAAGATAGTTAAAAACTGGGGAAAAAAATAAATACTAGAAAGGAACGATTCTTCAAGCCTGCTCTGGCCTGTATGGACTAGTTTGCAGTAGGGGAAAAAAGCATGGATGGCTTCGGATGTACTGGGTGCGTGCCACCGGAGCTTGGCTTTGCCTCCGAGGTGTTCGCTGCGAGGCAGGCTGTGGAGTCTTGCTGGCCCAGCTGCGTGCTGGGGAGCGGGAGCAGCTCGGGCTGGTGGGGCTGCTGATGGGGTTTCAGGGCTGCTGCTGCTTTCTGTGGGCGGCTGGGCAATTCTCTGTTCCTGTACGCTGTCTCTGGTCTGTGGTTCCTGCTTTTAAATTTACCTGACCAGAGGTTACATGGTAGTGAAATGGCAATTCCTATTAGTTACGCTGAACAGGTGGATTTCCCTCTAGTAAAAGTTATGAAATAATAAGACAAAGACAGTTAGCACTGCCTAAGATTCAAGAGATTAAAAGTTTTCTGCTCTCATTAGAATTAGTTTTACTAAAAATGAAGTCTTAGGTTTTCTTCTTTCCCACTTTCTTTTTGGGCAACCAGAAAGTAGTTAACAAACGAAATCTCATTAAATTAGGGCGATTGTGCGATGTGTTTTTCTCCTAAACACTCCTACAGTGCTAATCGCGCCTACATGCTTCCCACAAAGCCAAACTGCTGGGAGAAAAGAATGAGGCTTTGAGTTTGCTCATTAATTTCTCCACACTTTAAAAGGAACCTGGGATTCAAGTCTGAGAAGCAGCAGAAAATAGAACTTTGGGGAATCGAAGGAAGAAGAAGAGAGATGCAGGAGAGAGCATGTGTGCAAGAACATCAAATAGCGAGCTCGGCTCCTTGCCAGCGTGGAATCCCAAGTACAGTTCAAAGACACCGTCTGCTCTCGGCCGTCTCGTGGTGTTGGGTCAGTGCCGCAGCCCACAGAGGCTGCTGCCCCTGCCGCTCCCCAAATACCGGACATCACCTGTGCCAGCTGCCTGCGAAGTACTCGTAATTGCCAGGGGCTTTGTAGTCCTCTTTTGGTTGTGTTTGGGGGAGAAAAGAATCAGCAGCCATCTGTCAGTCCCTCCTTGAAACCCTGCATCTTCCCTGGGACTGGGACTGTATCGCTAGCCCGCAGCTACGGAGCGTCGGGTGAATTTCAAACAGCCTCCGCGCTTCATCGGAAATTGTTTCAGGGGCAGCGGCTCTTCAAGAGAAAGCTGTCCTCTGGGGCCAGGAGGAGTGGAGAGAGCGGGGAGAGAAGGAGAAGGAATTTGGCTTTTATTATGGCAGTTTTTGCATAGAGCGTGACAGTGCCGGTGAAGTGGGGATGCAGCAGGGCCAGGGAAAGGTGTTTGAGGGCAGATCTTCAGGCAGGCAGTTTCCCAGTTCAGCCACACTGATACAGCACCCCGGCAGGGTTTCTGATAGGGGGGCACGTGGCTTTGGCTTCGCACCCGTGATGCACTCTCAGCTGTGCAGCAGAATGAAAAATCAAACAAAGGTTGCCAGCAAAGAAACCGCGAGTGGACTTTGCCCACGTACACTTAAATTTACAGAGGTTTGTGTCACTGTCTGCGTGAAGCCTGGGGTTGGTTCCCAGGGTCAGCGGACGCTGAAGTGCAGTAGTTTGGATTTCAGCTGGGGATGAATTTCTTCTTTGCGATGACTGAGTGGTAGGGAATAGATTTTGGGTTCAGGCTAGGTCTCGGAAAAGGGAGACGTGCTGTGCTCAGGCATCCCGTCTGAGGTCTGTTGGAGTGGTTGCAATCCTTGAGAACGTGCTTGTCCGCAGCGCCAGCTTAGTGAGCGCCGTCGTTGCTGTGCGAGCTGCGTGCTGTGTTGGTAGCAGGTTCACCGGAGCCCTACAAGCATCAGTCTGCCAAAGCAAAACGGTAAATTCCTGAGTACAAAATAGGAAAGACAGTTACAAACCAAAAGCTCAAACACCGGAAAGATGGCTTGCAGTCTACCTAGAATTTGTCCCTTCTTCTAGTTGTTGCTTAAGAATTTTTTTTAGTGTCTCAGCTACTGAAAACTGAGGTTTGTGACTCGGTATCTCTACATGTATTATGTTTTGAACCAAGATAATATTTGTGTGTCTTAGTTATGCTTGGGAGATTCCTGGTTACAGAACACCACTGGAAAAGTTTCCCAAACTGTTTCCAATCGATTTAAAAGACCCCTTGGTATGAGGGTCTACCCTTAAGCTGCCACTGCCAGAAAGTGCTGCCAGAGACTGTTTTACATGTGACTGGGGGTGAATCTCTAAAGTGAAGATCATCTTTTCTTGTTGGGAAATGAACTGAATTCTAATAATCAGCTTGCATTGCAGCATCTTGCAAACCGCAAATTTTATTAAGATACATTTCATGTATTCATACACCGAGATTTTTAAATTGAGACCACGCTTCGTTAGTAATGCAAAGGGCAGGCTGGTCATTTGGAGATAATTTTCCCAAATTATCCCCCCAGCTCTATATTCTGTGGGTGTTGGGGACCGCAGAAGCGGGTCGAGCTCCGTAGGTCACCGCCTCCCTCCGAGCAGCTCACGCGGCAGGGCTGGTGCGGGACGGGGCGCGGGGCACCGGGAGGAGTTGCCACGTTGGGTGCTCTGAGGCAGGGGAGGGTGTCTCGCACTTTTCGGTACTTCTGTTTCTGCTGTGGGTCAGCAGTGGAGAGGCGTGAAATTGAAAGCAAATGAAGCAAAACTGATTACTTTTCACCTTTCCAAAGGAACAAAAAAACCCAAACCCAAGCCTCATTTCAAATCTGTTATTATTTTGCCAGAACTATTTTGCCCATCCTGAGCTTATAAACATACATTCAGCATTATTTATGGGTTATTTAATGTGGAAATTTCTCACAGAAACACTGTTCTGTAAAATCCACTGCAAAGCAAGCTGTTTAAAAACACCCAGTACTGTTTGCTGTTGAAACAGTCAGAAATGGGGGGATGACGCTCGACCCTAAAACAACTTGCATTTGGAAAGCGGAGCTGCCCTTTGGAGAAGGGAGCCCATTTGGCTGGGAGGAGTGAATAAAAAACCCCTGTCTTCTAGACAGCTTCTCCTGGGGTTGCTTTAAAGCTTGGCTCTTACTAAAGGCTTGCACGTTCGCAGATGTGGAGTTCGTGACGCGTGGGGTGGAAATCTGCTCCCCGGTGAAGCCGTGCTCGAACACGCAGATGAAAGCCTGACCTCCTGGTCTGGGGGCTCACGCAGGCTCTGAGCTTGCCTTGGGAAAGGAGAGGGGAAGCACAGAACATTTCTGCTTTCCGGGGACTAATGAGCCAGTTCTCATGACATTTTTGTCTTGACTCTTTCCTAAACATTGGCAACCTGAACCCATGTTAATTGAGACAGCAGGGTAAAGTCCTTGATTTCGGAAGTCTCTGAGTGAAAATAGAAAGTTAACTTTAAATGGACAAGCAGTGCTGTACTCGCTTCATAGCCTAATAAATCAAAGGCTGGGAAAGCTGTGGCTTTCCCACATCCTTCTACGAGTCTTTTGCTGTCCTCACGCAACCAAATACTTCCCTGAAGGTGAGCTTCTGCCTCCCTTTGCAGCCTCCTGCTGAGGACCATTGGGGCAGCTCCTCTGCAGAGGAGCGTTCAGCTGGAGATCCGCGTGGGGCTGGTGTGTCAGGGTGCAGCACCCACGAAGGCGAGCGGTGTCCCTGGAGGCACAGACACCCGAGGGAACAGAGAAGCAGTTGAGAGTGAGGAAAACACAGCAAAAGCAGTGAGGCTGTTGCTCAGCGCTCAGCCACCACCCTTTTTTCAGCAGTTGACAGGGTGACTTGAGCACTGAGTGTCATGATTTTTCAAAGCAAGAGCAGAGGCTGAGATCAAGCAGAGGGCTGAGACGTCTGACAGCCGGGTGGGAGGCTGATGGACAGGTTGAAGCCACATCAAGTTGTGAGATGAAAGGCAGCGAGACTGTTCAAAATAACAAGAGAGGCAAAAAGTGGTCAGAAGGAAGCCGCTGGGTGCAGCTTTTGTATGAAAGGGTCTGCAAGAGAATATTAGCAATTCGGAGAAATAAGGGCTTGCGGAGTGAAAAAATATTTTGGAAAAGCAGATGAAGAATTTACACTTACAGATGGCGTGTGTGCTGCCATGGGCTCTGGGCCGTGCAGCTGCGCTGCTCATCCCCAGTGCCCTGGCTGGCTGATGCCCAGGAGCAATTTGCCATCTCGGTGGCCTGCGATGACCGGTGTGGACAGGAGTGTCCCACTGGCTTGCGGTAATGGTAAAGGCTCGCTTCTCCAGCTACGGCTGACATCTCGTAAGCGTGAGCGAGGAGGGAATGCGTTCATCTGAGCTGACCAGAGAGCTAAGGGCTTTGCTTTCCAGAGCTGTGACTGAAACAAGCTGTTTGGTCCTGATGTCTCACCAGAATCGGGATTTCTGTGTTGTGTCTGGCTGGGGTCTCAGCAGGACCTGCCGTCAGATCCCGCACAGGAAATAAGGGGAGAAAAACATTTGTGGAGTTCTTTTATCTTAGAACCCCAGTGTTCTCCATCACGTTTTGAGCATCAGAGCTCTCTGTGGGACGCGGCGGTAATCATGCTTCTAGGCACACGTGTGTCTCTTCCCAGGATCCAGTAAACTGGAACGCCTTGTTATTTGCTTGAGGAACTGGGTTGCTTGAAGGAAAAATGGCTTGGCCAAAGTTTGTGCAGGAAAGCACCGTTAACACAGAGGAGAACTCGTGGCTTGGTGATCTGAAGTTTGACGATACGTGTGTGTGATGGCCTGTGAGGAGCATTGAGGTTGACCAGCCTGTGGCTCCCAGCGTAGGGAACTGGTGTTCCAGGAAAAACCAGTGGCCTCGCTTCTGCGGTTCAGGGCAGCTGTTCCTGGTGGAAGCGTTTCACGTCCTCTTGTGCCCTGTTTACCTGGCTCGCTAGCTAGTGGTACAGCTGCTGTTTAGAGGAAGCCATAGAGCTAATCCTATTTTTTACTGCAAACAAAGAAACAAAAGCAAGATCTGGGGGCTTTACTGTTTTCTGCCTCTGCCTCCACCTCTTCCTCAAATACTAAAAGCCCATGATTTAATGCTTAAACACATTATAATTGTTCACAGACTCACTGCTCTCAGAAAAGCCCTCATCTTTAATGAGCAATTTCCAAATGACAAAAGAGCAGGATTAATCAAAGCCTCTAATTATATTTCATGCAGGAAAAAAAAAGAAGAAAAAAAAAAAAAGAAAAAAGCCCTCAGAAGAAGGAGGAAAGAAATACCCAAGTCCTGACAGCTCTGTAGTCTTTACTGGAGTTTTCATATGTAAATGGGCTTTTTAACTCTGCAGGGCATAGTGAACAGAGAGAAAAATGTCTTCATTTTGTCTAACTGCTTGTAATCATTTTGCCATAATTGCAGCCATGCTGCACATCTGGAGAGTCAAGCAGCTAGCACATGGCACTGCATTTCCATGGCGAGAGCAGGCAGCTCTTCGACAGAGGCCTGATGGGTGCCAAGGAGATAGCGTGGACAGATGAAGCACATCTGAAATACACTGCATGTTGGGTCTGCGTTTGGATGCCCTGGTCTGCAACGCTGCGTGCAGCCTGTCCCCCGCACGAGGAAGGAGAGCGAGCGTAGATAGTTCAATCAAAGCTTTGCCTCGTTGATTGGATTTTGGGTACCAGTAAATGCGTGTGTGAACTGAAACCTTCCTTCTTCCAGTACACTTGTGCTGGACACGAGCATCGGAGAATGTTCTGGACCAGGATCTGACCTGTATAATTCCCAGATTCAGCAGCATGAGAGAATGCTCACAACCTAAGCTCTGCAAACGTTACTAGTCCTTATGATATGCTGAAGTGAGATTCCCAGATGAGAAAAGCTAAAAAAGATGCCATTGACCAGAATTTTAGAGTAGCTGTATCAGACCGGTAGAGATCTTGGCAATTTTCTCTTGCAGAAAATCCCCGGGAGTCGTGCTTCGATCCTGGATCGATTAAGAATGGCACACGAGTGGGTACGGATCTGAAGCTGGGATCTACGGTCACCTACTACTGTGACGGAGGGTACGACATCGACGGGGTCTCCACGCTGACGTGCATAATGGGAGGGGATGGAAAACCCACATGGAACAAACCTCGACCTACCTGTACAGGTAAGGCTCAGGGGGAAGAGGTGAGCAGAGAAGGATCTGCCTGTCGCCAGGTACGTCAGCATCTCCTCCGAGTGCCGAGCTTGGTGCTCCATTTGCACAGAGCTGCTTGCAAGGGGACAGGGGTGGTTTTTCTCAGTGTTTCATAGTTTTTCATTTTTTTTAACAACCTGAGGTCACCAAGAGCTGACTTACGTGAAGTTTCTTGAACCTCCTTTTGAGAGAGAGAGAAAGCAGGGCAGAACAGATGATCTGCGTGACAAAACCTGCGTCCTGCTGCAGGGCAGGATTCAGGAAGCCACTTCAACATCTGCTTGGCCTGATCCCTGCTAATCAAAGCCCTGAAGCGTCTGCTTTCCTGAGCGGGGTCAGAGTTTATTGAGGAAACAGAAGGCAGTTTTTTCGTAGGGGTTCTGCTTGGTTTTTTGTTTTGTCTTCTATCTTAATGAGAAAGTGGTTTAAATGATGGGTTTGCAGTCAGACCTTCTGAATCCGAGACGGGCGTCAAGAGATAGCTGTCAGTCTGTGATGACGGGAAGAATGAGAGCTCTGCCTCGGAGAGGCTCTGGCGGGGAGGACGCCGTTCCCACTGGAGCCAGGCTCCTGCTGCTAAGAAAGGGCAGAAAGAGTGGGAGCTCGTTCTGCCAGGCCCCTGCTTGCAGCTCAGGTGGGGAGCAGTGCAGAGCACACGTTAGGATACACCGCCTTTCATGGCATCCCTTAGCCTTGGCGTCATCTTGATAATGAAATGTGAAGCAGGCATGAACTCCAGTTAGGACAAGCCTTGTTTTTTCTTAATAAGAACTTGCAGCGAGAGCTGCGGTGTCTGAAGTCGCTGGGGGCTGGGGGCAGCTGCCGTCGCGCAGCCGGGCAGCGCGCGGGCGAGGGTGGGTCGCAGAGCAGCAGGGAGAGGGTGGGCTCGGGAAGGGTGCACTCGGAGAACTGCTGTGGGTTTCTCTTACAGCACCCTGCGGTGGTCAGTACACGGGCTCGGACGGCGTCGTCCTCTCTCCAAATTATCCCCAGAACTACACCAGCGGACAAGTCTGCTTGTACTTCATCGTCGTGCCGAAGGACTATGGTATCGGAAAATCTGTCCTGCTGTCTGTGCAGCTCTCTTGTTTGGGTTGTTTTGTTTGAACAAAGCAGTAGAATAAGTGCATATATATATGGCAATAAGGGAGACTGGAAAATAGTAAGTGGCACTGTTGGATGCTATTTATACTTTGTTGTAGTCAGTAAGAGTGATGAGAATTTTCTGAATGTCAAAAATCTATCAAAAATGAGGGGACAAAAAAAAAAAAACACTAGCAAAAACACCATCTTGCAACTCCCCTTCCAGTTCCTGCACTGTATCCAGTCATGCAGAGTTGAAAATTCAGCGAAAAATAATTCATGGTGATTAATGCTAGCAGCAGACTCGGAGGACCTCCGAGAGCACGAGATGTATTTACCATAAACACATGCTAAGTGTGGTTCTAAATAATCTGTCTGTGCAGAGGAGCACGTAGATGTATGGTTTTGTGGATGTGCAGCTATGGTAGTCATGACTAATTTTTACTTTCAAAAAACATGTAAATTAGATTTTAAAACTAGATGCAAAGAAAAGCCAGATCGATTTAAACAGAGCGTCATTCTTTTTATAGACTCCAGTACTGCTTAGTTTTGGTCAGAGCTTGAATGCAAGAATGACTGACGTTCTAGAAACCTTTGAGGTAGCTGGCTGGATATTAGTATTGGTTAACATATTTTCTTGTTGGAAGGGAATTTAAAGTTCTTAAAGAGCACTTGCGCTGACAGCTCCGGCAGGTGAAGGTCTCTAAATTCTATTACTTGCTGCTGCTTCTCAGTGCGTTGCATTGATCTAGCCAGTCCCTAGGGTCTTTTCAGGTGTTTGTGATTTCCTTTGCTAGGATAGTGAGGAGTGAAAGAAGGATGGTGCGTTCAGCCGTTGCTGTAGCTCCTTCCGCTCGAGCTGCCGTGCTGCCTGCGTGCGTGCAGGTTGCAGCCGAGTTGCTGGATCTCGCTGATGAAATCCTGCACTGCTCTCTTACCCCTCTGAACCTGTATTACTGTCGCTGGTCCTCGGTACCATCTTAAGAAACACAACAACTTTAGGGGTAGGCAGTCTTGATCTGTGGATCTGACTTTTGCCCATGGTAGAATGACAGCTGAATTAGTTTCTCTTCTCCACCTGGTGCCTTTCGGTAGCTTCATTAAAAACAAGCAGGAGCACCATTAGTAGCGAATGTTACGCGTTTCCCATCTCCTTCGCTGCTCAGATTCTGTGTGCAGCAGGCATCAGGGTGTGCTATCGTCGGCACTTTTTCAGTGTTCCCAGCATCAAAGCTGGGCTGGAAGCTGAACGTGCGGGAAACAAATGCCATGGCTTGATGGATGATGAATTTCACAGCAAGAGACCTCTCAGCTTGTGAATCTGCAACTGGGCACTTACAACTTGAAAATGCAAAGCTAGGAGAGGAGACAAAGGGGAGGAGAAAAATCTTCCAAGTGCAGATTTGGGAGGATAAAACCTGTTGTTACATTCTGAAACATAAAGGTAAATAACCAAAGTCTCTTTGCCCCAGGTAAAGTAATGCCATGATCCTCTCACTAGGATTTTTCTCCCTTTTGTAAGCTCTGCCTGCTCCTAGGTGCATTTACAGTGTACGCAGCCAGCCCCAGAGCACTGCACGGCTCCCTCGTTAGCAGTCTCTGTAGACAGGCTCAGGGCTGACTCTTCATAAAATCGTGCGCGTTCTCTCTCCTTAGCAGTCACCCTCCCTGACCAGAGAGGTTCAATCTAGAAATTAAGTTGTTCGGGACAGGGATTGTTATTTTGTTCAGGTTTTGTACAATGCCTAACCCAACAGGAGCCCGCTTCATGACAGAGGTTTAATACAAATAATAAATAATAATTATCAGTTGGTGAAATTATATACCTTGTGTTATGTAGGCAGACAAACGGGATGATTCATAGCAGAATCCCTTTTGGCCTATGAATCAGTGTTAAAGCGTACTGGCAAGCGAGCACGGGGGAGGCTGGTTGCTGCTTCTGTTATACCTACTTTGTGGATAAATAAAGGGCTCCCATCTTCCAGGGCTGTCAGTCAGGCCCTTTTTATCTTTGCCAAGCTCCGGAAAGAAAGGAGGCTGCGGTGCCGCAGCTCCCGGCGCGGCTGCGTGGGGACGGCGGCACGGCTGGTCCCGCTGCCGCCCCGACCGCCGCTCCCTCTCTTCGCAGTGGTCTTCGGGCAGTTCGCCTTCTTCCAGACCGCGCTCAACGACGTCATCGAAGTCCACGATGGCCCCAACCAGCACTCCCGGCTCCTCAGCTCCCTCTCGGGCTCTCATACGGGTAGGGAACGTGTCCCTGTTGCTGCTAGGGAGGGCAAGCTAAAAGTACAGCCTGCCCGTTAACACCTTGCTCTATGCAACCCGTTTGTGTCACTGGTGCTGTAAGCTCACTCTCTCTCTCTCTCTCTCCTGTTTTGTCTCCTTCTCCTCATCCAGGTGAATCATTACCGCTAGCTACCACCAACCAGATTCTCATCAAATTTAGTTCCAAGGGTCAATCTACAGCCAAAGGTTTTCATTTTGTCTACCAAGGTGAGTGCAGTTGTGTTCTGGAGATGTCCTCGGGTTGGTCCCGAGATAACGGTCAGAAATACGGAGATGTCTGGAAGTGTCCTGAGTTGCCTCTGGCATCCGCGGGTCCTTTCTGTCCGAAAAGGAGATGTCACAGGAGATGGAGGCTATTTTGGTGGCAGAGAGCTCGCAGGGCTGTCTGGCTCTGAATTCGTATTCAGACCTTCCACTGTCACTCAGCCCCAACCCTTGCACGTCCCAGGATTAGTATCAGAAGTATCTCATTGAATCATCCCCTGAGTACACAGCGAGTTCTTGAGATTTGTGCCCAAGCGGTTTCTCCCGCTGGCGTTTCGGCACATTTCTCAGCGCAAGCAGCTGAACGCTCGTCTGGCAGCTCTGTAAAACCCATCCTCTCTGCGTGTCGTAGGCTGAGGTCTCCTGCTGTCAAACTTCTGCCCCTTGACCCTTTCAGTAGCAGCTTGCGTTGCGTCGGGAAGTCCCACTTGGAGATTCTAAAGTAGTAAAGAGAAAGCGATGCACATAGTGTGAAAACAGAAGGGCTTTCTCACCCACGCGCTGCGTGTCGTTCTCCGTGGTTCAGCCGCGCTTCTACACGCGGGTTGCTGTGCAGCGGGGGCAGGCAGCAGGGGCAGCCTGGGCCTTCTCCGGGGGCAAAGGGAAGCAGGGGGATTTTACAGTATCCAGAGATCCGTTCTCTTGAATTTCTGCCTAATTATTGTAAAACAACTGTAGATGTGATAGTTATCTTTAAAGATGTCAGCAAAGCAAAGGTTTTGTTTAAATCAGTAAAGATTACCTCCTCTCTCCTGCATGCTAATTATGAGCTGCACGCTCTTCAGTGATTCCTGCATGGCGAGCAAGAGCAGAAGAAAGAGCCAGCCCTGGTTTTGATCTGCCTAGCCAGGCTCTAATGGCGGCCACTCTCTTTTTTACACAAACGAGGAGTTCTCTCTCCCAGAGCCTCCCTCAGCCAGCGATGCGCGTGCATGGCGAGCTCCCCAAGGGGAAGGGGTCGGAAGCCCGCAGCAGCCCGAGCCGGAGAGCGGAGCTGCGGGGTCGGGCACGCCGGCACGGCTCCTGCCGTGGTCTGGAGAGAGGCCAGGCGTGCGCTCGTCGGGCACAGGTCTGAGCTGGGCTTATTTGAGCAGGGCGCAGACCCCTGAGTGTTTTGGCTCTCTGGGACTTGCCCAAGGCAGCGCGTCATCGCAACTGGATCCTTTCTGCCTCTCCGTTCCCCTCCCCGGACCGCTGACACACTGCAGAGCTCAGCAGCTTCTGAGCGTCTTGTGGGATGCCTCTGCCAGCGGGTTTGACATCCACCTCCGAATCAAATTAGAATCAAACAATACAGCTAACGTGCTCGTCATCTTCGCATTTTCCCCCCCTCCCAGCAACTCAGGCATTAAGCACTAATAAATTGTAAAGCAACTCAGAGAAAAATATAAATTGATTTCTTCCTCAGCAGTAGACATTTCTTTGACTTATTTTTCCCCTCGCTTATCTGTTAGACCCTCCGTTTCCTTTTTTGACTGTTGTTTCCAGTATTGAACAGCAATGCAGGCAATTTCAACATGGCAATGCAGCATCGTAACTTAAATTCCTCTTTTCTTTCTCTTGCCCCTCTCGTTGTGAAGAAGATTGTTTAAAATTGCTGCGCTTTAGAGTAGTGAGGCCAAGTGAGCTGAGAAGCGTCAAGGGGTGGTTTCTGCTGAGGTTCTAGCGCTGTGTGGCAAACTGACTTTTTGGAAAGGCATTGCTGAAAGCTTTGGTTTCTCTGTTTAGAAATGACCTTTCTGACGTGACGGTAAGTTTTCTGAAGGCAGACAGTCTCACCGTGGAGAGCGTGCCTGGTTCTGCAGCGTCCTGGCTGTGTGTGTTTTAGGTATCACTTGAACTGGCAGGAGTTTGAATGAAATGTTGCTGCTTTTTCTTCTCAGTGGACATGTTTGGATTCAGCTGCTCTTTGGGGTTTAGGTATAATCAGATTCCTGTCTTGGTTTTAACAGACCTTTAATTTGGCGCTTTATTTCCAGTATGTTTGTTCTAACCATTTTTTGTTTTCTTTTCTGTTTGCTTTGCATTTGTGTGCTCACCCGCTGGTTTCCCCGTCCACGATGGAAGCGGTTCCTCGGACCAGTGCCACCCAGTGCAGCTCGGTGCCGGAGCCACGCTACGGCCGGCGGCTGGGCAGCGACTTCGCGGTCGGGGCGGTGGTGCGGTTCGAGTGCGGTGCTGGCTACGCGCTGCACGGCTCCCGCAGCATCGAGTGCCTCGCCATGCCCGGGGCGCTGGCGCAGTGGAACGTTTCGGTACCCACCTGTGTGGGTAGGTATCTTCGGGTTTTGGGGCAGAAAAGGCCAAACAGTTCAGCAGTTTGTGGTAGGAAAATAAATTCCATCCTTTGGGATGGTTAAAAACACCCCACGACATAAAAACCCCAATCCACCAATGAAACAAAAAAAACCCCCAATCCACCAGTGAAACAAAAAAAACCGCCAAACCACCAACGAAACAAAATCAGCCCAAAACACCAACGAAGCAAAAAAAATTCCATTTCTTACCTCTTAGACAGAAAAGCCAGGCCTGCCTTTGAAAAGGGGCGGTTAACCCCAAATGTTGGGGACGGGACATGTTGATGCAGAGCTCAGCTGTGGGAGCTGGGACAGCAGCTGGAATAAATCAGGTCTGTCTGAAAGCTGCTTTTGCTGCCTTTGGAGGAGAGCAGTTCCTCAGGAACCAGTCTCCTGGGCCGACGTACCTGGTGTTCTCCACGCCAAAGGGCTGTGGGCTGTTTGAGGTAGAAGATACGGGAGAGATTTGCTGAAAAGAGGATTATTCATACAAATCCTATCGTTAAATTGTGAGCCAGTTCTGCTTGCTTTCTTGGCCATGAGCAGATGTTTTAAAGAGCATGTGTTAGTATAAAGCCAAGTCCTTCCGTGCTCAGGCGTTGCTTTGCTTATTGCAGTGCCGTGCGGTGGGAACCTGACTGAGCGCAAAGGTACCATCCTGTCGCCTGGCTTCCCGGAGCCGTACCTGAATAGCCTCAACTGCGTGTGGAAGATCACCGTCCCCGAAGGAGCGGGGATACAGGTACAGTGGCAGCGACGGACGCGGCGGCGTGGTCTAGAGAGGAGAAGGCGCCGTGTCTGGTGTGCTTAAAGAGGCCACGTGTTCTGAAGCTGCTGCTCCTCGTGAGAGAGTGATGGGCTGAATGTGTATTTCTGTGGAATCAGACATTCGTTTACACTGTGGCTGCCAAAAGCGGGTAATATTTCAATGGATTTTTGCCTCCTGGAGGAACTCTCCGTGGGAAATCAACTGGAGCCGTGTGGCTGTTCTGGTGTAACAAAATAATTGTGGTATTTTGGGCATATATCTTTATGCTGCTTAATTATGCCGTGTTGAAAGCAGTGTAAGCTACACCAAGGAGGAGCTGCTTGCTCGGAGTGCCTGCGTGGATTTATTATGCCAACAGAGTTGCGGCAGTGTGATTATACAGTCGCTGCTTCGCTCCTCGTTGTCTCCAGGTAAAGGAGCGCTCTCTCCAGGTCTTTTTCTGCAGAGGAGCGATAAGGACCGCAAAGAGTCCTGCGAGCTAGAGGGTGTTGAGAATTAAGCCCAACATCAGAGACCAAAGCTTAGATAGAGTTCCCATTCGGCACATGCATGCCTCGTCCTTACAGAAGGCGTCTCGCCGTGCGTTGCGCTGACATCGGTTGACGCGCAGGAGGTGGATTCCGTAACGGGTTCATTCATTCCACAGGCCTCGTTATCAGAGGGTTTCTTTCTTCTTCTTGGCACCGCTTCGTCTGCGAGGGTTTTGTTCATGAAGAGCCTTGATTTCTGTGTCGTGTGTCTGGCTGATAGACCTGTAGGTGGGTCCTTCTCTCCCGGCAGCGCTCACGGCTGCTGGCGCACAGCAGTTGCGTTGCTCTCAGCAGTTTGATGGAAACAGCGGCTCTGCCATGCTGGATTTCGGCTCTGCTCTCCCAGAAGGGGATTCTCACCTGGTGCCGCCACCAGAACTCAAACCGAAGCCTGGATCTGGGTCTGGGATGGCAGAGCTGGTGGGAGCGGCACCGAGCGCTTCGCAGCAAAACAGCACAAGCAGGGGGTAATATTTTGAGCCCTCTTCCACGCTTTCACTGTGTCTGGCCCAGCAAATTCTGCTCTCCTCTTTGTTTCTGAAGTCATTTAAAATCACGTTTTCGGAAGCCTCCGAGCTCGCCATCAGTTCCTTCATGTTCGTCTGAATTTTCAGCCGTTGTGGAAACCCCCGAGTGGCAGGAGGATCCGTTTAGCTCAGCCGATTGCCTGAACAGCTCAGGCAGTTTGCAAGTTGCGCGGGACTCCTGGGATCGGGAGGTGATAATTCACTTAATTTTTAAAGCGATGTAAATAGCTGTCTGTGTTCTGCGCTGCCGTGCCCTGACTGCAAACCCTCGCTGGCCCTCCTCAGCCCGCCGAGCTGGCTGTGCGCGTCGGCCGAGCTCAGAGGAGAGTGGGTGCTGCAGTGGGCTGTTAAAAGCACGTCTTTATTCGTAAGGACGTGTTTCTCACCTCTTTGGTGGTGCAAACGCAGCTGTCGTGTAAAACTGGAAAATGTAATGCCAAAGTGTCTTAAAGGTTTTCTTTTTTTCCTTTTTATTTTCCCCCCTCCCTGCTGCGTATGAGCTCTTGCAAGAGAAAGAGATATTCCAGGGTCTGACACAGAACGTGTGCAAACAAAAAAGCGTCTCCTGGGGCTGAGCTTTAACGCTGCCAGAGCCTGAAGTTCAGTTTCTGGGTCTAGAGTGGGAAGGTTCCGGTGAGGGGCAGGGCCGTGGTCCTTCAGCGTGACCCCGGGCTCTGGTGCTCGGTGCTGGGGTCTCCGCTCCCCGCTGTGCTGGGCTGCGTGGGGGTCGCGGCACCGTGGACTCTGCCCGCGGGCACAGCCTGGGCGCGGGGTGGCATCTTCCCTCGGCATCAGACCAGGTCGCATCGCATCCGCTCGTGACGCTGGGACTTCCACTGGAAGCCCTGTAGAGGGGAAGAGGGATCCGGTGAAAGGCACTGACTGCGGTGCAGCCCGGAGGCAGGGTGATGGGCACAGAGCCGGGCTCCCGCACAGCCGCTGGGTCACCAGCCTGCTGGGATCGGCTCCGCTTCCCCAGCCACCCGCCTTTGTGTGCAAGATGTTCTCAGTTATTAGATACTAATTTAAGCATCAGTTTACCCTCGTTTTGTACAACAATTAAAGGTTAAACAACTGTAAATCGGAGGAGGAGGTGAAATTAAAGCTTTCTTGGTAGCGGCGAGTCACTAGCAGGATTTTTATGTAATCAGTGTACGAGCTAGCACTTCTGTCATGAATTATTCATTGCTGGAGCAAACCTTCCAGAGTGAATTAATTTATATACATGGCAGTAAATAGATGCAGATCCCTTGTGAATCCACACGTCAGACTAGAATTAGGACCTTAAAAATGTTTATTCCATCAATTTCGGGGGGGGGGGAGGAGAATAAATAATTTAGAAAATGTAAGAGCAAACAAAATGCACATTCTCAATCCGCATTCTCTTGCAATAATGCAAATCACAATAGGGGTGTAATTACGCAGGCTGAAAGGTATTGACTTGGTCAATGTGATCAGTAATGGCTCTGCGGGGGTCACCGCCAATTTCTGCTAGATGAACTCCACTTATTTTTTTGCAAAAAAACTTTGCAGGAACTTTATATCCTGCTTTATTATTCAGAATAAATCATGGAGGAAACAGGTTAAAATGGCAGAAATAATGGGGTTTGATTTTTTTATTATTATTATTTCTTTTTAAATATGTATGCGTGTTTTATGTTTAGCAGGGCAAAGGCAAGTGAGATATTTGGAGTGGATGAGTAAATATAGAACCAGAACACTGCAGGAATAAAGGGAGGGGGTTTCACAGAATTCCCAGAGGGAGCGGAGGGTGTGTGCATGCACACGTGTGCATGCAGGCAAGATTTGCAGCGCATGGGAATCTCTTCACAGCGTTCAGTAGATGTGTCCTGCTGAGCTCCCTGCTTAGGGGAGTAATTCCGCTGCATGCGACGGGGCGGCTGCGGGTCGGAAGCATTAGGCTTAGTGGGAAATCTTCATCCAGAGAGACCTCGGAGAAATGAGGTGTGTGAAGGGGAATTAGGGCTACGAGGATGATGAGGGGACTGGAACATCTCCCCTCTGAGGAGAGGCTGAGGGAACTGGGCTTGTTCAGCCTGAAGAAGAGAAGGCTGCGAGGGGACCTTATAAATGCTTACAAATATCTGCACGGTGGGTGTCAGGAGGATGGGGCCAAGCTCTTTTCAGTGGTGCCCAGCGACAGGACAAGGGGCAATGGGCACAAACTGAGGCACAGGAAGTTCCGTCTGAACATGAGGAAGAACTTCTTCCCTCTGAGGTGACGGAGCACTGGAACAGGCTGCCCAGGGAGGTTGTGGAGTCTCCTTCTCTGGAGATA
>Ga0065711_1002464_pt1 | contig 33740 bp, 19 predicted proteins | sample Hoacrofraction12_FD_59098 | JGI IMG/M metagenome (GOLD analysis project Ga0065711, IMG submission 59098) | Hoatzin crop microbial communities from Cojedes, Venezuela - Epithelial fraction 12 v2 (version 2) | ecosystem: Host-associated > Birds > Digestive system > Esophagus > Crop | place...
TGGGGGCTTGTTTAATACTGGCTTTTTTTTTTTTTTGTAGACTTTTTTCTGTGGCTTAAAACTAAGATAAATTCTTGTTCTTAACAATGACATCAACAGCCAGTTAGTAACAGGCCACCAGAGATCCAGGCAGAATCATAGGTAACTGCCATCATTGCTGAAATGGGGAAATAAACTCCTGAATGCCAGTTTTTCAGCACTCAGCTTCATGTTGCAGAAGGTGATCCTTTCTTACCCATGAAATTTGGTACTCTCTATACTGGGCTAAACAAGAAAGACAACAGTCCATCAGGACTACCAAGGACTTGCCTGGATAGTTCGTAAGACAAGAAAATGAGACATATGCTTCTAATTCTCATTTGAAGACCGTAGTTTTATCTATTACAACTACATGCTTGACAAAGAATTATCTGCAGGTNGGGACATCCCAGNATTTGAATTTGGGCCAGATTTTGCCTTTGGCTGGGCATATGGTTGGAGTGGCACTGAAATGGAAATCAGAGTTAGACTTGCATATCACCAAGCACACTGTGTCAGAATTTGTTGAAATATCTCACAGTCTCATCTAACTCATTCTAAACTGAAAAAGAAATTTAAACTGCCAGTATTACACTATCCCCTGATTTTTACTATGAAGACGAGATGCAGTCATTACCACAACACACAAACATTTGAATAGTTCCACTGCTTAGTAATCAAACATATAACACTAACACAACCTAGTTAAAAGATTCCACAATCCAATTTCAACAAAATATGAAGCACACAGTAGCTCATTTCCCACTATGTCTAATTAAATAAACATGCCTCCAATGCTGTACTTCTCCCTGAATAATTTTTTTTTTTAACATATATGCTTCAGGCCATAAACCCAGTTATTCTCTTCACATCCTTTTCTTTATGAACTATGTAAAATCAGTATCACAGGATTGCTTCACAAAGCAAGTGTGGACCAGACACCAACCAGAAATACAAATGTCTCTTCTTAAAACTACTGTTTGAACTTTGAACTCCCAGGCTGAAAAATAGCTTTGCCCAAGCTATTGAGCTGCATACATTACTTGTTAATTGGGTTCCCCCGTGTCGTGTCTGTCCCCCGCCCCGAAAACCTCGGCCAATATTTTACTTTCTTTAAAGGGAGAGGACTTGTTGGTTCTGTCCCTCAGTTCAGAACCAAGATTTTCTAAGCTTTAATCCATGCTTATAAAGAAATCAGCTATTTAAGAAGTCGGAACATGATCAGTGGCGTTCTTTCACAGATCAGATTTTCAGTTTAATCTGTAATGAATTTTGAATATAGGGCTTCTAGTGTTCTATTTTTACCATGTTTATCCTCCTGACATGAAATACACTTTCACACTTTCAGAGATTAAAGTTTCAATGTTTATATTAGCAGCAGTGTTTAGGGGAAAACTAGTTTAAAAAACAGAGCTCTGAATCTATTGCATTTAGACTCTTTATACCGCTAAAAAATAAAATGATATCAAACATACACTGTATTATTCCAATAGCTGACAAAGTAAATTTTGCTCTTATTAAAATATATAAAAAATTCTTTCTATTAAAAACATCAAATTTCATCATCCTTCGCAAGAAAACATAAAGCCTTAATTCATTCTTACGTACAAATGGCCCATTTGTCATTTAAGCCAATAGTGCGAATTGCATGCTTAAACACAGGCATAAAAGTTTTCATGACGTTCCTTATACAAGTTTAAAAATGTTATATAATTATCACTCTATATGCCCATCCTAGGCAAAAACTGACACCAATCTAATCCCTTCTCAAACACATTTAAGCAGAATCATGTTCCAGAGTAAATGCAAACTCTACACCAAAGTTTTCCAAGCTTTTTAGATGCACATGCATTTACAGGCTAATTCTCTCAACGGCCTTTATTATCTGCTGATTAATCCAACGAAAGGTTATCTAAAAAACCTGTCTCCTCTAAAACTTGGACCCATTCAGGCAGCTATCTGCAACTGGACCACAAGTTGAAGTCATAGTGCACAGCACAAAGAAAAGATAAAGTCATTTTCTTTTGCCTTACAATTTATTCCTCACTTGTACAGTTTCTACCAATTTTTTTTTCCTACAGTTTCTGCACATATTTCAGTTTCAGTTTCCCAGGAATTTCTCTGCCTCATCATCCACTAATTACTTTTCCTTCTACTTTTCCTTCTTATTCAGCACAAAGTTAATCTTGAGGAGTGTGGTGGAACAGCTCTTCCCCCCCCTCCTGAACTGCTTTATGAACTGGGGAATTCCGGTCAAGTCTTAGCCTTTGTGCAATGAGTTTGGCAGTTAAGCGCCCCTTGACTGCACCAGGAACTCTGGCATGGCTAAGGTCAGGAATAGCATTGACTGTACCAGGAGCCCTGGTTGCCTGGCCAAGATGGGGAACAAGAGTAGGAATTATCAGTCAGCCTTGGAACATAACCTACCTGGATCGTAACTTCAGTGGATCGGTACCAGCGTTGCTGCAATTTTGAGTATTCCAGTAATTACCAACCTAAATTGTGGCCAGGATGAAAATTTACTGACCAAAGTCAATGATCTTCAGACCCCATAAACAGTGTTACCAAGATAGGCCCTTTGAACTCTTCTGGACCACAGCAGGCTGTGCCCAGTATCTCCCTCTGAAGACAAAAGTTACCATCACTGACAGCACCTGGACTGAACTACAGGGATTCCTCACTCCGTGAGGATTGATCCTCACCCGTTGAGGAAAATCATTTAAAGTGAGTACTTCACTGAACTCAAGGGGAACTTTACCAGGCACCTTTATCTATGCATATTGTCCGTGTATCAATTCAAATCATAATATTGTGATTGTAGTGAATTCTTTTTAATCACTTTGTAAATGCTAAGTTAACTGATGATTAATTACTGCTCAATTCCTTTGATTCTCTCTCTCTCTCACCGTGAACAAACCTTAAATTGCTGCTAGACATATCCTTTAGACCTAAACCGTTGTGGTCTGAGACTAAGTCTGGATCCAGACACACCTAGGCTCCTGAGAAAAGAGTTTAGAAAGCAAGGGAGTCCATGCCGAACCTTGTGACTCAACAGGAGGATCTCCCTTATCCCTTTTTTTTCTTTCAATCTTTGTATAAACCATTCTACCTCAATCCTACCTCGATTTTGTATTCCATTTATTTGATAAGTAATAGAGTGAACCCTGCCAACAAATTTTGTTACATCACATTTTATAAATTCTTATTAAAATAATATCTTGCAAATATCCTTGATAGTGATTAAGTGACTTAATCACTCAATTGTGACAAGAAGGAAACTGTCACTGTCAAAACTTTAAACCAAACTTCAAAGAAAAACAAAGTCATGAACAACTTATTGCTTTAAGGGTACTTCAGCTACATAGATTCCTGCATTAATGAGCTTTACCAGGAGAAGACAAGAGATATTATAATCCAGTATCCTCCCATTGTTTTGTTCAGACCATCCTTCTACTCACAGTACTTCTCAGCAAATTTAAATGGTTTTTCACTGAAGACTAAGCTGTGTCAGTAAAAGTTGAATTTGGCTCTAATAAGGATACAAAGAGAAGCACAACGCATCAACTTGACTATGCTATGCCTCCCACATTCATTATTCTTTACTAAAATAGCCAAAGACAGACAACAGAAAGAGACAAGATGGAATATAACGTTTAAAAGTATGTGCTAAAAGACTTGCAGCCCAAAATAATTTTATTTACTGCTGATATCAAACTCCATCAATATTTAGACACTGCAGGTGCCTGTTATTGATTCGCAGTAAATGCCTGCTTTCCTAAACTAGTACCCATGCTTCAACACCATAACATGCAACACAGGTAGTGGCAGCATATTAAACCTCCTGAAGACAAACCAGTCTGGGCAGCGAACTTGAACAAAAAAAAAAAAGACAGCAGAATGAGATTTAAATCTCATCCTTGACTGACTACCTCTCTCAGCAAGAAGAGCACCATGATGCTAGGATTTCAAGAGATTTATAATCCAGTGTTCTTGAAAAGCTCTTACGATCAATGCAGTAATGTATGCCTGAAATAACTGGTCTCTTACAAGTGCTTCTCTCTGGATAGTATCTTCTCTCTAGCCAACATGGAATCTGACGAGCAATATTACTTCGAATATGCAAAAGAGATGCCAAGACTTTACCAGACATTCATGTCTTTAAAAGCTATCTCCTCCAAGTTACAGCAGGACTCAGAATGCATATGCTGACAAAACGAAAATAAAAAAGCTCACTTCATTTGAAAACTGACAAAGTAGATGTACAGAGTACATTAGTATGTAATATCATTTTTATTATTTATTAAAAAAATGTATAAAGTCAGAAGCAATTCTGTAAGCTAGTCTTCTGTAACAGTATCTCTAATAAAAGGACCTAAACATAATGCAGATATTCTGCATTTCTACAGGCTTTCAAAAATATAACAGGGACCAAGAGGTTTACTCAGTAAGACCACTCCAGCAACTCAAAGAACTTTTCGGTGTAGGTAAATGGACTGAGTAGAGGGGACCAGGACCATATTTTAGGCATTGGTTTCACACAGCTTTTAAACATCTAAGTCAGTGACTCTGGTGATCTGAACAGTACTTAGTCTTCAGTAAAAACTAATTTTAAAGTATCCTTGTATATAAAGATCATGTAAATACTTCTATCAGACTTCAACAGCAAGTAAAACCACCAGTATATTCAAAAGGTTCTCAAAGCTAAATTACTTAACCTTTTAGAAGTCTACATGAGACTGCTAGGTTTAAAGATCTGGACCTACAAGGACTATTCTGCAAGCACACATTACACTTCACTGCAACATACATCACCAAAAGGGAAGAACTGAAACAGTCCCACTTAGAAAAAAATATTCTCACCCTCTTCTGCATTATTTAATTAATATTCTTGCTCTTCCCCCCCCTCCCGACTGTATTAATTTTCTAAGTTACAGGGTGTGCATTATTTTCTTTTGTCTTTAATGACTTCAGTCAACAACACACAGAACAATTTATGAGTATCATGAAGAAATTTTTTTTGCTAGAGGGAACAAAGTGACAATACGTGTTCCAAAACATGTCTAAGGCACATGAGTAAGAAAGGTGTGGTCTGCTTCAGCTAGTTACAACACTCAGACTTTCAGAGCCAAGACAGCTGCAATTGCTAGTCGCATGACCAGCATTCCTACTTTCTGAAAAGTGCTTAGCTCTGTAATGTGGTGTATAGCAACTCTATTGCCATCCTGTTTAATGTTTGACTCCAACTATTCTCAGGTGTCCACACCTAGACATACTTAATAATCCACAGCTTAGTTTTACTGCAAAGAATATCTGCATAACAAATCTCCAGTAATTAAACTACACAAGAAGCATAAAGGACAGAAAAGTAATTACAGTAAAAAATGACACTAAAAATATCAGTTACACTGAAAACTATTGAGTATTTTATACAGACACATAATGGGTCTCCAGAGGAAATGTTCACCCACTTGAGTGCACAGTCTATAGCAAGCATCTAATTTTCTTAAGGGCTGCTGCTGCCATGATTCCACAAAATATCTACTATAATCTAACAGAAAGAATAAAATCACTTTGAAATTCTACATAAAGCTACAATTGGTTTATACCTTCTAGAAGACCAACTCATATTCCACATAGCTAAGCACTGAGCACCACTACAGTTAAGAGAGTTGAGAATACCCACAACTTTGCAGATCTGAACCAAAGCTTTACAAGCAACTGTCTGCTTTTCATCACTTAGTTATTTCTTTTAAAACTGCAGAGTGCAGTAGGGTGGGTCATGTTAACCGAAAGCCCAGAGACATTTTGTTGTTCAGATAGAACTGAAGCACTGTTTAAAAAAACAAGGAAAATAAATTAGCATTCAATCAGCTGACCTTATCTTTGAAATCACAAGGCAATTTGCTTTAGACCTCCGTAACTTTAGCAACAAAGCTAGTTCTCAACATTGCACGCATTGCAATAGCATTCGTAATGCAGCTTGACAAAGTGAGTTACAACTTTTTTGCTCTTTTTATTTAATGTTTCACTATTAAAAAGTCATGACACAAACCTGGGTCCACATGTCTAGAGTTTCTTCTAATTCCATTTGTTCGTTTCTGCATAGCAAAAATACAAATCAAGGATATGAACAAACATGTTTTCATCTAGACACGTTGCACTTCTTTCCTTCCCACAATCTACTAGGCAAAGCTGGTTTTCTGAAGTTATTTCCCCCAACCACCTCAATGATCTTTATCTTGTAGAAAAATCATACTTCGAAAAAATATTCTTACTAACACAGTTTTTTCATATATCCCATTTTTTCTGACACTAAGCTTAAAAGATTCTTAGTCCACAGAAGGTTTGTTCATACATCAACATCTTTTGACACCAAGGAGAAATTTATTTTTTAACCATTTATGAATAGGATAGTGGAAAAATACGCAGTTTGGCATTATCTCACACAGATAATGTCCACAAACACAAAAGCTGCTTGCCTTACTTTAATAAGGTAGAAACTTTCACTGTTCCTACTTTGTACTTAAGGTAGCTAGAATTTCCTACGTAATTCTTAATTTTCTTGATTTCTAGGCAAGTACTTAAACATACTTGTAACTTGCCTCCCTCTTTTAAATTTGGATGAGCCAGAGCTGTGTGAAATCAGAAACTCTGACAAGACTGAGACTTTCTGGAAAAAAAAAAAAAAAATAAAAATGTATTTTATACTCCAAGACACTTAATAAGGATCCCTGAAAATCAGTGTGAAATAATATGTGAACTACTGATCTGCTGTTGCAAACTTATTTGAACTGGTAGCTTGCATGAAGGTTCATGCATCTATTTATTTTTTAATCAAACCAAGCAGAGAAGAAGCATGTTGCATAACAAAAGGGAACAATTAGGTTGCTCCAGTTTACTTGTAGTTGATACAAGCTGATGCAGGACACACACCAAGGCAAGCCAGAAGCAGTAACCTGAGGCACAGCCAAATTACTAAGCCCCATAGCAAGCTGGCAAAATGAAAAGCTTGGTTTAAAAACAGCTTTCAGACTCTTGAGTCTTTGGACATACTCTCTCTGTACCCCACAACTCAAAGGATACAAGTTTTGTTTCATTTGCAGTGGAAAGAAGAAAAATTTAAAACTGCTGCTATAATGAAAGTGGTAGTACTAAATAAGAACAAAAGGCTTAATTACATCCTAGTTATTTTTTGAAAATGGAGGCTGTATTGCTGATAAGGATTGATGCAGCGTGGTGAGTAACTGCAGATTTGCACAAGAGAGGGAAAGGGGCAGGAGTGGGAAAAGCAAGCATGAAGGAAGACACAGAAATGTTTAACTGAAGGAAAAAAAAATACAATAATTCTGTGACAACTTAAGGCATATACACTAAAGGACTGAACGGAAAACAATTTTAAGGAAATAATTCTTGAGCTGTATGAAAACAGGCTCAATGCCCTTAAATGTATTGCAGTACCAGCAGATTTTATTACACTACTAGCATGAAATCTAAATCCATGTTTTCTAAAATGACAGATCCTCATATCTATGCTCAAGTTTCCTTCTGCATAGAGAGAATTAAAGCAGGCACTTAAACAAGAGTCTTGATAAATATGAAAGCAATCCTGACATTTTGGACCAACTCAATAGTCAATAGCAAATCAGTAGCTCCAGAAACGAAGCCATTTTTTTCTCACAAAACAGATTTACAAATGAAGCTAGGGGGTGAGAAGCCGAGGAGCACAAGGTATTACATACAACTAGTATACATATTATCTTCATTCACCACAGTTAGCTTTACTGAGTCTGGCAACCTCACCCACAAGGCCCAGTAAGCGATCTGTTGGTGGCTTCCCAGCACTGCCTGTCAGCTGCAGTATTGGGAGACCGTTAGGCAAGCAGACCATCCTGTAATTTCCATATTTCAGAGTGCTCTTACTTAGTGGGTGTTTTCAGGCAGAGACATGAAAAGCCAGACAGCACATGGCAGGAGGCACAGCCGAGAGGGCAGCAAGGAGAGTGGCAGCATCTTGGGCACAGGCACGGTCTGTGGCAGCGCAGCCCTCTCCTCACCCGAGCTCCTCACAGGCCGCCCAGTCCTTCCTGCGCCAGGTGCCCAGGAAGCCACTGCCCACTGCTGTGGCCGGTGCCCACCTGAGGCCCACAGCCAAGGAGCTCACCAGAGGGTGCCGGGGCTCCCCTCACCCAGCCTCCAACCTGGGTTCACAACGATACGAGAACAACTCAACCAGCAGAGATGCTCAGCCCTGCACATGACTCCCCCTGCACCAGCCATGTCAGCAATAACACCTTTCAGAGTCTATTACCCATTTTAGAGATAGCAACACACCCATACATGCTTATGGAGAGAAGCAACATACACTCTCGTACGTTGTTCACAACCAGCGTGTCATCTCAGCACTTAAATTACCATAAATTTCTGATCTAAAATAAATGCTAGAAACAATTATACTCTATGTTTAAAGCACTGCCTCTCTTTTGTAAGAGCTGGCAGACAAAACCCAACTGCCATGCACTTCTGTACTTCAGCGGAAAGGCACCAGGAGTGGGTGAGAAAATACCCCAGGGCACTTTGCAGCCTTCCTGGGCTGGTACGCAAGGTAAACTATGTGTGCCACAGTACCCCCTCTGCACAGGGCCCGTTTTACTATTCTCTCCAGATTATATAAACCCCATAACCAGTGGATAGATCTGCAGCTAAAGTCTTTTTACATGAAGAGGCAAAAACTGCCCTGACGATCCTTCATCACCCAGCAGTCTGGTGTGGCAGAGATCGGTACATTAGCATGTTACTCCAGCAGGACTCGCAAGCATTACAAAAAGATTACTTTTAACACTACTGCCAGATTTGGTCTAGGAACACTAAGGATCTAAGGAGTTGTAAAGCAATACACGTTTTTTACCTGTAACTTAAACATCTCCACCCCTTACAGTACTCTCAGCATTAAGCCATACCAACTGAAAACTGACTCACACTTTGAACAGAATACATTTATATTTAATTATTAATACTTTGTTTCTTAGACAACTTTATTTTCCATCACTCTAAAGAAATCTGTTGTTAAAATGCAGAAGAAAAACATACTTCCTCCAACAGCATATGCACAAAGTAAATAAGGAGCTCTTATGTCACCGGCAAAACAAACATCACATGCAAAGGAAAACAAATCCTTACCTCATATTTCAGGTTCCCGTGTTCTGAAACATAAGTAAAAATTGGCATTATTGGTGACTGTAAATTGCACACTTTTTATATAGCAATCTCAGTCTGTGCTGCATTGCATTACGGAAAACCCTGCTGCCTTCCTTTGCCACCTGATACCTGCAGCCGCCCCGGGCTGCACCAGGCCCTGTTGTGCAAACCTCCCTGCGCTCATTGGTCCCACCGCGCAGCCCAGCTGGCTGGGAGCAGCGCCTTGCTATGAGTTATGCTGCACCGCCCAACAGCCACACGGCAATCTGGTCCACTAAATGCTACAGACCTCTAGAATGTTTCAAAAACACTTTATAAATAGTGACTTGTTGGGAATTCAAACACTACAGTTCTTCATTGCAAGTTGAGTTTCCACCTTTTCTTGTCTCTGTCTTTTCATAACATGCCAACATATAGAAAGATAAGATACATATATTTAGCTTCAAAGTTTTCTGTATTTTGTGTATTTAAGTTCAATTCAGCATTGCATTTGTATACCACAGATTCTGAAGCCATTGGTGTTTTACTTGCCTCTTTTGCTATGAATTTTCTTGTACTGTTTAAAAATTAGAAAAAAAAAAAAAGTCTTGTGGGTGGTCAGAAAGACTGCACTGGGACAACACTTTTGCATCCACACACCACCACACATCACAAAAGACACAAAAAGGGGTATTTTTTTTTTACTTTTCTCTGTGAATGTCTAACCTGCTAACAGGTATTCGGGTGTACTCTAGATTTTAGTTCGGTGCCTTATCAAAGCACACACAGCTGTATTTACCTGTGTGCGCTCTCTAGGACTGCACACGCTGTTGAGGCAAAGCACAAACTGCACATGCTGGTCTGCACTTCATCACATTTGAAAACTTTTACTGTAATATCTTGTAAACAATAAGCCATAATCACAATAAGTCAACTAAAAAGCTTTAACTGCAAGTGGATTTTTGTTCTGCTAAAAAAAAAACACATTAAATGGGGGGGGGAGATATATCTATATCTCTATCTATCTTCGGCTTTCTAGCATTTTATGCAGATAAGGCATGCCGAGACCAAGCACGTCAGCTGAGGACTCTGGGCTGGGCCAGGCAGGCACAGTCTGTTTACTACCGGCAGAGCTCTCTTCTCACGTACACTTTCAGTCACTGTTTCCTCCCTCATACAGTGTGCCAAAAGCTGCATCATCTTGTCATCCACAGAAAACACTTTTATGATTATAAACTTTCCAAAAGTATTCATTTGCATTTGTATAGTGAGCAAAGAGAAGTAAAATAAGCCTGCCCCAAAGGAGGAGATGACGGTAGACTACTGGGGTTTTCTAAGGAGCCTGAGGGAATTAGTTGCCTAAGTGCTGAAATTCAATATAATTTTGGTATTTGCATTCACAATTGAATATGCCTTTCAATTTTTTTTCCAAAATCTGAATAAAATCACCTTGTTTGAATGTTTCAGCTCAGCATTATAAATTACTTCAAATCAAGGGAAGTCATTTAGGTAAGTACTTGCAAGGGGGGCCAAAACTTCAAATCCAGACTTAAGACGTTTTTGTGTTGGTATTTTTTTGGGGTGTTTTTTTTGTTTGATTTGATTGTTGTTGTTGGTTTTTTTAATTGCCTATATTTAGTTCTGCAGATCGCTTATGAAAAAAAATGAAATGTCATTCTATCCTCCAATGGGAATGAATGAATCTGATTTTTAATGGTTCCTGTTGAATATTATTTTTACCTCTAGATAATATCCCAAATGCAACTAGATGAATGAGTTCCATTTGGCGATTGCAGCATCCCAACACTTTTCACAATAAATAATCAAGAAACTCATTGATTAAATTTCAACAATTGGATTCAAGAAATCACTACACAGGAAGGTAATAAATACTTCCGATAATTCACATAAAATAAATTTCATTAAAAGGGAGGCGGGGAAATTGGATTAAAAAGAAAGCCCAAAACTTTGCCAACACTGACGGACTGAAATGCCGTTTCTGACTCCATTATTAACACTTCCGGAATAGAAAAATACCCAGTATCTGTATTTCCACGTAAAAGACTATTCAAAAAATAAGGCTTATGCTTGCCTTGCTATTTCATTACAGTTTAAATGTTCTTGTATTTCAGAATATTCTGCATTGAATTATGTGAACTGCTTCCTCATTAAATCTTTTTTCCAAATGTTACACAAGTACAAGGGAAAAAAAAACCCCTCATTTCTATTTTTTTTAAATGAATGTCTGAGGATATCCACCAGCAGATATTTTTACACATGACAATTTTAATTCAAGTTCCTGCTCATCACCAACGTGCCAATGATATTAGGAAGTGAGTGAGTTCTCATTTCTGACAGCAAGCTACTTTAACTGCCATAGTTGAGCACAATTTTTAGGGTTTTTGTTTCTTCACTGAGACCATAATACCATTGGGTCACATTTTGATAATTATATTTTAGTACAAAAGCAACAACAGGAGCAGCAGCTGGCCTCAATAAGTGAGGGAGCACAGACTGGAAAATGGGAATAAACTGCTCCTCAGGGATGCACAAAGCAGCTGGATTTACATGCTAACTAAACGCATAGTAAATAAAAAGTACATATAGTAAACTACCCACCTTCCTATTTTAAAAGAAAATCCAAAATATTTAAAATGCAGGAACTACAAAGTAAGCCGCTTCGAAGGAGCTGTGGGACTACTTGCTCCTTTCCAGTCATTTAGCCAGTCATCGCATAATCAGAAGAAAAGCAAATCATGACTTAAAAGGACCATAGCGTAGGACTCTGCACAAAGTATCAAGCCCCCTAAAATGACTTTTGTTCAGGTTGAGCAAAGATGGTTAGTCAAACAATGCAGATCAACCTTTCTTGCAGTTAAACAAAAAGTGGCATAACTCCAATGAGCATTCAGGGATTTGAGCATTTACTTGTCAATGCTGTTGACATGGTAGGTTTGGAGGAGAGACACCAATTTTGTGACTATTGATCAAGCCAGCAAAAAGGTAAACAGTGAATGCTGCTGGTTTCTTTTTACATATCAAAAACGCATGCTTTCCATGAATAATCTCTAATGTGTTATAGAAAGCAATTATTAGAAAAACAGCATGGACTATATTAATGGGCATACACGTTACCACATGAAAGCAACTCTAAACTTAACCCATTCATATGGTAACATTTTTGTTCAAGCTCATCACACAGTTGAAACTTATTTTCCACCTAAGGAAATGTAGTACTTTTTCAAATGGAATTATCTGAAGGAGAAAGGAATCATGCGTAAGTTAACTAAAAACTAATACAAAAACGCTCAGTTAATGTTTTTCTAATCCATTTATGCCCTGATGAAAGATGCTTCTAACATTCCTTGGGAACCATGATATAAAGAAGAAAATTCTGTGGGTTTGGCACTGTATTTAAAATATTCAAAACTTTTACAGATTCTAGAACCATTATCAGAGATTCATCTAATTGAAATATTCAATAGTTTGTGGAACCAGCAAACATTTGCCTGAGAATACTGAATTCAATATAATTGGACAGACTTGGAAAAATTCCACTTTGGCAGTAGACATGAACTGTTAATTCTGCTGTTTTAGAACAGGAAACAGACTGGAGTTTCGCAGTATGTTCTGGGCAGAGTGATAATGCAGAAATTGCAAGGGCCACAGAACAACCTGCACAATGAAAGCAGGAATAATGAGGGAGACAGCTTCTCCCTTTATCTACTAAAGGTGTGTCTTACTCATGCGCGCTTAGCAAAGGTCTCACTATTAACCATTCCCAAATATAAACCCTTCCAACTAATTGGAGAGCATCACCAGATAAGTAAAATTGTCCTGTGCCTTGAAATAAGGCATAGTAGTGCAGCCGAGAAGCCAGAAGAGATAGAAAAGGAAGAGGAGACCTCCACATCAGCCACCAGAGAAACGAACAACACACACGTCCTTTTAAATGGCCCTGTCAAAGAAATATGTGCCTCCATTTTGTAATCTTTGTGTTTAAGGATTTCGTAAGGCCTTGTGTTTAAGACTGTACAACCAGACTTCAAGGAATTCATCAGAACATTAGCAAAAAAGAGGGGGCAATGAGGATTTCAAGTAACAGAAAAATTAAGTAATAGGGCATAAAAGTAAAATGCAGAGGACTACTTGAGCACGTACAGGACAACATCTCAAGGGAAAAAAGTTTAATCAGTAATGGCAGAAATCAGCACAGAATATTTCAACCAGTACTGTTGATTTATGGCAACAAGGACAGGAACAATAAGAAACAAAAAAAAGAGGGGGGGAGCTAAATGCAGACATTTTGTTCTGTTTATTAATTCAACAGTTTAACTCTACATCTTTTATCACTGCAACTTCTACAGTCTGTTGAACCTGCCTTCTTTGAAGCAAAACATCTGAAGAGCTGGCATATGTTTGTGTATAGAGCATAGCATGGCAACGCAGCAATTTATCTTCAGATTTTGTCAATGTTTCTCTCATAAGTGTATCATCTAAATCTGACATTAAATTTGTCATTCTGAAGGTTTCATCTTTCTTTGGACGTTTGTCTTTTGAATTTTCACAAACCGCAACTTGGAATGAAATACAAAAAGATTTAATCCACTCAGGGGGGTACTAAGCAGCATTTCAGAACAGCTAGCAAAAACATCTGCTCAGTGGTCTAAAAAGAACACCAAATCTAAAACTGTACAAAACCAGAAACGCTGAGGAAAATTCAAATGCCTTTAAGAAACCTAATGGTATATTCTCACTGCAGACTTTTTAAACTCATCACCTCTTTTCAAATAGACCTCTAGAAATACAAGAGGTCTACAGGATGGGAATGGAAATTATTTAAGTCATAGCAAAAGATCCACTTATGAAAAGATAATAAAAAAACTCAGGACTATTCAGTTCAGAGAGTATACTAATAAGAAGTCATGAGAAATTATAAAATAATTTATCATATAGAAGTAGTCAGTCAAGACTTCCACTGCCTCTTCTCACATAAAAACACAAAGTGGCATGGTAAATTAAAAAGGTAAGAAGATCAAACATAACCAGGGTAAGATACACAAGCTACAAAAAAAAAAAAAAACCAACAAAAAAAACGAAGCCAAGCAAAACCTTTACGGAACTCACTGTTCCAAAACTTCTAAAACTCAGTTAGATATTTCTATCAACAAAAATAGGGAAGCTATACAAAAGCATTAACAAGATGTAAAAACTCTTAGAGCATCAAAAAGATAAAAAGAAAATTTAACAGGATTAAGAAAGTAGCATCATTCCTGGGCATTGTCTGCCACACTGAGGATTTGTACTCTCCTGTGAAGCATTTGGAATCTACCACCAGCAGAATGACAGAACACCAGATTAAACAGATGACACATACAGCATAGGATATATATATATATTCCATGTCTGTGGCCATAACTAATACCACATGACTGTGGATCCAGTTTCCCAAAAGGATGATTGTGTTTCATGTCCATTATAACCTGTGAAAAAGGCGTTAATAGTCCCTTAGAAACAAAAGAAATAAATAGCGATATAACAAATATACCAGGCATTTTGCTACTATTGAACTATTCCGGCTATGCTCTGCAATTTCTTATCTAATAGCATTCTCAGGCCATCTCTGCTAAATTCCCACAGGAGCAGCAAATGACACTAGAAAAATTAAATTTATCATAAATTAATTTCTCTAAAGATTTCAAGAAGAAAAGCTTCAAAATTAAAACTATGTTAGAATTTCATGCATGTAGAGCATACTTTTTCTATAACCTGCCATGAAAATGTTGAATTTTACTGGATATCTTTGTGTCTGCATTCCTTTAATAACATGTAGGCATGGCAGATCACTTTTGCAGAGCTATGCTAAGAAACAGTCTCCCATATAAGTTAAAACATAGCCCCAGAAAATTGTTAACGATCCAGTTGCTTCTAACTTCACTAAAGACTCAGTACAGTATAATTTTACAAAAATCAGGGCAATGATTTAGACTAAAACCCCAAGTATCATTCTGCTCCTTTGAAGCTGTGAAATGATAATTTATTCCACTTACAAAGAAGCAGAAATGTGATTTTTTTTTTTTCTCTCTAGCAAGTGCACAGCACTGCTTAAGTAAATATGCAGGCAAATGGCAAGAAATCAGACCTTGCATTATCTAAGGCATTTACGGTCATTCTTACTGATACACATTGCACCATATGTGTCCAAAGATCTTTACAGAGCAATAGAAAGACAAGCTCCTGCCTCCTGGGGTGCCAGATATCCTATTAAAATAAAAACTACAAAAATTATTAAAACAGAAGGTTCAAAAGAAAGGGAGAAGTAGAAGGAGGTGTGGTTTATACCACAGAAGATCGCTCTTTTGTGAAGAATGGTATATGCTTGTTTTTCCACTCTATTGTAATTGCTTTAAAATGTTCAATTTTTAATATAATTTTAAATATTTATTTTCTTTAGAATATCCATAGGAGGTTTTATGAAAAACCTGTGTTCCAAAAAGGATTTCAATGAAAAATACTGATTGCTTGCATGGTTTTCAGATCTAAAAAAGATTTTGTTAAAAAATTCATACTTGGAGGACAGCATGGAAGATCTCCAATACAGGAAAGCAACTTGGAAAATAAAGTTCACTGACAGCAGCAGAAGTCAGTACCTGCCATCCTGATGATTTAATGAGAAAATGAAGCAGCTAAATAGCACAGTGAGCCAAAAGCCAAGTAGAAGGTAGGAAGTAATGCAAATACAGACAAAGACAGAAACAAGCTCATACTATTTTGAAAGGAACAAAAAGCTAGAACCAAAATCTTCAAGCAGCAGCCTAGTGAACAGCAGTGGACAGAGTCATGATGTAATTCAAGCTGTGGAAGAGTATTATCTCTGCAACAACATTTTGCAAAGATCGTAGACAGCAGTATCAAAAAGAAAATAGCCCAGTGGAGGAGGTTGCAGTAGCTTATGTGAGATATGTAAGACATGAGAAACCTCACAAACTATTATGAATTAATTCTGGAAAGGAATGTACAGGTTTTAGAGAGACAAGAAGGACAATTAATTAGAAACGTCCCCAACATATATAACTGCACTTTCCAGAAATCATCATGTGTTCCAGTGACTTTTCTCTTTCAAACAACAGAAATGCAAACATATTAATGGGCAGGAAAATTCAGGGGTGAAGGTGTGTATGTTTGTCAGTTGTACCACCCATCAGCACCAAATCATCTCTAGAAAGAAGAAAGAATAGTTAAGAACCTGGACAGAGGGAAGAGTCAAAAATGGCACTACAGTTATCTGACTAGCTAACTGGAGTGTAACAAACTCACTGTCACCAGTTGAATAGGCACAGGGAAGGGAAGGAGAGCAAATGATGAGAGCTAACACTCAGCACTAGCAGTGGGAGATCCAGAAAATGTCAGAGAGAATTACAAATACAATACTGAGCAGAAAATTTGGAGTCACCTGAAAGTGACCAAACGGCAGCTGAAGTCAAGAGAGTCCTTAAGGTCCCAAGGAGCAGAAGGAGAACAGGGAAAGTGCAAAGTGACAATGGCCAGGGAATAAATTCCCAGGAATCAATTAAAAGAAGAGGAAGAAAATGGTCCTTGCATGTGCGAAGCAGAGAGCCATCAATCACCTTTTTATGACTATTGTGAGTGCACAGAAACCATGGAAACCAGAGATGAAAGAGGAAGCTGAGACAACACAAACAAACAGCTTTAGGAGCTGAGAGGAAAACATGAAAATTGACATAGACATAAAGAGGGAACCACAAGGATGACAGATGATACGCTGTACGCTAGGAGTTACATACGAGCAGTCTACGATTAAAACAAGAGCAATTCCTTATTGTATACAATATTGATGAAGAAACTGAATTTGACCTGTCACAGTTATCTCCTGGTTTCTAACATATCAATTTAGTAGTAATAAAAATCCCTATGAATTCTAATGCAATTCTAATTGTGCTTATGAATGGGAGTTTCACAAGTATGTATGTTACAATAAACACAAATTAGAGGTAAATTAAACCATAATTATATCTAGCAAGTTTTATGTCCTAATTAAAAACAGTACTCTAACATAAAAATGACTTACCACCTGAATTAGCTCTGCCACAATTGTCTAATCTTCCTAAACATTCTTTGTGTGCTCCAGCTCCACACTTAGAACATAAATAGCCTTGATAAAACGTTCCCCTGTAAAATAAAATTAGGTAGTGATATATTAGAGGTGATAAATTCCACACATAAAAGAAATAAGAGACATGGCAGAAGGTATTAGAAGTCATTTGCTGTTCTGCGAAATGATAGTCCTTAAAGGCTCGAGAAAAAGTGACAACTGACAAGGAGCTCACCTGCTTTTCATCACTTCTAGCCATTTAAAAATCACAACCAGACAGTTCTTCTGGACTACTAGTAGAATAATAATCTCCATTTCACTTCAGTCCAAAGCAACTTTAGCACAGTACACTTGAAATTGTACCATTATGTATCTATCCTATTATACATCTACACTTCATTTCACCTCTGTGGGAATTTGCCTAGACACCATGAAGAATAAGATCCATTTCAAGAGAGTTGTAAGTGTGAACATGTATTTAAGCATTAAGGAGTTTATAGGCTATATTGCAAATATTCTTGACTTTAAATTTGTTCATTAAAAAAAAAAAAAAAAGATAAATAGATAGATATCCAGGTACACTTTACTTAATATTCAGAGCTGCTAAATAAGGAGTGACTTTCCATACTCTAAATGTTCCCCAATTCCTCTTAATGAATTGGAATGTGGATTTGAGTCTGAGGAAACTGATTTATTTCCAGATTTGTGCATGGCTTTTCTCTTACGTAGGATACACTAAATGGGTAACAGGGAAACAGTTTTTTGACATGTACCTCTATATGAGTTCATCTACTGATTTATCTGCTTACTCTTCACACTAAACTTGTCTGTCTCCAAGATTATCCTGACCAGTTTGGACTGATTATGCATCCTAGTCTAACATGACACCTTCAGCTTCAAAGGAAAATCAGGTGTCTCATATGGAACACAGGACTGAACAAGTTAAACCACAACAAAATGTACAGGAACTGCTATTTACTACAGCAATTTCTAGACCGTTAGTGATTAAATATATTTTTAATTAAATTCAGAAACTCCGTATTTTCAAGTATCGGAATACACAAACTTAAAGACAAATAAGTAGAAAGTATAAAAACATTTTAATACAGTCTTCTGTTTTTATTTTTTTCGTATTGCTACACATGAATGCAAGATTCTCTAGATAAAAGTGTAAGACAACATTATCCTTCACTACAGATGCTTCTAGGACTAGGATTTTAAAGATTAGGCATTAAGGTTCAGATCTTTTTTTTTTTTCAGGTATTTACGCATTAGTTTGTATTTAAAGCTTAAAATGACAATCCATTTCAAAAAGTGATTTAGGCACTTCATGAGGCTAAGTCCAGCAGGCTTTCAATAAAACTTAAATATCCAGGGACATGTCTATACACCACAAGATAGCACTTGGGGATACCCAAGCTATCTTGGAGCAACTTGGCATGCCTATGCAGAACAACGCAGCATCACGCGGGCTGTGTCCTGAAAGCAAGACAACTGTTTCGCAGCAACAGCAGTTAGTGCAGTAACAGAGTTACGACTCAACTATACTGCTTCAAATTCAGAAATTAGCCCTGCCATCTCTAAGTTCAGGATGTCTGCACCACTCTTCAAAGTCACCTAGGCCTTCTTGCATGGAAAAAAAAAAAAGTAATCTAAAAAAAAAAGTTCTGAAAATCCAGGTCAGTCTAACTTTTCAGGAAAAAAGTTGCTAGAGGAAAAAATACATGGCAGGGAGGGACATATCTGAGGTTATTTTATTCCATGCCTGTGCTTAACAAAAGCACTACCGATACATCAAACGCCCTTTCTAAAATGCTGTGGCTACGTTTTTTGGAACATCGACAATGTGCAACATGAGCACCTGAACTGGCCAGAGTTCACAAAGCTTTTGCATCTCCAACTTACGCAAAGGAATTTAGGTTGAATACGTATCTCTATGCCACTGGACATTCCACATTTACAAGCAAACAAGATAGCTCCTAAAAGATAGCTCAAACAATGAATCAGAAACTACAGATGTGCAAGCATGTGTGTGTTTCAGAGAAAAGAGGCAGAAAATATGAAATTTCTTAGCTTGTTACCCTTACAAATCCTTGTTCATGAAAGCATTAGTTATCTTCTAGCATTTTCTTATCTACGTTTGCAACATCTATCTTTAATTTGTCTACATATCTATGGTTCAGAAATGCCTGTTAATGCCTCACAGTTTTTTGCCTCACAAAGCCACCTCTCCATCTCAGACATTTATGAGCATCATCATCATCTGATTTCCAAAAAAAATATTCCATTTGCTCTTGTGACTGGTGGTCTACAGCAACAAGACCTGTGGAACAGCCGTGGCAGTCAAAACCGTACAAAATGGTTGTCATTTACTGTAACTTAAGAGCTCCTGTATTAAATAAAGGAATTCTCATAAAAGAATCACGATAAATCAGTCTTCTGATACATGAGGAGCATCCTGAAGTTTTTGAGCTTTTAACAGCATTCCTGCTAATATCTGGAAATTTGATTATAAAAACCTGCTAATACAATGAGAAATACCACATATGACTTCATGGCTTGTCTGTCTTGGACAGGTAACTAGCTAGCCATGCACTTCCACATACTCCTTTGACTCCGACATTTCACCTGGGGAAAAAAAAAACACAACCCTTAAAACTCTCACCTCAGAAGCATCTGACAAACTTTGCAAGATGTCACACGACTGAAGGTATGCATTTTGAACTCATGAAAGCTGGTATCCGCATAGTCTGGCCGTATGTTTGACCTAAAAACATTCGAAAATCTGCTTTAAACCGATGAAATCTAGAACATAATGCAGCATTCACAGCAGGAATCTGAATCCACGAACAACTAGTTTTATTTACACTATCATGTTTTTCACTGAGGTGAACCAGAAACGTGGACTTTACCACATACCTTGATATGAAATCTGAATATGATATTATGCAGACCTGGTCCTTAAAAAAACACCCTGTAACTACCTTAGCTGTCACAATAACTAGAAAACTACACATTGAAACAAACATCATCTGGTTTTTATTCCTGTTCAAGTAACGAGGATCACTTTATGGACCTAAAGAACACTCACTTTTTCATTCTCAAATATTTTGTTATGTGGATGCACAAGGAAAAGCAAGTCACAATGCAAACCACCACATTTGAAAACATGAGCAGCAAATTTCAGATGCAATTATTATTATAATTATGCAGCAATACACTGGATAACACAAGTGATTTCAAAAGCATTTAGGAAATATTTGCTGGGGTTTGGCTAGTCTTTCTTAAATGAGTTGCCCAATGCCTACAGCTGTTGCTACACACACCTAATTTAACAAATAAAATAGAAGATCACTATTCACACTGCCAAGATACCAACACGCTATTGACAGACTTATTTCCAAAGATCGAATTTATGTACAGAGCACTGGTCCATTACTGTACATGTGTTTTGCTTATCCTCTCTACTAATACCTTTTAAAAGCAGGAGTACAATTAAAAAATGACCCACTCATCATCCTGTTGCATGGTGACCATCTGCAGGTTTATTTAAATTTTATTAAGTAACCCCTTCGATTTTCTTCTGTCATCTTCCCCATTTCCAAGACTGGGGGAAGAACAGGAACTTTGAAATTTTTTAATTTATTTTTTTTTAATTCAGTAACATCCCCAACCTAGCTTAACACTGTCAAACCCAGTAACACTGGTGCATATACTAGGTGCATAATTAATATTAAGATAGACTGCATCGGACAAGAATATAGAGAGTAAGGATTAACGCATTTTTAAATGTTATTTATATCAGAATGCTTAGGATTACATAAATTTCTGTCATTTTTCTAGCAAAATCATGGGAATGCATGATGCATAGGATTTAAAATAGGAAAAAAAATCCTGAGGGTAATAATCCAAGAATCCACAACACTCAAAAGAAAGACCAAAAGCTTTTCCGACACACAAAATTACAAATTCGTGTATTAAAGTTGGAGATACTTCTCTAGTAAGCTTCATTTTATGTATTATAAATAACTTCTAGACTAAAACATAGACCAGCCATAAATTGCAATGAAACATAAATATAGGTAACCATGTAAACAATCATCTCTACAGGACTGAAGGAAAAGGCTTATGAAAAAAACATTCAAGGAATATGTTTAGGTACCTAGTGTCAGAAAGGTCAGCCTTCTAATCTGCCTGCCAAAAATGAAAGTGCTGAAAAATGAAACTGCACTCAAAAAGCAAATGGGATTTTGCTTTTATGCTTGAGAATAACCTTACACTCCGTACTGTTTTAACTAGCTCACTAGTATCTCTCTTTCTGCTATGATATGCAAAATGTCAATACCACAACTACTGCTAACTAAAACAGGCATGGATACTACCTATTCACAGCAGGAAGGTACAGGTATCAGGATAAAATCAATCTCAAAAAAGTAAAGAATTTTTTAAACCAGGAGAACAACGTATTATTTAGGGCTGTTAACTCTAAAGAGCAAGGCCTGTATTTTACAATGTTTGCCAAGGAGCTGTTAAAACCTCTTATGCTACACAGTTAACTATGGACAATCCTGAGAACTCCCTAGAACAAGTTACAGTGCTTACACTCCCAACAAAAAGCAGCTTTTGTTGTGTATTTGGTTCAGACCAGGACAGCTTGCAACACCCAGTCAAAAGTATCAGCCTCATGTACAGAGACTCATGAGATTTGAAAGCATATAAAATTAATCCTAAACCTAAAATTTTCCGAGAACACACTGAAGAAAAAATTCTGTTCTTTTAATTAGAGCAGAATCAGTCTTCAAAAATAAAAAGCATAGTGGATGAAAAGAATAAGAATGACAACCTCATACAGACAGCTGTATATACAATACAGAAGGTATTTCATCACTGCTCAAAAAAAAGCATTCCTATTTATGCAAAAGCAAAGTTTCCATCATCAATATTCTGATAAAGGCAGTAGAAAAGAACAGTGCAAAATAATATGCTTACTCTGAAGACAGAGTACTGTCAAGTGATGCACAATATAGAAAGATAATTAATGATAAAACAAAACCCAGCAAAAATAAAAAGGTAATGTGTATTATCTACTGTAAACGTGGATGTGGAATAAGGAAAGCCCTGTCGAAAAATACATATTGCAGTGCTAACCATGGACAGGAAACCTCTTGCACATTCTACTACCTGATCAGTCATGCTGCATTATGGCAAACCCAGTTCTGTAGTCACATTACACATCACATCAGACAAGTTGGAGAATCTGAGATGATGCACTGTAGCAATATAAATCAAGTTGTAAGTCTTCTAATGTAATGTCTGAAACTTAATGGATCTAGGGGTTTGATATTTTAGTTTTCAATTATGCTGCTTGTTAACAAATCAAAAATAATGCAAAAATAACCCAACCTGATACCACACCAAAGTTTCCAACTAGAGATTAAGCACAACTCATCTGTGACGGTCCAAGCCCAAATACCACAACGACCACAGGAAATTTTTTTCCACAGAACCTTTCACACTGAACATTGTATACTATTTCTTGAGTTTTTCAGTGTAGTAAATAAAACTGATAACTTAAATGGAAAAACAGTCACAGCACAGCACACAACTTTTCATAGTCATGTCCAACCATAAAGAAACTCTTTTAGTTACAGCATTCACGTCTTACACTGATACTTTGAGAACACAGAACCAAGCTGCCACAACACAGTAAAGACAACATTTTATCCTTCTCAAATCTTCTTTTCCCTTCTGCTTCCCAACCTGTGAGCATGTTCCAAGACACAGAAAAAACTGAATATTATATGTCAATATTAATTTCAAGCTTAATACTAAGAATATTTTCTTCTTCAGAAGTAGGATTTCTTGCCGGGGGGGGCAGGGGGCGGGTAGTAACTGACATAGGATTGTTACAAAAATTCAGACATATTGAAGCAAATTCTTTGGCTAGCATTAGGAAAATCTAATTTTGGACTTAAACCATGTTCTTTCCCCAGCACAGTGGAACAGTCACCAGTCAAGCCCTCTCACAGGTTCCTCAGTCTTCCTTCCACAACCCCTACTATGGGGTGCCGGAGCAGGAAGTTACCCATATGTCAGCAATACTTAATCTGAGGTAAATAACGACAGAGAATGTGTTCCTCATTGTATGGTAAAACTCTGTCTCTTATTTTTACAAGCAACGTGGTGAGTCAAAAGTAGTTTCCCTTCTTCTCTTCTACTTTTTCCCCAGGCTGTTCTAACTCCTACACTCTAGCAGAGACAAAATGTCAGGATACAGAAGCAGAGTGAATCTGTAATTAGGAAAATTTTTCCAACTCTCTTCTCAATTCAGTAGCCAAGGTTTTGTAAGGGACATCCACGAGTGCCCTCTCCTGCATAGTGCTGAATCCCTATAACCACTTACTCCAGTCACTACAGCAACGTCCTTGGGCTGCCCCTGAGCCTTTTGAGTAAAGCTTTCTCTTTCCAAGTTACTTGCAGAATATTAGTCCCACTGGGACCAATTCACTGCTACACCACCAACCCAGAGACCTGTAGATGCCTGTCTTGCAAGTCTCCTTTGTCCTTTGGACACGCAATTCTTGTGTCTGCCTCAACCACTGGAGCCACCGTTCAAGGAGCAGAATGACCATCATCTTCAGTCAATCCAGCATGCCTGAACAGATTTTTCGTCTGTAAAGTTTGCAGAGTTCAGTGTAGAAAAGTGTGATTCAGGTATCTTATTTGATTGCCCTCGATATCATCAGACTTCGGAGTACGCCATTTTTCCTGACCTTGTGCGTACGAAATATTCCCCTTTTAAAAATACTTCTCTGCATTTGCAGTGCCTCTACCTTCTATTGACTCTTACTTCTCAGAAGAGTAAACTGATCATAGGCGAACTCTGTTTTCAGCCACCCACACAGCATCTTTATAAATGGCATCAGAAAGTGTCATGTTATCAACAGTCAAGCTTCTGCAGTCAGAATTTATTCTAGTAAGAATCTTCGCCTAGATTAATGTCACAGCTGACCACGGAGTAACGCTACAGATAGCCCAAAACTATCTTGTCAGACAAGTCATCTAGGCACCTATCGTTATGCCTACAGAATGAGGAGTAAATTTTCTCTACTATCCTACCTCATAATACCAAACTAATTGTGCATATGAATAAAATGAAACAGCTTAAGTTACAGTTTTCTAACTCTTTCCTATAGCAGTTGGGATAACAGTTCAAAAACTTGAAGTAATTCTTAATCCTCAAGACACAAACATGTCACAATCAAAACACTAATACTTAAGTTGAAATAAAGCAATGAACCTTGGCATTCTTGACATATCCAAGTGTAAGTTCTATACCTCATTTTACAGAACTGAACTGTGATCATCTTGGGTCTAAAGTGTTTCCAAGATGCATACTGCAATGAGAAAAGTACATCAATACCAAGCAGCTTAGATGGGGATTTGTTACTGTCATTTCCTTACTTTATCAAAAACTATACTCTGACAAAAAAACATTAAGGTCAGAATGTGTCTGAATAATAATAGCACACAACAGGTATTTGGCTACTTTATAGCAATGATTTGAATTTTTATCAGCATTCTTACATTCATGTTTGTTTCCAACAAAAAAACCTATACAGAGTACCTTTCACAACAGGTTGGACTAAACAACTGAGTTTTAATTTCTTCTGTGGGCTAGGCACAAATATGCATTCTTTTACTGTCAAGTATAAACTTCCTCTACACAGTTAAGGCTTACAAGATAAAATGCACCAGGAGAACTACTAAACTTTCAGCCCCAAAACTGTATCTTATCTCTACACTAAACATGTAATTACTACAGATAATGTGTCCCAAGAGAATAAATGAAAGGGTAAGAGACAGTTTACTATAGCTCCTTCCTTCTGTTTTCCCATGTGGAGAATAAGTGCATTAAAATCCCAGTCTTCATTTGCAGAAAGGCCATATTTCTAAGGATATAAACAATGAAAAAAATTCTTGTTTCACAAATTTTAACATACTGAGTACATCTTCCCTTTGATGCTTTGCCCTTCCGATGTTTCACTATTAGTCTTACAGGCATTAAGAACTATTGTCTCAAGTTTGTTGTGCATGAACATATTACTGAAAGCCTCCTGGCTGCCAACAAATCTATCAAAAATAAAATAAAGGGATAAAATAAACTATTACATTGATTAGACTAATTAATCTCTTAGAACAAGTTTAAATTTTAAATAAGAAATTAATGAAATGCAAATAACACTGCCTCTGTTGAAAAAGAGCACATGAAAGTGAAGACGTGGTATTATAAAAACATAAAGAGTAGAAGCAACTAGAATCTGCAGTCTTTGGCTCCTGGCTAGGGGTGTCAATCTCACAGCACAGCACTAGCAACAAGAAGGTATCCAGCAGCAGAGAGCACTGGAAGTCTACCATCTTGTGGTTTCATATTCTGCAAGGAGTTAAATGAATGAGACTTCAGAACACAGCACAAAGAAAAATTCTCCTCTTTCTTTTATTCTAAATCTACTTACTATTACCTTTAATGCCATCAGTTAGAAATGTAGTTGAAACAACCTGCCTGCATCGGCCACTGCTGTCCTCCACTAGTGACCAGTTCTTCCATATTTCTTGATGTATTTTGAGGGTCATTTCTTTTAATTGCTTCCTTGGCAGCTTTTCAATACTAGCTTGACTTCAGCAATTAAGATTTGTACAGATTCCCCCACTCCCTGGGTTAAGGCCACTGAGAAGGTGTTGCTTATACCCGTTACAAACATTTCAATTAATGTTGAAAAATTGCTTCTCTGGAGTACCTAATTATCAACTCAACTGCTTCCCAGACTTCAGGTATTTTTAAACTAAATTTATTTTTTCCTATAATAGAAGGAAAAATGTATTGCAGGAAAAAAAAAACACAGACCTTTTTGGATATTCCTCAAGATATATGCACATCATTTTTCCACCATGAAAAGCACCTACATGCTTAATTGCAGGAATCACAGCACATATAGCAAACTAAATAACAAATACACCACACAGAGAAATGCAAAAGTAACTCTTTGCAAATGGATCAAGAAAGCTCCGTTCAAAAGTGAATTAGCTATAAAACAAGACAGGGTATAAACAAAAGCAGGTGCTGACCTCAGCACTGCTGAGTAGACCACTACTTCTGTTAAATACAGAGAAAGTAAAGGTATTGTAAACACGGATTGAATCCAGCCATTCTTCTCAAGGGACTGATGATAAACCTCACAGGTATTGCCTAAGCCCTGAGATGTTCCTCCAGATTTTCATAACTCAGCTAGACTGTCAACTTGGATAGAAGAGGAGCCTTCTCTTCCCCCAGCAGCAATTCCACAAGCATCTTTATCTGAAGGACCCGGAACAGCAGCAAGTGCCCAGATATGGATGCCCTTGCGCCAGAAACAGGCTGTGCAGCAGAGTCACAGGTTCTGCATAACAGCACAGTGAGACAGCTGCCCTTTCTCTGGGGTTGACAGTTGTCCCCCCAAAAGCAAAAAACACGCTAGGAAGTTCTAATGATATTTTCTTATTTTTGGTTTTGACTCATCTTTGCAGAAATGCTACTTAGGTCAGGTTTTGAAGATCTTTTTCACATAACAGTTTCTTCAAGAATGCAGTCCTGTCACAAGAAATTCTGCAGGGTGTGATTGTATGTAGATGCTTGCAAATATCCTATAATTTTAAAAGTACTTTTATTTGAAACTGAGTAGCCATCTCACTTGATTGAAACTTGGCTTTAGAGAATAGTTAATGTATGTATGCCCACCTGTGAGCCCAGAGGCATACAAATAAGCAGATGTATGAAGTATCAGATAAGGAGCCTCCAATGAATTGCAACTGTTTTAAGTATTAAAAGAAGAAATACTACAGGGAGCTCAGATAAAACTCAATACCTTGAACTCTCCTCAACTCTCAACCCCAAGTTAGACCTTTCATTTTAGGGCTGTTATTATTCTGCACTCCATGTCATGCTTATAATAATTTAAAATACTCCATACAGAACTGTTCAGAATTATGGACACCCTGAGCACGAACTACTGAAGAACATTTTAAAGTATATGTGACATGAAATCTGATGCAGTATTCATGCAGTATAGCCTATAAAGAAAATGGCACAGGTTAATACCCGAGGACACTGAAAATTCTCATTCCAGTTTTACTTATTGTACTAATACTTGATATCACTGTAGGAAATCCATCAACGAACCTAGATCTGCCATAAGTATTTCTACGTTATTAACTGCTAACAAAAACGAAGACATTCTAAGCTAAAATTCCTCGCTTGTGCCAAAAGTACCTCCTTTCAGAATTTTAAGCACCTTTGAAGTTAGCCATGACAACTACTACTAAGCATCTCAGAAAATTTTGGAAAATTAAACTAGGCAATAAAATATAGCTAACATTGCCACATACTCAAATGTTTTAAGTAGTAACAAGGACAGAAGCTATGAAACGGAAAACCATACACCTTACTGTCAAACAAGACCAAAAGCTTTCAGTCAAATCTCATATGAAAAATTTCACGCAAAGTTTCTCCCAAGAGACGCTCAGCCTCACTCCCTGCTCTGATATGCAGCCAATTTCCCTCAGAATCCTGTTCCCCACAAACAGCAGAACCAGCCTTACATTTGCACTACCCTTTCTTTCCACACAAAACATTTCAGCTCTTTGGAACACCATTTCAACTGATCACTTCACACAACATGCTGTCATCTTACAGAAAGACATTTGTGTAATAAAAACAACAATGCAGAGACAAAAACACAAATAAATAATGCTTTTTCAATCTTTACAAGGATTTTATTATTTAGTGTAAAAAGGTGAAGTGAGAAAATGGCATTCTAAAGGGGTATTCTCACTAGAGATGGGCAATGTCATTTCACATCAATGATTTTCAGCTTCTTTTCTACCTTCTCAGGAGCAATGCTGATTACTTACAGTTAATTCATTTCTGCTGTTCCAGCTAGGCTGTCATACTTCGGAATCATCTTTGAAGATGCTATTTACTGAATTAATCAATCAATCCCTTCTCCATATGCTAATACTCAAATATTCTGGTTTGTCACATCAAAGAGTCTCCATCAAGATGACATGTTATATAATTAAATTAACTATATCACAAGTAAACTTTGCTTTTGATCAAGAACACACAACTTCTAAGACTTTGCTAGGAAATTTGCTTATTTGATCATACGATGAATGGCTTTTTTAAGATAAAGGAAATTATCTTGTTAGCTTTTTGAAAACGTATTGCATTGTTTCAAACAAGATAATGGCTTTCGTTTTTCCTTATCAGTCTACTTCCCTGAAAAGCATGGGAGATGGACTGCTTTGAGCTAATCTATTCCTGTACAACAATTTTAAACACTACCCAATAGGAACAAAGCTCTGTCGCACATGAGTATTCAAATCAAAAGCATCAATACTTTATATACTTAAATATTCTTATTTGCAAATTATTTTTAATACTTAAATATTCACTGACTGAGACTTATTTGTGAAAGTTCTAAGTCTTACAGATCAAAATTTACAAAGTTGCTTGTCTTGATAAGCTTTAAATATTTTTATCACGTATTTACACATAACTGAAGACAAATGTCTAGGTTTTGGAGTAAAAAATGTAAAAATATTGGATGTATACAGCCACAAACTTGTAAATTACAGGACAAACACCTAAATCTGCTAAGAAAAAAGGCAGCATTCATTGCCAGGAAGACACTAGGACATCTGTTCATATAGCCAAAGTATCAGGACAAACATATAACACAGCATTTCACATTTACAGACTGAAAAAAACTAACACCTTGTGCAAAACCCAGTATTTAGATGGTGGTACTGTATTTTTATGATGTAGTGGCACTACAAATTTATTTTACTTAAAATTAAGAAACATTTATTAATTTTCAAAGTAATACACCTCACATGTCATAAGGTAAGTTGTAAAAACATAAGGACTGGGAAATCTTTGATCTTTGTGAACCAGAAGACATCATATCAAAGCATATTTATCATCTCCAAGTCTCTACACACCATTTTCATAAATTCTGCTTTGCTTTCACATTCTATGCTGTTCTTGCACTGTGCTCTTCGTCATAGACAGAATCTTCACACAGTTCTTGCTGTGTCTGGAATAATCTAAAGAAATTGCATAGCTACAAACACATTGTGAATGTTTGCTTAAAACCCTGAAAAACATTTGATCAAAAACAGCTGGAGTCATAGCAAAGAATAGCCAACCATTCTTCTTTGGTAGACATGAACTTGGCATTCATTTTTGCAATACTGAAATGCTCATACTGATGGAGAAGCCCAGAGAGACCTGTTTGTTTATTGCTCTGGTAACCTATGTGAGGTTTGTATAAGTGAAACACCTTTGCAGGCTGTTTGAAAAATGGAGCAGATAAGGCTTTTAAAGTGCTCTGATAAGAAAGCTTTAATTCAATATGTCAGTGTTCAGTATGTCAGAGCTCAAAGATTTTCTCAGAAGTCTTAACGCATATGCATTATTAATGCACTATCTGAGGGAACAGACCTATTTGAGCTGAATCTGGCCAATGTCATTAGTCACAGAGTGCAAACCAAATTTGGAAATAGGTATAGTAATAGGTAGAGAATGCTTTCCACCTACCTTGTTTCTTGTACAAGTTTTCTTTAAAATCTAGAAAACCAATGATCTCTATCCACTACTTATGTAGCTTGCATAATCTGAAATTACATTTTAAATTGCATTTCTATGTAATACGTTCCTGTCTAGGAATATACATTAGAGTGAAGTTTGCTGATAGCCATTTTTAGAGTGGATTACAAAGTACAACTGAGAGATCAGAGAAAGACTTAATTAAATTAGCAAATTGGACATCATGATGACAAAATAAATTCAGCACAAAGCAGCATGATATTGCATGCCGTGTTACAGTAACGAATTCAGATATTAAGTCAGTGAGAAAATGTAATATGTGGCCTTTCATGGAAAAGGTCTCTGCTGTTATGAGGAAGACAACACACACCTGCTACACATACAACTCCCTCCATGCTTTACTGTGATCAAGAAACAAACTACACACAGAGAAATATTTAGTGAATGGAAGCAAACGTTTGTAGTGTCAACATGAGACAGCTGTAGTAGTAACCAACATATTTTCTTTCAGTATTTATTCTATCACCTGACAACAAAATAAGATATTTAAACTCATCACAACAACGACAAAAAAAGCAGTTGCCAGATAATAAGAAATTAAATCTGATAATTAGTCAGCTAAGTAGTTCCACAGTAATGTAACTGAAGTATATACATGCATTCAATAGAGGAGGACAACTTCAACTTTCAAGGAGTTTTTTCTTTTAATATACAATGGTTAGCATAAACTCATTGACATATATTAGCTACTACTTTTAAAAATAGGCACTTTTAAAATAACAAAAGCATCTGTAGGAGAGCTTTCTAGAGAAAAAAAAATCAATCGATGATTCTACCTTTTAGCATAAGCTGAGTAACATAAAAATATCAAATATTTTACATAATTTGTAGGTGTATTATGAGACATATATTTGCTCTGATTCTTCTGGCTGGTTTTAATACAGGAGAAGAGAGACTAGACAGGATATGCTACCAGATAATCTAACAAAATTGTGTCACACTCACAATCAGGTTTTGAGGTTATTAATGGCTTAGTTACAGCAAATAAACCATGCACTGTATCATATTGCTGACAAACTTTCAGTTAATAGATGTGGTTGGACAGCTCGCATGACTGGCATGCTGTCATGGATGGCAACACACTCTTTAGGAAAGACAGCCCAACAAGGCGAGGTGGTGGAGTTGCTCTGTATGTGAGGGAGCAACTAGAATGCACTGAGCTTTGCCTGGGGGCAGATGAAGAAGGAGTTGAGAGCTTATGGGTTAGAATTAAGGGACAGCCTCATATGGGTGACATATTGTGGGTGTGTACTACAGGCCACCTGACCAGGAGGAGGAAGTTCATGAGGCCCTCTGCAAGCAGCTGAAAGTAGCCTCACAGTCACAGGGCCTGGTTCTCATGGGGGACTTCAACCACCCTGACATCAGCTGGGAAGACCACACAGCTAGGCACACAAAATCCAGGAGGTTCCTGCAGAGCATCAATGATAACTTTCTGATGCAAGTGGTGGAGTAGCCAACAAGGAGAGGTGCTCTGCTGGACCTTGTACTAACAAACAAAGAGGGACTGGCTGAGGATGTGAAGACTGGAGGTAGACTCGGCTGCAGCAGCCACCATGAAAGGGTGGAGTTCAGGATCCTGCATGGAGGAAGCAGGGCGATAAGTAGGATCAAAACCTTGGACTTCAGAAGAGCTAACTTTGGCCACTTCAAGGACCTACTTGGAGGAATCCCATGGGTCAGTGCTCTTGAAGGTATGGGGGTCCAAGAGTGCTGGTCACTGTTTAAACGTCACTCCCTCCACGTTCAGGAGTGGTGCATCACCCTGAGAAAGAAACCTAGAAAAGGAGGCAGGAGACCCACATGGATGAGCAAGGAGCTTCTAGTGGAGCTCAGGTGGAAGAGAAAGGTCCATGGAACGTGGAAAGAGGGACAGGCCACTTGGGAAGAGTACAGGAATGCAGTCAGAGCATGCGGAGATGCAATGAGGAAGGCCAAGGCCCACCTGGAATTGAATCTGGCAAGGCATGTCAAAGACAACAAGAAGGGCTGCTTCAATTACATCAGCAGCAAATGGAAGACTAGGGATAATGTAGGGCCACTGCTGAATGAGGTGGGTGTCCTGGTGAGGCAGGATGCAGAGCAGGTGGGAGTTACTGAATGCCTTCTTTGCTTCAGTCTTCAGTGCCAAGTCTGGCCCTCAGGAATCCCGGGCTCTGGAGGTAAGAGAGGAAGCCTGCAGAAAGGATGACCCTCCCCTGGTCGAGGAGGACTGCGTGAGGGATCGCTTATGCCATCTGGATACCCACAAATCCATGGGCCCCGATGGAATGCATCCACGAGTGCTGAGGGAGCTGGCGCATAACACTGCTGAGCCACTCTCCATCATATTTGAAAGCTCCTGGAGGACAGGAGAGGTGCCCGAGGACTGCAGAAAAGCCAGTGTCACTCCTATCTTCAAAAAGGGGCACGAAGGAGGACCCAGGGAACTACAAGCCAGTCAGCCTCACCTCCATCCCAGGAAAGATGATGGAGCAGCTCGTTCTAGAGGTCATCATCAAGCAAGTGGAGGAAAAGAAGGTTATCAGGAGTAGTCAACATGGATTCACCAAGGGGAAATCATGCTTGACCAACCTGATAGCTTTCTACGATGGCACGACTGGCTGAGTAGATGAGGGGAGAGCAGTGGATGTTGTCTACCTCGACTTCAGCAAGGCTTCTGACACTGTCTCCCATAACAGCCTCCTAGGGAAGCTCAGGAAGTGTGGGCTGGATGAGTGGTCAGTGAGGTGGATTAGGAACTGGCTGAATGGCTGAACTTAGAGGGTTGTCATCAGCGGCACTGAGTCTAGTTGGAGGCTGGTAGCTAGTGGTGTCCCCCAGGGGTCAGTACTCAGCCCAGTCTTATTCACCTTCTTCATCAATGACCTGGATGAAGGGAGAGAGTGTACCCTCAGCAAGTTTGCTGATGACACAGAACTGGGAGGAGTGGTGGATACACCAGAAGGCTGTGCTGCCATTCAGCAAGACCCAGACAGGCTGGAGAGCTGGGAAGAGAGGAACCTGATGAAGCTCAACCAGGGCAAGTGCAGGGTCCTGCACCTGGGGAGGAACAACCCCATGCACCAGGTATACATTCAGGGTGGACCTGCTGGAGAGCAGCTCTGCGGAGAGGGACCTGGGTGTCCTGGAGGACGACAGGCTGACCATGTGCCAGCAGTGTGCCCTGGCTGCCAAGAAGGCAAATGTGATTCTGGGGTGCATTAAGAGGAGTGTGGCCAGTAGACTGATGGAGGTTCTCCTTCCCCTCTATGCTGTTGTAGTGAGGCCCCATCTGGAGTACTGCATCCAGTTCTGGGCTCCCCAGTTCAAGAAAGATGAGGAGCTACTGGAGACAGTCCAGCGGAGAGCTATGAGGATGGTGAGGGGACTGGAGCATCTCTCCTATGAGGAAAGACTGAGGGAGCTGGGCTTGTTCAGCCTGAAGAAGAGAAGGCTGAGAGGGGACCTTACAAATGCCTACAAATATCTGAAGGGTGGGTGTCAGGAAGATGGGGCCAGACTCTTTTCAGTGGTGCCCAGTGACAGGACAAGGGACAGCAGGCACAAACTGAAGCATAGGAAGTTCCATCTGAACATGAGGAAGAACTTCTTCACTCTGAGGGCGACAGAGCCCTGTAACAGGCTGCCCAGGGAGGTTGTGGAGTCTCCTTCTCTGGAAATATTCAAGACCTGCCTGGACAAGGTCCTGTGCAGCCTGCTGTAGGTGACCCTGCTTCGGCAGGGGGG
>Ga0065711_1006568_pt1 | contig 33738 bp, 24 predicted proteins | sample Hoacrofraction12_FD_59098 | JGI IMG/M metagenome (GOLD analysis project Ga0065711, IMG submission 59098) | Hoatzin crop microbial communities from Cojedes, Venezuela - Epithelial fraction 12 v2 (version 2) | ecosystem: Host-associated > Birds > Digestive system > Esophagus > Crop | place...
TCTTCTCTTCTCTTCTCTTCTCTTCTCTTCTCTTCTCTTCTCTTCTCTTCTCTTCTCTTCTCTTCTCTTCTCTTCTCTTCTCTTCTCTTCTCTTCTCTTCTCTTTTCTCTTTTCTCTTTTCTTCTTTTTTTTTTTTTTTTGGTCATTTAGATATTATTCACTTCACATTTGCTATTACATACAGTAGACATCCTCTACATGGAGCTGGATTTAGACAATATTTTTAAGCAACACTCTAAATGACTGCACTGTAAGTTTACGGAAATGGCTTATAAATGCAAAACAGTAAGCTTCCAAAGACCTGAACACACTTGTGAACTAAGCCAGCAAGCAAGTTTTGAAACAACACAATGATACATACCTGATGGAGAAGAGTAACCCACATAGACCTATTTTGTGCTTCCTCACAAATGTATCTGATTAATTTTTGTTTACCTCTATTCCCCTTAGTTGTGTGTTCTCATAAACTCCAGTTCTCAATCATTTTTACATCTTGTGTTTGTACTGTTGCTTGCATTGTAAGGCAGTCTTGTGTTATTTATTACTCAGATGTTACAGAGATCAGAATCTAGTCATATTTGCATACTATGTAATATATCTCCATACGACTTGAGAGCAATAGTAAAAAATATGTAAACAGCTAAAAGTTAAAAATAAAAATATGCAAAAATTGTTTGTTTCTTTCTTGTAGCAGATCTAGGGAGAAATAAAGACAAAGTGACAGTACTGTTAATAAAATGTGTTATAAAAAAACATATGGCAGATACCATCTAATAAGGTTCTTTTTTTTCTGTAATTGGAAATCTAAGTATGTAGAGCTTACCTAAATGCCATATAGATATTTAAGATTGGGGCAAAATGGCATGTAGGCATTCAGCCACTCAGATCTTCAGGAATGCAAATTTCCAACAGTCACTTACGAAAAACAGGACAGTAAGGAGGATCCAGTAAAGAGAATTTTGTTCTCAAATTCTCCCCTGATGTAAGTATTAAAATCAGGACTCCAATTAGGTACTTTTGAGAACTTAATGCCTAATAAGTCCTCTGAGAGCTATGGAATTACTCTTAAAATAAGAGATAGATTTTTACACATATATACATCTTAAATTTCCTCTCTAAAAATGTCCTCTTCAGGCTTTTTCAGCTAGAAATATTAGTCAGTACAAAAGTGGTTTTCAGATAGCTTAGACATGAATTGCCACAGTTAATATAGTCTAAGATCATAACCCAAGCTTTTGGTATTTTCATAAACGTAATTGGGTGAGGAAATATGTCCCATTAAATTTTAAATCTGGGAACCTACAGATACTCAGCAGATGTTACCCTCATTTCTTTAGGAGCAGAGAGATTTATTGAGGAAACATCATAGTTTATTTGATTGGTGTCCCTTAATATAATTTTTTTTTCAAACTTTCATATGATTTGTTTAGTGAGAACAGAACTTCAGTAAAAAAGAAATAGAAACAGAAACAGAGGATGGAGTGCAATTCTTCACTGTGTGGCTGTTTGAATGCAAATTCCAAGGAATTTCTGAAATTTTCTTATTTTCCGTCTAAGCATATACAGAAGATCTCAGTTTTATTTAGAATTAGGCCTCCTTTCTGTTTATCATTTCAAGGCAAAAAGTCAAAAAGAAAAGGAAATAAAGCATATATCTACCACTCTCTGTATAATGGTCAAGATTCAACATTATATTTAAAACATAAGTGCTGGAAATAAGCCTTAAACACAATTTTTCTAGAAAGAAGGTTCCTGTCAGCCATTGTTCATTTAGAGAAATATTCAGCTGCCCATCATATGAAAACATATTGTTAATAGATTATTGACACTGAAAATGTTGAAACATAGAGTTCTGATGAGGCACATCATAAGTGTTAAAGGAATTAACCTCCTCTTACTTCAAAGTCTCTCCTGTTTTTTTATTATATATTTTTTGTTGTGATTTATTACATGTCTCATTTTCAAGGACAAATCCTGTGGAGAAGTATTACCGGACTGAGACACAAACACCATTGCAAGTTCCTGTTAGTTCATCAAAAAAAGTCAGCTTGACTTTTACATGAAAATAATATTGGTATAGAATTAAATTAAAAAAAAATAAACTAATGGGGTGGGAAATAGTAATAACAATAAGAAGAAAAAAAACAACTTCAAGAAAAAAGAAAAACTATACAAGTAGTTCACTACAAATTCAGTAAGATTACTCTCAGACAGGATATATGCAAACTATACAGACACAGAACTAACTTGCATGAAATTTTGAGAATATAAATAACCACTCACCCCCAAAAGAAGTTCAACTTTATTCTAGAATATTATTTTTTGGTTTTTTTTCTGACCATGTCTTTGTGAATGAAATATAAAGTTGATATATAGCAGAACCTAGATACTAAAAATATGTATTTGCAATTGGCTTTTGTTGTTAATTTCTCTCTAAATTATGTTCTAATACTATAAAAATAAGCAATATGTGTTCTCTAGATAGGAAGAACATACAGTATTTCTTAGTTAGCTTCACTACCTGGTTTTTACTTATGCAAATAACAATGAGCTTTCACAGTTTTTATAATGATCCGTTAATTTTCAATGAAACCAGAGGCCAAAACCTGTAGTTAATTGTAAATCTTATGCAATTTAAAAAAAAATTTCTTCTACTTTAAACACACAAGAAGTGTAAAATAAGATAACAACTCTATGCACTTTTATTGTGGTACAAAAATATGTGTCATTCTGAACATGTATGGCATAGCAATAAACCTCTCTGTAAATATTGACAGAACCTGTCAATTGTAGACCACAGCCTAAGCTGAAGGTTTTCAAGTAAGATCCAATTACCCTTTTTTCCAATCTCAGTTGCTCTGACAGACTTGCTTCATTAGCAAAAAGTGTGTGCCCCATTGTAAAATATCTCCATACTAATATGCATTTTACTACTCCTGAACCAGCAGGGAGTAGGAAAATGAGACAGTATGTTGTTGGCTATGGTAATATGCATATCTCTTGAGTATTGTTTTGAATTAATTTATTTTTGGTATACAGGGTCATTGTTGTGAAAAGAAGTCTTTTTTTCATCTATTTCTCTTTAACTCTTGCATTATGATGGAAATTCTATGGGTATGATCTGACCGGTGAGTTCCACTGATTCTAGTGGAAGTTAAGAACCATCATGATTAAATGCTTTAAATCAGCTTTTGAACATTTTGTAATTTTTTACCTTTGTTTTGAGTACTTGTGTTTAGATGTAAATCTCTTCTAGGAAAGTGATTATGTTTATGGAATATGGAAAAATATAATCAGAGTTAAAATCCAATATAGTACAATATACATTATAAACAGCTATAGTGTTTTGGTAACCTTCAAATAACTCTGACTATATGTATTTTTTGAATTCATTGTTTAATAGAGGAAAATACAACTTTTTTATTTTTGATCTTTCTTCCCATGTTAAAATTAACTTAAGCAGCATGTAAAAAGCTTTTTGGTTTTGTTTGTTTTTAATTAACAAAAATCTATTACAGTATTTTCAACAGACTGCAATTTTTTATCACTACTCTTATTTTTCACTGTGCTGATCAGATCCTAAGAAGAACTGGTAGCTTGGAAACTCTTGTACTATGTCTGAATCCCCATTCCAGATCTTTTCGATTTGTACCTGACAGATGAGTTCTCTGGAGCTCCGTATCCCATAACAGGAAAAAAATACGAAAAAAGCTAAAGCACAGTTAAAGCACTGAAATTAATTCCAAATATCAGTGTCTATTGTGCAATTCTGCCTTAGCTGCAGCATATATCTGATTTGGAGGGGGTAGGGGGAAGGAAGGCAAAGAGCACTTTCTCTGCCAATAATCTTTATTTGAGAGTCAATGCTACCTGAAGTCAGTGTGTCTGGGAGTGACACTGCCTCCAACTCATGTATGAGTAGGCCTGCATGAAGGTGTCTGTGTGTGCATGAGATGCCTGAGCACAAGGTGTCTTCATTCTTGCTATGGAGATGTTCAAAAAGCACATCAACACATTCAATGAAGCTCAGAGAGATTTGGGTCGCCTTAAAGTAGCCATCTAGGGTTTTGTTTGCCTGAACATAGGTGTGGTGCCATTTCATATGCTTGAGTTGCCTGGCAGAGCGTAGATCTCCAGCAGTTTCTTTGCTGCAAATTCATAACTACCAGTTCTCTGTCAGTTCTTAGATATCAGTGGGGTTTTGACTGACAGTAAATGCCTCTGTGTGAGTAGCTGAATCATGTTTCAACATGATTTTGGGTGCCTTCATCTACACTGAATTACATTGCTTCATCCAGAACTGCATCATTCTCTGTGGAATTACAACAAAAATCTGTCACAGAAGGGTGTTAGCTAAAGAAAGATTAAGCTATCAGATATGTTACATGTGGTATAAAGTGAACAGTTGCCTTTCAGTAGATCAGCATTATTTCTTAAGTCCTTATTGGTAATCTAATTGTGTTTTAAGTGTTTAACTATATTCACTTCATGTTGGCAAAAGGGAGAAGTAGTGTTTTAGGATATGAATTATAAGTAAGCTGGACCTCTTTCTACTCTTACTGAATTATAATATAGAAATAATTTATGGTGATGTGAAAGCATTCTGAGAATTCTTTACTGAAAAGATTCTGTAATATTCGACTGAAATGAGACAAGAACATAAGGCTGGATGCATTAAAAAAAATGCTTGTTGCCCTTGGGCACTGCATAGGAAAAGGCATAATTTTTTTCACTGTCTTATTTAACCATTTGGTATTTGAAATGTGAAGCAAACATGATTTTGTCATTTTTTTTTCCAGTAATTTTCTCTGCAGAAAGTGTGACAGCTTACTCGGGTCACACACCATAAAACAAATGATCCAGTAAAATAAAAAGAATGGACGAAAGATCTGGAGACAAACTCAAAGATCTGACTCACCATTAACATAATTCCATAAATTAAAATATCTTTGTCAGTGTAGAAAGACCCTGGGGGGAAATATTTCACCATATATCATAGCTGCTTTGTTTAGTACCCTAGGTCATGTGTTACTGAACTTCAAATGACAAAACACGGAACACTGAAATTTAAAGTAGTTAATAACTATAAAACCACTCATTATGCATTTATTTGCAGCTAGAAGAAAAACAATCAATTCACAAAATGGTATTCACAGCTGAAATTAAATGGTGAACTGGCAAGGTGCAATTGGGTAAGTGTCACTGTTATTCATTGTCTTGCATCTAAGTGAGAATTTGTCTGCATTTTAATTAGTAGAGAGCACTTCGCATCTAACTCTTACAAAATACAGAGCACTTCTGCCCATACGTCATCATGCTTTTACAAATGTAAGAAGTGGACAGGATTATTTCTGTATTTCAGACAGATAGACCAAATATTTATTTTCCTTCCAGACACAAGTTTTTAACCAAAGTATTGCTGAGGATCATTTTCAGTATCACTCCCAGAGAGGGGATCTCATTGAGAGTTCAAATGTTGCAGTTTTGACTTAATATGTCAATATAATTAAAATATTTACTGAACAGTTTCACAGTAGGAAATTTTACACCCTGTTATGTTAAATTTCCTAAGCACTTTAGTACTTCTTGTGAAGTCATACTTGTCTAAATGTTCGTGTATTTTTAAACTGATTTTTAATTCTGAAGTTTTTGTTGTATATTTACAAGTTAATTTAATAGCAATTGTTTATGCAATTATATCTCAAAACTCTGAGAAAAATTATTTTTCTTTCAATTTTTCAGATTCAGGGTTATTCAGAGTGTAAATTTTTTCATAGAATCCAAGTTTCAGTAATCAGAATTGACAGCTGGTGGTTGATTTTATATGAGTGCACGCTTTCGTCTGTGTACAGGTTTGTCATTGTGCATAACTGGACTCCGACATCCTTACATCTTTTTCTTGTTTTCCTCTAAAAATTATGATGGGTTCCATCTGATTTAATTTGTCTCATGTCTGGAGATAATCACCATAATAATTTTATATAGTCTATGAAGAAAGGCTGAGAAGGCTGGGGTTGTTTAGCCTGAAGAAGAGAAGGCTCAGGGGAGACCTTACTGTGGTCTATCAATATTAAAAGGGTGCTTGTAAGAAAAATGGACAAAGATTTTATACCAGGGCCTGAAGTGACAGGACAAGCAGCAGCAGTTTTAAACTGAAAGAAGATAGGTTTAGGTTGAATATAAAAAAGAAATTCTTTACAAAGAGGGTTGGAGGGCACTGCAATAAGTTGCCCAGAGAAGTTGTAGATGTGCCGTCATTGGAAGTGTTCAAGTCCAGGTTGAATGGGGCTTTGAGCAACCTGGTCTAGTGAAAGATGTCCGTGGCCAAGGACATCAAGTTCAGCCTCCAGGGGGAGGGGGTGGTAGTAGTGGTGTGGACAATGATCTTTAAAGGTCCCTTCCAGTCCAAACCATTCTATGATTCTATGATTTCAGCAGTATGGCCAAACCCACATGGGCATATAAGACTGTGCAGATAGGGCAATCTCTGACTGTGTCTAGTTTTCTGCATGGAATGTTATGGGATTTAAAGGTGATTAGTATAGATTTACATGTCAAACTCTATCTCTGGTAGGGAAGATCCTTAGATCCTATCCTAGTTCACGAAAAACAAAGGACTATAGTTCTTATCTCTAAAAATACACAAGAGCAGTCTCACTCTTCATTTACTATCTCCCTCAGAATGAAGTTATAACCTAGTCTCTACATGCAGCTAGACTTTTAATATTTAGAGGTTTTTATATGAATCACGTGGTTTAATTATTAGTAGAATTACTTCAGTTGTGAATTGTGACTATTCTCTTAAAAATCTAAGAAACTGAAACTGTATTAAAGCTGTTTTCTCATTCATTTTTCATTCTTTTGACCCGTAATAGACAAGATGACCAATACTTTTATTGGACAACTTCTCAGCAGAATGTGTTTTTACTTTAATATTTTAGTGGTGTTGAACCTACTCTGTGGTCTAGAAGCAACTATGATGAAAGGAGCTTTTTCTTTTCTAAATAGACCTAATTTTACAGCATGTTTGATCACGGTGTAGCCTAAAAAAGTTTTAGTATGTTTTTATTTGATATTGGGAATACATCATATAAAGGCATGCTTTGTCTTTACAGCATAAAACCAATTCCTTTTCTGCATAATTATTTAACTTAGTTGGAAGTAATTTCTCAAAACCAATGCTAAATAAAAGGTGAAAAACTCTTTTAAATCTGAGGTGTTTAATTTTCCTTTTTTAATGAGAAGCTGACCCCTTGCACTCTCCTTCACTGTGGAATAATTACTATCTGCTATTACTAACACTTCCAGAAATAAATGATCTTGTCAGGATTAGAATTAACAAGCATGGCTGATCAAGGCATTAGGAACATGTCTTGCTTAGAGTCAGTTTCAGCTGACGTTGTTCACTCATTCTCAGTTAGGCACTATCTTGGAGCGTTTACTTACTGGATATTTATTTGCAATTGCTATAGTGGTTTCATTGGCTGTGGAGAAATGTAACTGTCACATTCAGTAGAGACTGTAGTGGTATATGTGATGGTAACTTAATAAATTTATGACACTGTACTGAACTGGAGTAATACAATTTACCAATTTTTTTTAAAAGAAAAGTGACATGAGTTTTTAACTTCAAGTTTTCATTTGAAAACGTAATAAATTGATAATTAATGTGAGTTGTTCTTTCTATTGCATTCAATATTTATTGCAAATGTAACCTAGCAGCTTACTATCTCAATTTCATAAATGCCCTCTTAAAATTTTTTCTTCCACAATGCATTAATTTCAGATTGATCAATCAATGAAGATTTACTGCTTTAGTGAAAATTATGACATCATACACCATTAGAAATTTTTTCAGGGAAAAAGAACAATGAGGAAACCTTTGTTTATGACTTCACTTGGTTTGTATCTTTATACCATGACGTTCATTTATTCATCATAGCACTAAAAAAAAAGCAGAGCATGAGGCTGAAGGACCAGAGCAGTAGAATCACAAAATCATGCCAAACCAGCTGACAAAATTTCCTCAGAAATTTCTAAATCACTTGTAGCGTTGTTCACATATACTCTACTCATGAAAATAGTTTTTTCTAACTTTGAAGAAGTACATGGAAAAGCAAATCTGAAAAAAGAAACCATCTGTGTTCACAACCACACTGTACATTGGTCTGATATTATAATATCATGAGGCTTAAAACACTATTCGTAGTTGCTACTATATTAGAAGTCTTCAACTGTTCCTTTCAGTGACTCAGAGACAGTTTCCAGAATGATTTTTCTAACAAAGAGTGGAGCTAGAGAAGTTTAGGTCCTTCAAATATGCCTCAAATTTACCAAATTTTATGTATTTTTATCAAAACAAAACAGTATGATATTATGTATTCATGCTATAAGTTGGTCAGTAATGATGAGGAACCTTGGTCTCCTTTTCACGAATGTGGAAACAGGATTATTCCCCTGTATAAATCCAAGGTATTTCTTGAACACTAAGGATTTTTTTGTCCTTCAGTCTCAAAAAGAATTTAGGAAAAAAGCATTATGAAAAAAGTATTACGAAAGTTTCAGAGAATGTCAAGAAATATATTGAAAAGTAGGAAAATGAACAGTTTGGTAAGTAGGTTCCAAATTCTTCAGTCTGAAAAAAAAAAATTAGCTGGAAGAGATAACAGAGAGCTTTTATGAATGGTCTAGAGATGGTGACAAAGGATCACATTTTCCCTGTGTCTTTCTATGGAAGAACTATGGGATATCAGATGAAACTAACAGATAACACAAATGGAGACCATATCTTGAACTTATGCCTTGAGCAGGAGGTTGAACTAAATTTTCAACTTTCATTTTTTCTAGAACTCTCTGAGATAGCTGCTCAAAAATATAAGATACCGAACACCTCTCAAGATGGTGAGAACACTGACAGCATACTTAGGTTTAAGGAAAGACTGGACAAGTCCAGTGACTAAATTTTTTGCAGTTTTCCAAATTCTTGGAAGCCACTTTGATTCAGGAAATAGCAAATTATTGAACAGTCCTTGGCAAAAGTATGCTTTTTTTGATGTTATTTTCTAGACTAGACATTGCTTATACGTATTGCTGGGAAAAAAAAATCAGATTACATAGATCATTGGACTTCTCCACTGGTATATGTATAGTGTGTTTATTCCTGTGTTATTTCATGTTACCTTATTTGGAGCTAGTATTAAACTGATTAATGTTAATAAAAGTGATAAATTTGCAAGAATGTATATATAGTCTGAGTGGTTATTCTTTGTAAGTCTAATAATCTCTTGACTTCTTCATCCTTTATTTTTCCCTCTTCTTTGTTATTCTTTTTTAATGTCAGCAGGTATTAATGTAAGGTATCACAGCAGTCTCTGTCCACTCTTTTCTTCTCTTTTCCCTTTAGCACTGAGTAAATTTCTTCAGCATCCATTGTTAAGATTTGTTTCACTGGAGCTGCCTAAAACACAAGGAAACTTATCTAAAGTAGTTCCATAGAGTTCCACAACAGAGAGATGCAGATGTCTTCTCTGTATTAGGTAAAGGAAAAAAATCTTCCTTTTTTCTCTTTCTTTTTCTTTTTCCTATTCTGTGCAAAGCTTTCTGGTTATTTCTGTCTGTTAATTGTTTGGTTAGACTGTGACAAAATTACTGCAGCTCTCCTCCTCGGTTTCCATCTTGGCCTCTTACAGTCCTTTCATCAATATGGCAACTAACCTTGCATTGATGGTTAGACCTGTCTCTTCTTTGAATCTTGTTACTGCCTCCAATACAGAGTCTAATAATCTATTTCCCCGAGTTTTTTAATATTCCAGACACTCACTGCAAACTGGACTATGAATAGAGACAATACCCTGCTGCAGTGGCTGCTCTGCCACTATGTACCTAATGGGGATTTTTCCACCAACCATGGCTATTGTGCAGGGGCGGTGTACTTCTGGTTCGTGTCTACACTGCCCGTGCTTGTGTGTGGTGGTGATGGTCACTCTGCTGTGTCTGCCTGTGCAGTGCAAGAGGGAAACAGCTGAGAAGAAAGGTTTCACTGAGGTGGCTCTTCACAAAGCTCTGTGGAAATGGAGGTCATAGCTCCCCATGTACTAGTGCTTTAATTAAGAACTTGGCCTGCACTCAAGTAGCCCCTGAAACCATCAGACTAGTGCATTAAAAAATGTTTAAAAAGTTAACTGTCTCTTAGGTATGCATAAGGTTTTGCATTTATTATGGGGAAGAACTCTGATAATGAGATAGAAAATTATTTGAAACTGACACATAACAAAGTGAATTGAATACATTTTTATCAGTATATCTTATGGCAAATTAATTAAGTGATAATATAACAATAGAGTTCTGTCTATTATGTATTAAGATTTGGCTTAAAATAATTATCACATTATAGGAACTACTTCTGTTCCCACTGATGATTATGACAAAACTGTCATTAACTTACCAAGAATAAGAATTTGTCCAGGAGCAGTAAAAGTAGGAGCAGAAGAATATTTTTAAAGTTAAAAGGACAGAACTTATAATAGAAATCAATATGCATTTAGGAAAAAAAGAACTGAGCTAGTAAACTCCTGAGTAGTTAGGATTGTTCCATTTCAAGACAAATTGAAGGCTCAGGTAATGATAATAAGCCTTTCACATCTGCTTCACTAATTGGAATGTGACAAGCAGCCAGTCTCCACATTGGGCTACAAAAACTGTCATGTGTGCCTCAAGAGGGAATTCAAAGGCTTCTAAAACCTCTGTTTTGCCATGGTCTTTCAGAATTACCTATTGCTAGCCTGACAAAAGAAGAAAAAGAAACAGGAGAAATGTGACCAAGCCGGCACTGATACAGCATATTTTTCAGGCAGTCAGCTTAACTGAAGTGTCTTATTTTGGCAAATTAGCCAGACAAAACAGTACTATTCTGCTTGTATGTCTTGGAAGGGGAAGATGAATGCCTCCAAATGGGTACCATTTTGAATGCTGATGCTTGCACCTTGCAGTACAAACAGTGTATTTCCAGGCAGTAGTTATCAAGCGATGTGAAATTAAAGTTTTGGGATTATTTTTTGATTGTTCTTTGTGTTTGGTATGTAACTACATAAATCAGATGTCAGTTGAGGGCTAGGTTGTGATCAAATGCATACATACAAATATGACAAACTTGAAAATAAATTTTCTTACACTTTTATTCGACATTACTTCTCTATATCTTAAAATTACTTTGTTTTTAGGCAATTCTACTCATGTAGCTAATTGTAGAATTGTTCTCTCACAGTCTACTGTGCATCAAAGTATACTATGTTCTGTACAAGTAATGGGTCTGGGGACCAGGATAGTGGCCCACGGGGAAGGATATGTTGTGCTCAGTGGGTGGAGTTCTACAGAGTTGTATTGGTAGGAGGGGTGTAACATGTATCAGCGTGTCTGCAGTAGGGTCTGAGACTGGAAAACTTCCTAGAACAGCAGGGGGTTCACTTGCTGAAGAGCCATAATGTAGGCCTTAGAACTGATGAATAAATAATATTTGCCTTGTGACCTAAGAACCAATTAAAGTTGCCAGATTGGAAGGGAACACTGGAGGAAAGATGCAGCAGGCAAAGAGAAGAGTGAATTCCAAGCCTTTCTAATGAATGAATTTCACTTAGCACATCTGAGTGAAATTAAAATTGGATTTAATATACTGGAACGTCACTTAGTTTCTGATGCAAATGGAGGTTTAGAGATCAAGACCTGTTATATCCTGAGTTACCCAATAACAAGGCAACATAATAAAGAAAGCATCAGGCCTGAGGTGCCACTTCATAAGTATTTTGGCCTGATTACTGAATAGTATTTTTCTGGCTCCTAAGGCTCTTAGGTTTTAGAGACCTAAAACATCTTCCAGGGAGTAGTCTGAGAGTAGTATCTAAGCTTTCAGGTTTGACTTCTGTAGAGTTTCATGGTGTGTAAGGCAGCATGGCACAAGATTCCTTTTACTTACTTAGCCAGTAATACTAGTTTAGGGATATTAAAAAGTCCTTTGGAGTTTTACAGAGATGTTTAAATTTTTTTTATTTTCTTATATCCTAAGAGAATGCAATCTAATATGGTTTTCTACTAAGGTGCTTCAAAACAAGAAACTGATCACTACAGAAGTAACCAAAGATTTAGATTACTTTTATGATTTTTTTTAATGGGGATGTTTTTTTGAATATTAATAATAATAGTATGATTTCATAATGAGAGCAAAGACATTTAACATTACATGTACATTACATATACATTAGTGAAATGTACATTAGTGGGGTTTCCGAGTTCAAGTAGAGGCTAAAAAACATGAAAAATAGTCTGGTTTTCATACAGTAGGAATACATCAAATAATTTTGTACCTATGTTATCCATAGTCAACTATCATTTGCATTAATTATTATTTAAACTTTGTACCAGGCTTTGATTTAAATGAGTAGCAAAGTCTGGGGAAATGTGATGCATGTGGTTTATTAAAAGCAGAAGATCTCTTAATAGTAGGTATTGAAAATGACTGTGCCTAAAGCATGCAACATGAGTCAAATGATTATCAGGCGTTAAAAATAAACTTTTTTATTTTTAGTTTCAGTTTTTCGGTGGGTTTTTTTCCAGAGAAATGTTTAGAGACTCATATAGATGTTCAGAAAATACTTTTATCATAGAATGATCATAAAATGGTAAGAGTTGGCAGGGACCTTAAAGATCATCTGGTTCCAACTCCCCTGACATGACGAGGGACATCTTCCACTAGACCAGGTTCCTCAGAGCTCCATCCAATCTGGCCTTGAACACTTCCAGGGAGGAGGCATCCACAGCTTCTCTGGGCAACCTGTTCCAGTATTTCATGACCCTCATGGGGAAGAATTTCTTCCTAATATCTAATCTAAATCTGGCCTCTTTTAGTTTACAGCCATTCCCCCTTGTCCTCTCCATCCTTATTGTAGGCCCCCTTCAGGTACTAGAAGGCTGCTCTAAGGTCACCCCGGAGCCTTCTCTTCTCCAGGCTTTTATAACTGAATGTATAAACACTGCATTTCTTCTAATGAATTTAGTTGGAAACAAAATAAATAAATTTTAAAAGGATTTTGACACTGTCTCCCATAACATCCTCATAGGGAAGCTCAGGAAGTGTGGGCTGGATGAGTGGACAGTGAGGTGTATGGAGAACCGGTTGAATGGCAGAACTCAGAGGGTTGTCGTCAGCGGCACTGAGTCTAGTTGGAGGCCGGTAACTAGTGGTGTCCCCCAGGGGTCAGTACTGGGCCCAGTCTTGTTCAACTTCTTCATCAATGACCTGGACGAAGAGTTAGAGTGTACCGTCAGCAACTTTGCTGATGACACCAAACTGGGAGGAGTGGTGGATACACCAGCAGGCTGTGCTGCCATTCAGCATGACCTGGACAGGCTGGAGAGTTGGGTGGGGAGGAACCTGATGAAGTTCAACAAGAGCAAGTGTAGGGTCCTGCACCTGGGGAGGAACAACCCCATGCATCAGTACAGGTTTGGGGTGGACCTGCTGGAGAGCAGCTCTGTGGAGAGGGACCTGGGAGTCCTGGTGGATGACAAGTTGACCATGAGCTCAGCAGTGTGCCCTTGTTGCCAAGAAGGCCAATGGTATTCTGGGGTGGACCACTTTACCTCTTTCTCTTTATCTTTACTTCTATTAAGGACCAGTTTACCTCTTCCTTTTCTGTAGTCTCAGTTAAAATTCTAAGACATGACTTTCTTTACTCTGAACATTCATAAGTAATTTTGCAGTTTTATTTTCATGTCTACATATTCATCTTTCTTACCTTGAAGGTTGCTTCTGTGTATTAACTAGTTTTTCATATAAAAATTAGCCTGCTAGTATTAGCATACAAAAATGAACCTTACAACAATGGAAACCTGTGCATTTTAATATAGATTAAAGGTTACATACTTTACCTTTATTTGTTGCTTTATTTTTGTTAATAAGAGCACTATATTTTTCAATTCTTTACAGAAAAATTTAGCAACTGTGTAATACAACTTACAAATCTACAAATCTACAATAAACGTCTTTTAATGCAAAGAGAAATATTCATTCCTAAAAGTAAAAAAAAAAACGACACAGGAAGTACTCCAGAGAATTGAAAGACAGAAATATGAACAACATCTCGGTTGTTGTACTAAATCAGAGATATTGACTTTCAGAGAAATGCTTTTTTTATCAGCTGTACCAGACACTGCATATATAAATCTAATTATTTCTTGTATTGAACTTTAAAGCAAATACACTTACAAAAATGAACATGACAATGAAGCTAAGAACTTGACCGAAACTACTGAAGACAGAAAATTTAATGGCAAGTGTGGAGTCCTGGTTGGACGAGAGAGGACATAGTCTGGTGTATTGAGCAACCCAGGCTTTGTCCCATGGATAGACCTGGAAAGCAGCAAACGCGGAACCCTGCTGAGAGAGTAAAGTGGCACACACGGAACACTGGTGCCGCAGGACTGCTGCATCACCGTTTCCTGCCACTTCACCGCTTCCTGCCACAGCACTGCGTCCGGCCGTGTCGCCGCTTCCTGCCACAGTGATGCTTCCTGCCACAGTGCTGCTTCCGCATCGAGAGATGAAGCTTTGAGCCAATTGCAGCAGTTTTGACTATATATGGTTAAGAGTAACTAACCAATTAGAAGCCGTAATTGCTTTGCTATATATACCCTGTTTTGATGATTAATAAAGGAGAATGATCTTACTCACATTGGGATGGTATCGTTTCTATTGTTTCCGAGTTCCCACTCCGACAGGCAAGGCTGAAATCTATCCTTCACTCATCCTATTGTGATAACTTTTTTATTAGCCATATCTTCTCATAGTTTTGGGACCTTAACTTTTGCCCTATCCAGAATTACTAATATTATGTGTTCTATGTAGAACAATGATGATTTTGGTAATAACAGAGATGTGGGCTGGCATCAGTGACCCAGATTGCTCCTGAAAGTAAATAGGAAAACAGGAAGTTTGAATATCTCTTACATAAATTTTATCAAATGAAATAGATTGTATTACCGAATCTGAAATATTTCTATATTATTCTATATTATTGCAAGGCCTCCTTTTCTAGCATTTGAATGCTTTCTGCAAGTCTGCTCTTCAGAAATTATTATGATAATCAGTATGGATAAGATAAATGGCAGATGAAGTTTTATTGTCCGATAGACCTGCAACTGAGACCAGAAACTGAAGAAATAATCTCTACCTCATATATTTGATAGTATTCTGGGTTAAAGCACTGGTCTTGTACTTTGCATGCTACTTTAAATCACCAATGCTGAGCAGCTTAATTCTTCATGAGAAAAGACCTAGTCAGTTCAACAAAAGCACTATATGGATCCACTGCTTGTAATCTCACAGCAGATATCTCTGCTAAGGGAGAACAATGGAAGTTCCCTCCTTTTTCAGGTCTCTCTGAAGTTTAAGGAACTTGCTTTTTTTCAATCAGTATATGATCATATGCATCCAGTATGGTGCAAACTTCTGACTTATATAAGGAAGCTCATAGCTGCTGAATGAACTTCTTGGAGTCTTGGAAGCTGTTATAGTTTGGCTGCGGCTGGCAACAAAATCACCACGTGGCCGCCCCTCCCCCTGCCAGGGTGTGGAGGAGAATGGAAAGACACAGGCAAAAACTGGTGGTTTGGGATAAGGGCAGTTTAACAGAACAGCAAACAAAGGGAACAGCAACAACAACAACAATACAGATAAGGAGAACACACAAAACAAAACAGTAGAGCCCAGAACTCTCACCGCCCGCTGCCGCCGCATGCTCCCTAGCCTCGAGTGACTTCCCGCTGCCCAGCTCCCCCCAGCCGGAACCCAGCATGACGGCACATGGTATGGAATACCCGGCTCTGTTTGGCCAGGTTGGGTCAGCCCGCCTGGCTGTGTCTCTTCCTGGATTCTGGTGAAAATTAACCCTGTCCTGGCTGAACCCAGGACAGAAGGATAAACAGATGCTTTGTGCATTGATAATATTAGATGCATGCTTATATGTGTTGCAGCTGTACTAAAATGCACCAACCCATACAGCAATTCATTTACGTTATTGACAACAATAAAACAGAGTATATGGCCTTTTTTCTAACATAGACAAATAAGTTTTGTAAATAAAATGGGTGTTATCCTAATGCTGGCTTCTCATTCACTCTGTGTTTCTGTGAGATATTTTATTGTCCTCAAAGGCAACATATGCAAGCTTTCCTTACTTCTTTATTCTTGTATTATGTCTGTGAAAAACAAAAGTACTATGTTCTTCTTTTCACAACAAAAAGGGAAGGGATTATTTACCTGAACATTGTGTCGTACAGGTTCTGCAAATGCCTCCAAATTATTTGGACTCACTTGATTCCAGCTAAATATATGAAGGAGAATGAAATTATGAGAATGCAGCAGATTTAGTTAAAAGCTAAATTCTTTTGCTTAAAAGGACCCCTAACTTTGTACCAGTTCTCATTTTTATTTGGGGATGTTCTAATTCCTAGTCCTGAGATAGCAATAATCTATGTGTTAGCATTAGAAATAAATACAAATATGATTTCACTGAAACAATTTATTTACTAAATTTATTCCACTGAATTATCAAGAACCAATGACATTAAGATGTCATTGAACAGATAATACTTATAATGGAATATATTTTTAGAACTCTTATGTTTTGAATCTCTTTTAAAAGGATGAAGCCAATATTTGGGAATATCTGCAATGCAACCAATGAATATTCCTAAACAGTGAAATCAAGTAGGTAGCAAAATTTACACCTGGATTGTTAAACTAAACCACTGTACTAAAATATCTTTTTTTTTTTTTTTTTTTTCCCAGAACAGAATATTGAAATTTTTATTGGTACAGAATTCTACTTGCATTTAAAGTTGATCATATACTTACTGGTTTATTTATTTATTTGTTTACATTAGGATCTTATTCAGCAGATTATTAACATATGTTTAGGTGCAAATAGATACCTGTTTAAACTTATGGTTTCATAGATAGGATTTAAAGTCTCATCCAGACTTTTACGTCTACTTTCACTGTTTCCTTAACTAGTGATTAAAAGCTGTTACTATCTGCTGGGTGTTTGGTGACTGCTACAAAATAGCCTTCCAAGAAACTAAATAACAACTGCATTTGGCATTAGTTAGCACTCTTATTGTTGGTCTCTGCAGGGAAGTCATAACCGGAATATATATGAAGATTGAGCCATGTATTGTTGCATTAAAGCTTTTCACTTTGAGGACCTAAGCTTGGTAGAACACAGTGAATAAATCTCCAGTTCTATTAAGTGTCCCTCTGTGACACACACCAGTAACTTTATTTTCCAGCAATGGTCATTCTGCAGCAAGCAAAAATTCATTTATTTTGTGCATATTAATAATCTGCAAAAGTCTTTTCAATCCCCACTCCCTTCAGCTTATTTGGGGTAGATTTTAAGTAGCATATGTGTAGCTTTTTACCACACTGCGAAGACAATTTTTCGAGGCTGCAGTAAATGTAGTTGTGCTTTGAAGGAGTCTGCCATTAATTTGTGTCTAAGCTGAATGTCACAGTTGAACAATTATAATAATATATTGTATTATTAACGTAATGGAAACATCTATAGCTTTATGGTAGGAGAGGGTCAAAACAGATGAGCCTGTAGTTAATAGTACAATAATTATTGATCTCTCTAGATGCTCAAAGAAACAGAAAAAACACTTTGTCTTCTAGGCTGGTTATATAAATCAGGGAAATAATCCAAACGTAAATATTCATGATCATGCTTACGTAGAGTTGCTCTGTGTTAGGATGGCTAATGATTATGATCTATTTATGATTTATTTTTAAGGCTATGTATCATCAGAACTAAATGTATGAGGGGATCATAGGAGGCTGAACATCTTATGTCCGTGCATGTCTAGGACAATAATTTTTCCTGTCAGAGCAGAGGGACTGTTTGTGTCTCTGCAATGGGATACTGGATGCATTAACACCTGAGCTTTAATTCAGTCTGCAAGCTGTAATGCTAATATGTATCTGTGAAGGCCAATTTTGTCCTACCTTCAGAAACCTTGCCCATTGACCTCTCCCAGTCACAAGTGTTCACATACTTACAAGGTGCAATTTAATTAATTCTGCATTTTCCATGTACCATGCGTAGTTGTGACGGCAGAGGTGATCATCTACTCTGTATTGTGTAGGACATGCTTTGCTTGTTCATGAACACGTGGGCAACTTCTGTCTCACATCTGACTAGATCAGATCCTTATTTAGTTCCACTAGTGGAGCAACACTGAAGTCCACAGAGTTGTATTTATTTACACCGCTTCAAGGACTGATCTCATATTTCCAACCAAGTACTATAAACAAGGACCAGGTTTTGTTTGTGTTGACTTATGGACTTGCACTAAGAATAAAATTCTTCAAAAACAGTAAACAAATTCTTTAACTATTCTTTCATGAGTAACTTCTTCCAGTTATTGTTTAAATTTTGAAAATGTAAATGCTAGCAGCAACATTGGACAGAATTCTCACTCTCACTGGCTTAGTTTGCATTCAGTGACTCTGGAAGAATCAAATTAGATTTGCAAAAGCAGCAGCAGCCCTGGATTTCATTTGATCATCCTTTATTTATTAACATTGTGAATACGGCAAGAAACACACATTACTGAACAACAGTAACTTAACTGCAGACAATTACTTATGTCTCAGCAAAGCTGCAATGTAATAGAAATCTGTGACATGCCTCAAGCTGAGCTGTGTATGTACGTTGCAGATCACTGGGATGCTCCCTGCTGATGCAGTGTGTTGCATCGTATTGCAGCAAATTACTGTCTTGTCTTTTTGTTATGTCACAGAAACTGCTAAAATAGCAAGACCCTTGCTGCCACTCTCAGACACATGCCTACACAGAAAAACCTCAGGCTACAGGCTGAGAGAATTCTTAGAAATGCTGCTGCATAAAACAGGAAAAATATTATATCAGTGAAATGCACTGTTCTTATATGAGATTTTGGGCTTTTTTTCCCTCTGTCACTGTGGCTTTGATTTTAGTCTTTTCTCAAAACCTCCATTTGTATGAAAAAATGTTAGGCAGATAAGAAGGGAAAAGTGGAACAGCATTAGTTGAATGAATATTGTAAGTTTCATGACTAGAAGCTCCACATCTACCCAAGAAATAATCACTCACAAAAAGGTGACTAAAGTCACTTTCAAGCAATTAATGATTCTCCCTGTGATAATCGAGGAAAAAGTATTCTGAGTTCATTTTCTGTCTGACACATTGAGAGAGCACTTTTATTGGTGCATTAACATTACAGACCTCTTTCTTAAGCTGAACTGTAATGGAAATAGCATAGTATTAATAGTACATTTTAGGCTGTACTTTGTTTGCAGATTTCATTGTGTGATTTACCAAACTACACTTTTTGGGTTTTGCATGATAAAACTAATTTAAAAGAATAAAAAGTGCTGTGATTCAATAGATGTTCTGTTCTCTGGTCAGATTTTAATTTTATTTAATGTGTTATTTTGCTTAAATAAATAACTGTAACATTTGCTCATGAATTTTAGTTTAAAAGAGCACAAAAAAAAAAAAATAGAGATTTTGATTTTTGGACCCGTTTCTACAAACTTTCAGTTTTTTTTCTCATTGTCACTGCTATTTATTATAATGTCATCTACTGTAGTTAATTAAATTTAAATTAAATTTTATTCTGTTTGCTGTTTCTACTGTAAATACCTACTAGCACCCTTTGTAATACTAAATAGAGTTAAAGCACTGGTATTCCTACGGATATCATAGTGTGTGCTTTCACAGATATGCCTTTTTTCTTCATTATTTTAAATTGCATGCGTTGACTGTAAAGAGAGGGAAAAGATCAAAAGCAATTGTTTCCATTCAAGCAACTGAGAATTATGTGCAATTTCTATTATCCGTGAATAGTTTAAGGAAACAAATACTTCTCCTGTAAATAATCAGAATGAGGGAAGTAACTTAAGTGTGTGAAGGAACCGCTCTGTGAACCATGTTCAAATGTTTCTGGCCTCTCATTAAAATTATCCCCTACAGAAATGTTCCTCAATCCTTAACAACTTCAGAAGCCAATACTTTCAAAGTACTAAAGTAATTATTTAAGGGCTTATGATGGGTTTCCTATTTTTATATTGATATACTGATATTATAGTCCACTGGTGTAAAAAGCCCCACGGGTTAGCAAAGATTGACTATGGCATTGCTTAGTCCAAGTTTGTTTTACTTTCAACAGTTTGATTACAATGCAACACATATCAGACAGTATAATCCAGAGTCCATAATCTCAGTGCTCATTTTCTAACTAAAGAGTAAAAGGATACTGAAAAGGCATACACATAAAGAGTAGCAAAATACTCAAAGTACATGCAAGGCTGAGGTTTAGGAAGAAAATATGTGCCTGGGTTCGGCTAGGGTAGGGTTAATTCTCACAAGAAGTCAGGAGGGGACACAGCCAGGCTGGCTGACCCAAACTGGCCAAGGAAAACAGGGTATTTGATAATATGTGCTGTCATGCTCGGTTCTGAGTAAGGGAGCTGGCCAGGGGGAAGTTCATCGCAGCTTGGGAGCGCGCTGGATGTCGGGCAGTGAGAGTTGCTTTATGCATTCTGCTGTTTGTTTTGTATATTCTTTCTATCAGTTTTTTTGTTGTTGCTGTTTGCTTCCTTTGCTGTTGTGTTATACTGCCCTTATCCCGATCCATGAGTTTTTTGCCTTTTTCTTTCCATTCTTCTCCCCACCCCAGCGGGAGGAGGGGCAGCAGAGCCATTGCGTTGTCCTTTGTTGCCAGCCGGGGCCAAACCACGACAATGTAGAACAAGGAATTGGAAGCATACACCTGAATCATAGAATTACAGAATCACAGAATATTAGGGTTTGGAAGGGACCTCTATGGGTCATCTAGTCCAACCCTCCTGCCAAAGCAGGGTCACCTACAGCAGTCTGCACGGATCTTGTCCAGGCGGGTCTTGAATATCTCCAGAGAAGGCGAATCCACAGCCTCCCTGGGCAACCTGTTCCAGTGCTCCGTCACCCTCAGAGGGAAGAAGTTCTTCCTCATGTTCAGACGGAACTTCCTGTGCTTCAGTTTGTGCCCATTGCCCCTTGCCCTGTCGCTGGGCACCACTGAAAAGAGTCTGGAGAATCTGAAGATCCAGTAAATATGATTTACTTCTAAGACATTTTTTTCTTATAATCACTATGAATTTAGTACAGAGGGAGAATCTGACAAAAGGCTATATAAAAATGCTATTATTTGGAATCTGTATAAAGCTTCAGTTTCTCTTTTTTTTAATGCCAACAGGAACAAGTAGTGTAGAAATGACAAAAATTATCAGCTTCAGGTTCATATTATCTTCTAACCTCAATCCACAAAACATTCCTATGAAGTGTAATTTCCTATTTTGTACTCTTGCAGATCTGTTAGGTTTGAGCTTCCAAAAATTTAGGAATTTAACAGATGCATGCAGTTGTATAAGGCAGAGTTCTCTCAGACATAATCAAATTTGAATACTTCAATGAAACTGTGAATCGTTCTTTAGTTACTGTAAATTCTCATTTAGTCACAGTGGTAAATCTTGGAGTCGATATGGGAAATACTATAAAAAGTAATAGAGTAAATCAAAGTATAATAAGCACTGTGATAAACTAGCTATATTGAAAAAGATTCCAGAGCTGTGGTGTCTGTAAAACTATTCTCCATTTTCAGGTTGGTAAATACCTTAGCCAGCGCTAGAATGTATTTATATTTAACCCAGTTCAAAATGAAGGCAAACCGTAGAAAGCTGATTAAGGATATGTGATGCTAACACTGAAAAAAAAAGCAAATGAACAAAAAAAAATCATGCTACTAGAGAGAGCTCCGTAGTTGGGCTTCAATAACATCATTCCCTATTTTCTTGTAAGATCTGACATGTCCCTGGAAACTGAACGTAATACAAGTATAGAAAACGACATTTTTAAAACATTGTCAAGGAAATGCTTTTTTCCTCAAGATAGTATTTTTCTTAGTGGCTTACAGATAAAAACAAAAAGAAAACTCTTTAGGATCACAGTAAAAGAGATCTCATCTTGACAGCTGAAAAAAAAACTGGACAGGGAAAAAACCACCTTCACCACTGGGTATAGTAAGGAGGACTTTGAAAAAGACACTGTTTTGGGTTGTCACTATGAAGTAAGCTTGTTCCATCTGTGATTTGTTTAATTACTTATTTGCTTATTGCCTTGGGTGAATAATTCAAGTCTAACAATTTAGGGTCCGTTATCAAAAGTGAGATCTATTAAACATATAGAAATGAGTGGCTGAAACTCCCATTCTTCACTTTTTAAGTGAGAAACAGATTTTTTTTATGACCAAAAATATACCATTTGTCTTTGAGGGCTGATTGAAAGAGCAACAATTTGAGTCAGAGGTGAAAATGGTGGCAAGCAGTCAGATCTATGCATTCTGGAAAGCGGGAATATTTGCAGCTGAGTCTGAGTGATTAGGTATGTTGTAGTTTGTCTGCAGCCAGCAACAAAAGCACCACGTGGCCGCCCCTCCCCCTGCTGGGGTGCGGAGGAGAATAGAAAGAAACAGGCAGAAACTGGTGGGTCGGGATAAGGGCAGTTTAACAGAACAGCAAACAAAGGGAACAGCAACAACAACAACAATACAGATAAGGAGAATACACAAAACAAAACAGCAGAACACAGAGAGCTGCTCTCACTGCCTGCCGCCACCATGCACTCCCGAGCCACGAGTGACTTCCCGCCGCCCAGCTCCCCCCAGCCGGAACCCAGCATGGCGGCACATGGTATGGAATACCCTGCTCTGTTTGGCCAGGTTGGGTCAGCCCGCCCGGCTGTGTCCCTTCCTGGATTCTGGTGAAAATTAACCTTGTCGTGGCCAAACCCAGGACAAGGTAGAAAAAGGTAAAGCTTCCGAAGGAACTGGCAACAGCCTCAGGGAATAAAGATTATTAAAATCGGATTTTAACAACTGGTTTTGGCTATGACTTTTGAAGTTGATTTTATTGGCCTCAAGTGAGCTGTTTTTAGGATAAAACCAGTAGGCAAAAATTACACGTGTGTAGAATGAGATTGTCTCAGTGCCAGGAGTTACTTCCTAAAACACAGGCATTTACCACTGATCAAGATGCCTCAGATAAGGCACAAATAGAGAAAAGTGGAATGACTGGCTGTGGTGCATATCTGCAGAAAAGGACCTGGGGATCCTGGTAGGCAGCAAATTGAGTAAGAGTCTATAGCATGTTGTTGAGGTGATGAAGGCTGCATGGATGAAAACATAGCAGCGGGTCCAGAGAGGTTATTATTCCACTCAACATGTTCACCTTTGGAATATGTTGTCCAGTTTCAGCTCTTCCAGCAGAAGAGATTGCAAATTGAGGAGAAACCAGTGGAGGACCAACAAGATGGTTAGGGAGTTGGAGCACATCCCGTGAAAGGATAAACTAAGGGAATTGGGCATGTTTAGCCTGGAGGGACAATAGTCTGCTACGGCCTAGAAGGGAATTACAGAGAAGATGGGGCCAGAACCTTGCCAGAGATATATAGCAAAAGGTCAAGAGGTAATGGTCACAGTACTGCAGCAAAGGAAACTGCAGTTACAGCATAGGGAAGGATGCTTCATAGGAGGTTGTCTAGAAAGGCTGGAGAATCATTGTCTTCAGAGATTTTCAGAGCTTGGCTGGAGAAGGCCTTGAGCAGCTTGCTCTAGCCTGGAAGAGGTCCCAAGGGTTTGTCCAGGAGATTGAACTAAGATTCAATTCTAACGTAGGTGTGACTGTGATTCTGTGATCTCACTGGACATACACTGATTTTAAAAAAGGCAGCATGGGAGGCATAGAAGATACAGAAAAACATCTGGACAGAAAATGTAGTTCTGAGGGAGTGTTAATAACCTAAATATTACTGAAAAATGGCATCTCTCTACTGTTGACAACAGTTACCTTTCTCTTTGATTCGTACTGTGTTTAGAGGAGCAGGACTTTGTAAATGACTTTTAAATAAATAGGATTACAACAGTAACAACAATGACAAAAGAAAACAAAACAAAATAGTGGGCTTGTGCACCATTTTCTCCCATAATGGAATTCAATTTGTATGCCTTGACTTTTGGCCAGCTACTTATTACCAAATGAAAGAACGATACTAGTACTGTGACATTGCAATGCTGGAAAACATGAAACAGTAACAAAACAGTAATGGTAACAAAGTGAGCACATAGTTTTGTTGGAACACTGAAAATATATAAATCCATTCTGTTTACTTGAGTTTGTCAAGTAATGAAATCCGTTCTTGAGGATAAATCTATTTCCAGAAGCAGGCAATGACCAGGTACTGAAACATAATGAAAATGTCTGAAAGATCATGTGGTCATCAGATGGTAATATTCACCTTAGCATCAGAGTTGTAGCAAGAGAAAAAGGAAACCTCTCACGTATTCTGTGGGCATATAAAAATATCTTCTTGGTTGCATGGTAATTTGGATACAACTGTAATTATTTTAAAGTATTCTGGCTTTACTGTGTATGAGCATCAGAGGCAGAATTATTCTGAGTTCTGGAAGTATCTGCTCATTCAGAAAAGGACATATGACTATATTCACGTCAAGGAGTGTAATGAGAAAAAATAGCATAAAATTAATTCATCTTGTGACAAAGATTATAATGGAAGTGGAGATTAACTCTGTGGAATAAAATATTCTCGTATTTAATTCTCTACTTGCATGTCTTAAAATAGATGTGTGCAATCCAGAGCTTCAGTTTTAATGTTTGCATTTCCACTTCCTTGAATTGGTATGTGATTCTGTCCTCTGGGAAACTATGAAACTAAACAAAAGAATACCATAAACACTCTTCTTCAAGCTACATAATTTCATAAATATTTTTTGAAGCAGCTGTGATGCAAATATTCTTAAAAAGTTATTGAAATTGTTGTAGAAATAATGATCATAAAAATAAATTGATCCAAATAAAACTTGTATAAAATTAGATATGCATTTCATGTTATAACTACACTACTTTGTACATTAGAAGGCCTTTCTAAATTATAATCTCGTTGAAGACGTCCCTGATCATTGCAGGAGGATTGGACTAGACAACCTTCAAAAGTCCCTTCCAACCCAAACTGTTCTATGATTTGAAGTTACTACTAGTAATTTTCAAGACTCGTCTGAAATACAAATTAAACACTTTTTTGACGTTTAAAATATATTTCTGTAAGACACAGCAAAATATGAAAAGATGAAACCTGAAGTTCACAGACAGAAAAAAACCCAAACAATATAATAGAATCCAGTAAAATATACTATCATCTTTTATTTTCACATGAAAAATCTCAAAAAATATGCTGATGGACAGCCAAAGAAGACAATAAAATAAAAAAAAAAATACAAACAAGTCATAAACTAATCAGAGTATTTCTCTTTAATTACAAATTTTTTATTTCCAAATATCTGTTTCATATTGCTTGCAAGACGCCAGTGGCTGTGACCCTTAAGGTTTAATGGGCTAGCTCTAGTCAGCTGTGTGTATATTACATTTTGTGACATGCTTGCTTTTTATACAAACATCCTGCAACATGTGCCAATTACTATCCTACGAGTGCCATAATAGCAGTATAGTAAATCAAGAATAGGAGCATCTGTCTCCAGAGAATGTCCTCCAGCTGTTCCTATAAAATATGTTTGGTTTTGGTATTGACAGAAAATCTGGGCTTGAGGGAACACCATAGATCTGTCAAAAAACCTAAAGTGTAGATACATCACTGATTTTTATAATTATTAGATATTAAAGTTATTAAATAAATGTTTTAGATGTCACATGAAAAAAAAATTTTTAATCTCACAGTCTTTAAAGGAAAAAATGCCCAAATAATTCAATACTAATTTGCTTTTCCTAATGTCTGAGAGACTGATTTTAACGTTTGTGGTCTCCATATGTGTATTACTTCTAATGAGTCAGATGTTCCAAACCACATGTAAGTATGGGAAAGGTTAACAGGAGAAAAATAGTATGTCTGACTTTATCCTTTGGTTCAAAGAAGTTCTGTAATTCACACTAAAAGGAAAACTCACAAGATTATGTTCGTTGCTGTGTATTAAATCTGCCTGATATGCAACAAGCTACAAAAAATATTAATGTGTAATATAATGAGGATATAGAACAGATTAACTTAATTGAGACCTTAGAATCAGCTTTTGAAGCAGAGAAACCACCTTTAATCACAGAGATTCAGGTTTCGTAAAAACAGTCACAGATGTCTGAGTTCATGTTGTGAAGTACTGTAGTATCTACAAACAGGAAACTAGGTTCTTTCTTTACATTATACCAGCTGTTGCAGTTACCATCTTATTTAGGAGTATTTTGCATATTGCTGCAAAATTGTACCAGGATTTTCAGCAAGTTCCTTCTCTAACAAATGAAAGGAGGTGGAGGAAGGTAGGCAAATGCAATACACCTTTGATAATAACATTTCTATTTTCAGACATTGCCTTATGCCACCAATACAGTTATTTCCTGCAATTCTAATGACTTCCTGATTTTTTTTTAAACTCCTCTATGTCATGCCAGTGACTGCATGTTTTTACATTAGTATTCCACTTTATAAAAGTCAAAAAGCTCTAACACAAACATTGGAAGCGTGTGCTGCGCTATGTTCTATAGCTGCATTGGCCATAGACCCCAGGGACATACAAAAGGAAGTCAGACTACAAAGCAACAGCTGCTAGTGTAAGCAGGAAAAGGACATCATCCATCTCGTAGGACACCTCATTTCCACAGCCTCATTTTAAGAACAGTTATCAGGAAGGGACTGACTACAGCAACCCATATGAAGAGCAATAGACTTCACTTTCCTAAGTCACAGTTAACAGCAAAAATATTTGAAATTTCCATTTTGCAGATCTGACTGTGTGGGAGTTTGTAAGAGCCAGAAAAGAAGATGATAACTGAAATTTAATCCACAGAAAAAATATTCTTCCATATGGAAGACTGGACCCTGTGTTTGTTTTAAGTGGAACAGTAAGAAACATTTTAGTCCATCCCATCTGCCTGGGCAAGTCATAATTTGGCCATCAAAACTGAGGAAAAAAATAATAGCCACTGAGGAATGTAGATAACTTTAGATAATATCATTACTGTCTAAAAAAGAAAGTTTTCTCTCAGCTTCATTCACTCACTTCCTATGAAATCTATACACATACATAAAAGCTGCTGCTGGACTTAACAACTGAAGTGCTGCTTGTTTACAGATGTGTACAATGCCAAGCGAACCCCTGGCTTCAGCTCAGCAAGCATATGTACTTCCAGCAACATGATCTACAGCCCCGTAAAACGGTGTATGCAGTAATGTACTTGAGCATGACTCTATACAGGCAGACATTTCGAGAAACTCAAGTGTTTGCTCAGGTAAAAGAGCCAGAGAGAACTTTCGAGAGAAATTTGTGTCCAGTAAGCTCAGTGAATAAATCCTTTTCCACATAGCATAGCATTCCTTTCTTTCCGGAAGAGATGCTTTACTTGCAACAAAGATGCAAAAAGCCTGCCATAAGCATATTAGAAAAGCAGCATAAAGTATATTCAGAACAAAAAAGTATAGGAAAAAATTCCTAAATGAAATAGTCTACTCTTCAGAAGATGCATGTAAATATGCTTTAAAATAATACTAGACTCAGCGGGAGTAGGAAGGAAATGCAAAAGCTGCCAGCTACAGTCCGTGAAGCTGAAAGCAGAAATGTTGCTGTGAAGCTAAAACAGCAGAGCTTCAGGCACTTTGCTCACTGTGAGGAGACAACACTCCAAGGTTCAAGAAGGGAAACTTGATGTGTAGCAGATACCTTGGGTGGCACAGGATATTTCTTTCACCTAGATATTAGTCTTATCAGGCACAAGGAAACAAGTCTGAAATAATGCAAGAAGTCAGTTCTTAGCCATTGTAAGAGCAACAAAGTCACTGCAAAGAAGCCAGGAAGCCTTGTATTGCTCTGATGGGCAGGGCAGGAGAGAAGTAGTCCTGTCATAGTAAACGTCCCCACTTCTCTGCAGCAGAGGCTTCCTGCGAGCCTTGTACTCAGCGTTTTGAAGCCCCAGTCTAACAAATCAGACATACAATATAACAACTGCAAATGAGGACAAAAGAAGGAGTTTTCTTTATTTGTTGTTCTCTTTTCTTCATAAATTGCTTCCATTCCTATGGATTTTGTCATTAAAAACCTCACTGACCTGGGCCTGAAATTTACTGTCTCCCTTTTATAACAACATTTGAATCCCCTGGAGGTGAATGCTCTTTCTTTGCAAGAAAGTCAGTCAGGTGGAACATTCGAGGCAGAAAGTTTTCTTTGAGAGAGAGAGAGAGAGTTGCTTTAGGGACAAGGCTATTTCTTTATTTTAATATATGCCATTTTTTGGTGCCAGTGACTCTTTCGATTCTTTATCAAAGTCAGAGGACAGCACATCCTTATAACTGACTGTTATTTAATCCCCTAAAGGAGAGGTCTTCAATATTTAAATTATATTAATGTACCACATTATTTTTTTTTTCCATCTTTATTAGTCAATAGTTTTTCCCACTTCAAGCTGCAGATTTTGGAGGTTGTTTTTATCATAAGGTTACCCTAATATAATATTCTATTTTTAACTGCTCAAAAAAACTACTTTCACATTGAAATAGTTTCTATTTATATGTAGCTCTATGAACCTAAGGAGAGATCTTCCAATGACATTCTTTTTTCAATGCATTTTGTTCTTTTTACCATTCCAGTAACACATATTAAAAAAAAAAAAAGCAGAAAAGAAGGCATACAACATTGTTCACCAGCTGGGGGCCACTGCCAATCACCAACTGGACAAACCTTACAGACAGCTTGCCAGGTTGTCTGAAAATGTTCTGGGGGTGTACAATACTATATGATACTAAATGTGTATTTGTAACACATTTTGTAACATATGTTGTACTAGAAAAACCATTGGGGAATCCCTGTCTACAGCAGGAAATTAATATTTTTACTAAGAAGAATTCAGATATGGCTATTGAGGTTGTCAATTTTCTGTATGTTAATATTTCAAACAGGAAATCAAAAATGTATCCTGGGAGATGGCTTGCAGTTTCCATATGTACCTATCCTTGTATTCACATGATCCAAATGCAACCCGTTTTCCAGTGTGACTCTTCATGACTGTTTATGCAGATATGTACAAACTTTTTTCCTAAGTTACTGTTACATCTAATAAAATACCATTAAAAGATTTAGATTCTTATGAGCTGACTCAAAAAATGTCTTTTAAGTGCCTGAATTCTATAGTAGAATACAAACCCCAAAATTAAGGGGTGTGATTACATGTGATTATAGTTATAATGGTCAGATGGGTAATCCAGAATACCTGGAGTCTTTTTAGCACCATCCTTTGGGAAAAGTATATTTAATCTGGTTTCTTAATTACCCAGAGTGATTTCCTACACAGCTTGCTCTAAACTATTCTTCGGCCAATCAAATTGCATGTTTGGTTTTTTTTCTCTTTCCTTGTTATTTGCACTCTTGGCGTGTATCAGCTTTTATTGGATGAAAATTTTTCTGTTATGCTAGGCCTGTCTCTGTTTTCTGCAATATGAATGAGGAGTCTTCATTTGCATTTATCTTAAAGTCTTTCCTTCCAATTTTAGTTTCACCTGTAACTGTATATCAGGTGTTTTCTCTTCATGCATTCAGTTCCTAAATCTTTATTCTCCAGTTCTCCGCCCTGTGAATTATCTCTATCAGTATTCTTGCCTTCTAAACTAACCTCCATTTTACATTTCCCACCTACCTTCTTCAAGGCAGGACAGCTTTCTCCTTGATTGTACTTGGATGTCTACCGACTTGTCTATCTATTGACTTGTTCCCTGCAAACCCTTTTTACAGGTTCAGATGCTTCTTGTTCCTCCTGTCTTTCTGAGATTGAAACTGACCACCAACACCTTCCTCTGCTGTTCACTGATTTGTACTTTGGTTCTCAACGAGCGCTTAGTCGTGGACTATTTGCATGCCTTTTTCTCAGCTCTGAATCTGTCTGTAACTCTAGTGACACTTCCCTGTCAGCAAGCATCTTTAATTTGTTCTTATCTGTCCCAAACTTGCAAGCCTCAGCCAGTTCAGACAAGGGCTTGTCAAATGCTTGGTATTGTAAATTTAAGTGAATAAATACATTGAATACCTCTAAAGATATCCTGGCATAGAATCCTCCAGCAACTGCTCTCATATATGAAATATTGTAGAGAGCTCCTTTAGTGGGATGATTTCTATGATTATTTTTATTTGCAAAGTACTAAACTAATTTGAGAAAGTAAGTCTGAATGGTACACATATGCACAAAACTTTCATCTTGCAATGAGAACGTAGTACAAATGTATCTACTTATATATGCTCTGGTTAAGATACAACTGCCTCAGAGATGGCTAATAGGAACCACGGCAGATCCACAAAAAGTTGTACTCAAACTGGAAACTCGCTCATGGAGGAGTTGAAATAATGAGAGGCTTTTTCTTTTCAGCTTTAATTATGCTGCTTATTTTGTTTGTGTTCATATTTCCATGAGTTTGTAAAGCATAGACAATGTTAACATCTAGACAGGAAGTAATCATCATTTCATCTTTTATGTCTTAATCATGATTACCTTTCACTTTTGATACAAAGTTTCTGAATAATTTAGTTGATACTTAAGACAGAAAACATGGAATGTGAGAATACACTGGAGGAAAAATTTGTTTTGTGATTCCATGCCAGTCCCTGTAATGAGGCTTTTATATAGAATTTATTAATTCAAGTATCATATATCTTATTTAACTGTGAGTAAATTCTTCAGAACTTGGGAAAATCCACCAAAAATATCTGATGCATTATTATTTGAGGCCACATTTTAGAAGTCTTAAAAGTCTTTAGGTTTTGAATTTGATTCCTTTCTACTATCTACCTTTACACTGTAGAATTGCAGATCAGTTACATTCCTTGTTTAAGTGTGAAAGTGTTAAAAATGATAATTAAAGATTTTTAATGAAAACCAGTAGAAAGAGGCAACAGCAAAAAGTACTCCAAACACAAAAGTCCCAGCTGCAATGTCAAGATCTAACATAAATCAACAGTTTTATTAAATGAAAGAATGTATGTCAATCACAATATTTTGACCTCTTGTTTTGGAAGGAATTAGGAATTGACAATTTAAAAATCAGTTTGTACAGTAACGCATGTATTGATATTTGTTCTAAAAGAACCATAGAATTACATAATAAATGACTGTTCCTCTGCCCTCTGCCATATATATTGTGACACATTTTGCTACAATTTTTTTTTTCCAACCCAAAATAGATTTCTTAAGTAATTTTGAATTTTGGGATGAATTAACATGCTTCAAAGATGGGGAAAAAAAAAAGTTTGAGACTGGAACCCAACAACTGGACATTCATTTTGATATGTGAAAACAGAGTTAGGTCGCTTGTTTCATTTATGTCACATATTAGGATTAGTACACAATGATGGAACTCACAGTTATTGGCAAGACTGTCAGGAGGGCAATAGGTGGGAGAGAAAGAAACTAGGACAGGTATATATCTATTCACACAGACACACACGTGTAATATTTATACATTAATACATAACAGAATATGACGCAGAAAATGGGGAGCTAGATATGCTAGTGCGGGTCTACACAGAGTGTTCATTTAGATTCTGAAAGCCAGCTCTGTGTTTTCTCAACAATTACACTGATACAGCTATAGTATATCACTTCTAGGTACATGTCATCTGTGACCAGCTCCATGACAATGTAAAGACCCATGTATGTCTTCAAGTTTAAGCTATCAGAAAAAAGTACTTGCAAAGTCAGAGTCGAGTTCTTCAGTGTGTGCCTGGATCTTGGAGGCTGTTGCCTATTCTGGGCTCTGACAAGCATTTCTGTGGGTTTGACCAGAAACACCTGTCAGGTGAAACTGATGGACAGTTTCATAAAAATTTTATATATATGCAAATCAGGATTTTCTTGTAAGTTTTTTTTTGGTCACAAATTTTAGAAAACCAGAAAGACTGCTATGGTAAAAATAAATACTTCTCTCAAATGTTTTGGGTGCATTTGGGACTGAATATTTCATTGCACACCTATCTCCCCCTGTTTACCTTTGGTGAAGACAAATAACTGTACCAGAAAACTGGATTAGACTCTCTATCATTAAATCAACTACAGAGAGAACAGAGTTTGTAATAATTTTACGGATGACAGTTCATATCACACATGAGGTGAATTAATAATATGGATCTGAAGAAAAACAATTTATTAATGTTAATAACTCTTCCAATAAAATTTCCAGGAGGACCTATAGTGATAAATTGAATAATTATGAGTATAATTATGACTAACTAGAACCATAATTTCATGCTAATGCAATAATAATGACACAAAAGTGTAGATCATGAATTTTAACTGCTCAGTTATTCCAAATTTCCACAAGGAGAGAGAAAAAAAACCAGACCACCCCCTCCCAAAAGAAACCCTCCTCAGTCTTAAAATTTGATCAAGTTATGTCTTGTGGCCAAAGAAAAACTATTCATTGCTTAAAAAGACATAACTTTGATTATTTTTAGTGGACTGCAAAAAAGATGATCTTATTTTAGTTAGAAATCTATCAGCATCTTGAAAGCAGAAAAAGGATAGTCTGTAGAGCACACATGAATCATCTATTAATCCTCTGGTGGCATTTGAGGAGAAAAAACAGAAGAATTATGGTTAAATTTCATTTTAGACAAATCATTGTCATCCTTGACTTTTATTTTATTTCTAGGGAGGTGTATATAGAGGATAATCACCCTAGAAAAGCTGTACAAGTGTTCAGTAGTGGTGTCAAGTGTAAGCTGCACCCCACAAGAAAACGTAGCTGAAGGTCAGATCAATTTTTTACCAAATCATTTTGGGCAGGGGGATGGTGCAGTCAGGACAAAGAAGTGGAGTCGGTGAGAGGTTTCTCTGAAACAAACTAGTTTCATTCCTGAGAATTTGTTACAAAAACTAATGAATCTCTGCAGCTTCAGGATAACTCAGAACAATGTAATGCGGAGCCCAAGGCAATTGCTGTAGTTTTGGTATAGCATGGAAGAGACCTGATTTAATGGGTTCCACTGATGGCATAAACAGTTGCATGTCCATTAAAACTGCTTGGAATTAAAAGTAGTGGAGCAAAACTAATATATATCACCAGCACATGCGTCTTGAGTTCTGTATTTCTTTTTTTTTGTAGGAGGAAAAGATTTTAATGTTTATTCTTCACAATATGGAGAAAAAAGCCTTGACTCAGAACATGATGTAAAACATACTTGTTTGTGTATTACAGGCAGTCACTGTAGCTACTTACTGTCTCTGTCTATGGATTCAAGCAAGTAAGAACAAATAAATTTATAAGAAAAATACACGTATGATTTAATCATGTTTGCCTGATGACTAGCTGATTCACCCACATGATCTGAAGGCAAAAGAATTTTTTTCTAATTGCTAATCCCTGGGGATTACTTCCAAAAGCAGCAGTTGACATGGGACAGATTTACTCCAGGGAATATGCTGACACTATATCTACATAGATTTTTCATATCAGTGTTTCAGCCCATCTCCTGATCCTGTTTAGTTAGAATAGATAGCCCCTCTCCTCTCCTCTCCTCTCCACTCCACTCCTCTCCTCGCCTACTGCCTGCTGT
>Ga0065711_1030093_pt1 | contig 33731 bp, 31 predicted proteins | sample Hoacrofraction12_FD_59098 | JGI IMG/M metagenome (GOLD analysis project Ga0065711, IMG submission 59098) | Hoatzin crop microbial communities from Cojedes, Venezuela - Epithelial fraction 12 v2 (version 2) | ecosystem: Host-associated > Birds > Digestive system > Esophagus > Crop | place...
CTTGCGTCCTGGGGGGCTGCGGTCGGATGGCAGCGGCCGGGGTTTTTGTTCTCTGTGCGGGTTTAGGGGCTCTGGCAGGAGGCGGGGTGCTCCTCTGCCGAGCTCGGCTGTCAGCAGTCCCGCCAGCCCCATCCCCTCGGCACCCGTCATCGCGATGAAGGGAACGTCTGCTGCATGGGGAAGAGCTTTTCCGTCTCACGAAGGTGGGGATGGAGGCGATGGTTCACCCAGCCGCGCAGCGCAGCGGGTCCACCCAGCCCGGCTTGCGCTTGCCTTTGGGTCCCGTCGCTCTCTGTCTGGGGCTCGGATTCCTTCCGCAGCCAGCACCTTCCCTGCGCAGACAGCGGTACTGCACGGCCTCTCTGGACCGCAGAACACCAAACTGGTGCCGTAGCAGCTCGGGCATTCGCCTGGCCGCTGCAGGAGATGGTGTTTGCCGATGTAACGCGGACTTGGGCACTGAGAAAAGACACCGGTGCGGTTTTGTGAGCTGCTGATTGCAGTGGCGAGAGGAGCAAAGTAAATCTAGGGGTAACAGGATAACGGGGTCGTCAGGTGCATTTTTCCTAAGCTACTTAGAGTTTTGCTACCATTCTGTAGTTATTTGTGAGTATTGCTGTTAATTGTTTTATTTCTGCAGGGAAACATTCCAGAATGTGTTCTGAAATTGTAGAAAATTCTGTGTAAGCTGTGAACTGCAGAGGAGCTTTGTGATCCTCCCAAAAACGTGCTGTTCTTGAGTTCATTTGTTTTTAAATAAAGAGGGAAGCAGGTTATGTATCAGGCTCCTTTCTGCTCATTCCCTAGGGGGAGAAGCGAGGCAGAGATCAGAGCAGTCTGTTGTAGATAGCATCGTAGTTCCCGAAGGCCCTTGTCACGCTGCATAGGCGAGAGTGGGCTGGAGTCTGCACCCCAAGGAGCTCGCGTCTGCCGGAGAGCGCCGTGTTCCGCTGGGGCAAAGGAGGTCTTTCCTCAGCAGCGCAGGTGTGCGCGTCCGCATCCGCCGGTCCTACGCTGAGAGTGGGGAGTGGGTCTCGCATGGCAGAGCGCAGTCAGTTATGAATTTATGCCAGCCATTTTACTCGTGGACGGAGAGAAACCAAGCTGTGAATACAAAGCAATCTGTTAAAATTAAAGTGAACATACAAACCCCGCAATGATCTTTATTGAGCATCCTTTGTGAGCAGGGATTTTCTTCCTGTGCCCCCTTGTTCCACGCCATTTGTGTCTGGCAGCAGGAAACAATTTAAAAGGTTTACTAAAGCTGTGATTCTTGCCTGAACCATTGTTTCAAAATTTATTGTGAAAATTATTTTTTACAAATAGTTGGGAAAAGAAGTGAGCACCTGAGAGTGTAGTACAACAGATTGCATGTAAGTAGGATAGCCTTCAGTAAAATCTTAATATTCATCTTCTGTTGTAGCGTAGTCGGGGCTGATGCGGTGTCTGGCTCCAGGGGACTCTGATTTAGAATCACAGAATCATAGAATCATTTGTAGGTTGGACTCCTGATTGCTACCATTTATGAAGAGAAAATAACGGTAGATTCCCCACCTCTCTGATTTCCAAGGAATGACCTCTTCTTTGGTGCATTTGGTACTAAACTCGTGTGCCGTTGGAGTCAGTGGAGGTTTGATGCCAGTCTCGGTGTGCAGAGCATCCAGCTTTCCAAGGGAAAGGGTTGTGGTTTAAGACCCTGGACTGAGGGGAACCAGTTTCTGGTCTGAAGCTCTACAGCAGGTTGCCTGGTGAGACCAAGCTCCTCAGTCTCATTATACCTCAGTTCAGCACCTCTCAAAGAGGGGTGGTTTCTCTCCTAGGAATTTATGCACAGCTGGAGAGCTGAGGGATTCTCGTGGTGAAGCCGGGTAGGCAAGTGAAGCGATGACCAACGTCCCATGTGCAGAAGAGTAGGCCCCATGTAAGGGAAACCTAGCAGTTTGTCGAGAGAGTATTGACTTGAGAACCAAACGGGGCAAGTGCAGCGGGTGGATGCTCTGCTAAAGCCCGAGGTGTTGCTGTGGGAGGAGTACAGGCGAAACCTCCCAAATACCTAGTTCGACCGGAGTCTCCTGGCACACGCCTGCAGAACGTGCCTCCTAGTTCGTGTTGTTGGCGTGTGTTTGTTTGGGGTGTTACCTTGCCGTGTCTCCGAAGCTGGCTCCTGCTCACTCAGGCCAGTGTCTCTAATGCTCTTTGAAGTCCTTGTTTCTTTTTAAATCAGGAGGATGGGAACCTCTCCTTCCCAAGTTGATCTCTCCCCGCCTCTTCAACTTGCAAAGTTGTTTGGGTGTGGGAGCAGAGATTATCTGGTGGATCCAGTTCTTTCAGCGTGTTTGAAATTACAGGGCTGTGCCTTTTGCATTCAGCTTGGTCCTTTTTTCTACTTTGGCATATTTTGAGGTGATCTGCTTGTTAGTAACGATACATGCGGTGGGGTACTGTGTATAGAGAAGATGCTGTGCGAAAGGTAGTTTGGGCTGGAGGAATGGTTTCAGTGTGATTCTAGGCCTGGAGAACTCCTGAATTCATTGCATTTGTGTCTCAGTTTTTGAGAATCTGGGTTTTATATCTGAAAAAAATATATTCACACTCCTTTGCTTTCTTCTTAGAAAAAAAAGAAAGAAGCAGAGATTTCCATCCTTCCTGGAACAGTAGATATTACAGAGATCACTTCCATCCAAAATGGCAACCGTGCCAACATAGAGCATCATTTTAATGTCAACCTTCAACCCTAGCCTCGCCTACCAGAGGACACTGGCTGATGGAAATCCCCCAATGCCCTGATAACGTGTGCCTTCTCCTTTTCTCTGCTGTGCATATGGAGAGATTAGCCCAGATGGACTTAAAAGAAATGTGTAGGCCCCTGAAAAGCCTGTGCTCTGCATAGTGCAGAGGTACCTACGGTATGTCTGGGTGCTGCCCCTGACACGCTGATGACCACTCCAGCAGGCAGCTGCTGATGACCAAGAGCAGATTAAGAGGAGGATTCCCATGTCTTGAGCTCGTTGAGGATGACCTCGATGTGACCTGCGATTTCTGTGTAGATACCCATGTGGTGAAAATCGATTAATTTTGTGAAATATGCAATGAAAAGTATGTGAGTGAGAGGTTCCCTTCTACAATTGTACAATGAAGACCAGGTCTTTACAGAATCCCCTTGAAGTCTGTGCTGGAGCAGCTTGGAGGATTCCTATCTGCGTTTCACGTTCACAACATTGCCAATCTTTCATCTAACTATTTTCCTTAAATTAACAGTTATTGTAATCTTGTGACTAGGGGAAAGTTCTTCTTTCTTGTGCCTATGCTTGTGCAGAGAAGTATGGAATCTGGAAGGCAAACAGAGTACCCCTGACTTTCTTTTTTAATTTTCTCAGTTTTAAACCAATTATTTTATAGTTGTGATTCCTTGAGTCATTGGGAGTGGCCGTGTGGATCTGTGTTCCTGTGCTGTCTGTTGTGCTCTGTATCAGTTCAGACCGGGTGGTTGTGGGGAGGTTTGTTTTGTGAGGAGAAAGCAAAATTATGTTTGCAGCTGGCGAGTGGGATATTTCACCACAGCTGGATAGTCTCTCGCTGTGTCAGAGATCGCCCTGGGTGAGGCTGTTTCTCTTCGAGTCCCCGTGTTAATGTTTCTTCCATCCTCTGTGTTTTCCAACCCTGATCTTGCATCCTGGCTACCAAGAGGCGCCTGCCAGAAAGGGAGTAGCAAATTAGTTGCAGAATCTGGAGGTAAATATTGGAAACACTCTTAAAGCAGCACATCTCTGCTTGTTTTTCTGATGTCCCAGTGTATCTTGGCCAGACATATCATAGGAGTGGAAGCTTTTATTTCTCTGTGAAAAGCCTTATGTGGTTCATGAATTTTTTTTGGCCCATTTCAAAAGACAATGCTGGTCTCTTGCCCTCCAAACCGGGCAAGGGCCCAGTGCTCAGAACAGTGTGTCTGGAGCCGGGTGGGACTGCAGCAGGTCAAGAGGTTCGGCCCTGCCTGTCCTTCTGCTGTGCATCTGTCTAAGCAGTCCTGCTGCAGGAGGCCCCCGTGTCGCACAGATGGGCTGTTCTGGGCTGGCGAAGAAAGGCCGTCCTGGGCACTTTGACTTCTTTTTGGTTTTTTTTTTTTTTTTTTCCCCTTCTTTGTCTGCTTGGCTTTTTGGAAAAGAGCTGTAAAAGGAGGTCAGCACATGGGCTGCATGGTGAAACAGAACTGCTGGAGAGCTGGGTGCAGAATCTGCCGCCTGCTGCCGTCTCCCTTCAATTATTTATGCTCTAAATGGATAAAATGGTCGTTAGTGCAGGGCAGGGGAGAGGTTCAGTCCTCACAGTGTGAGTAGCAGTCTGCAGTTTATGAAAAGGAGAAGTGTGTGTTTCCTGCACGGGGATTTTTGTCCCTTGAATTTCCACGAACTGCTCAGCCACTTGCGTAGGAGTCCAAAATTCTGCTGCTCTTGTGTGAACCGTGCAGGGCTGTTTTGGGCATGTTAGCCAGATGTGTACATGTGACAGATGTTGTGGCCTGACCCTTGCTGATGCTTAAAAAGGTAGGAAAAACCTTCATTTAACCCCAAGAGATGCTTGTGACACTTGCTCAGCTGCCGGCTTGCAGCCTGCTGGGGCAGTTCACAGCTGCAGAGGTGAAGATGTTGCTGCCATCTGAATGAAGGAGAAACCCAGTCCCTGGATGCTGTTCGTCTCCAAAGTCAAGGATTCTCTTACAACTGCTTAGCACTCTTAAAAATGACACTGGCTTTGCACTGGTGCCATTCCTCATTTGTTGTAGCAATAGATGTAAGAGAGTTATGACAGTTCCCGGCAAGAGTTGAGGAAAGGTGAGTCTAGAGAGAGAAACAACTGGTGGAGTTTAGTGTCTTCTACAGCCTATATTGTCCACGCTCAGTTTCAGTCTAAGTTGCTGTTCATTAAATGCCCAATAAAATGGACATCCTGGAAATCCAGGGGAGACGCCCCCCTTCAACAACCTTGTTGCTTGCTGTGCCAGGCCAGGTTGGGTCCCTGCTGTGTGTCTTTGGAGCTTTGCCCAATCCAGTCCAAGGGGTTTCCCTAGCAGTTCTAGTACACCTCACTGCCCACAGTGGTGGCTCCTATCACCATGCTACAGCTGCTGCTCGGATGTGCTGGAACCAAGCCTGGAGAGCTCTGCTCCTGCAATACTTTGAGCACTTCTTGCTGAGATCTCCCTTGGCTAAGCCAGGAGGGTTTCTCTGCAGTGCAAGTGGCTTCTGTGTTACTTTTTTCCTGGATAGCAGAGTGTGAACTGGAGGGCATCTTCTTTGCTTACCTGCAGAGGTTTCTTGCCTAACCAACACTAAGACTTTGTCCCTTCTTGCTCAAGGCAGAGATTTCCCTGAGACAGTGAAATCACACAGAATAAACCTCTAATAATCATGAAAGAAACATGTGGCATCTCTAATACATTGTGAGCCTTCAGATTTTTGTGAAATATGTGCGAGAGGTTTCATAGCATACTGGAGTAATTCCCATATGGGCCAGATTTTGTCTGTCTGTGTGTGTGTATGCGTGTACGTCTACAGTGTGGTTAGCCTCCAAGCACAGGAAAAAATGTTTGTCTGCTGTTACACATTCCTTTTCTCCCAGAGAATTGTCCCTGGAGCTGTGAAGAGGTTTGCAGTCATCTTGTTCCCACAAGGGTGTTCAGGAGCTGGAACTGTGAGTGGTGCATCAGAAAAGTTGGGATCAAATCCCAGGACACATGCTCCTCATCAGTATGTGTGCTGCTGTTCACCCACCACTTGGTATCCCAGAAACGTTGTTCAAAATGAGCAGTGGAAGATGGCACTGTGCGTGCCGGGAGGGCCGGTTTGTATCTGCGGTGCTGCCTGTAGGGGCTGGGCTGCAGGAAGTGGAAGAGGTCTTCTGTCCCTTGAGACTCAAGTAACGGTCCTTTCTGGATTGAGGGCTGAATGGGTTAGTAGTCCTAATTCCTCTCTTCCGTGAGTGTGTTTTCCAGTGCATTAATTGAAATCCATGATGGCTTGCTAACGTTCAGCTCTAGACTGCTGTACCTTCCCTGGGTCTGCACCCCCTGCCCCTGCCCGTGTGGCCGTACCCCCAGGAGTGTCACAGCAGCCACGCGCTGAGGGTGGCTGGGTGAAGGGTGTGCTGGAGGGCTGCTGGGGCTGGCTTGCTGATGAGCAAAGCTCGGCTAAGTGTTGGCTGAGAGCGGAAGAGGAAGTGAAACCCTGCACAAGCATCTGCAAGGGTGTAATGCCAAGCGAGGGGGGGAAATTGGGTTTTTTTCTGACTTTAGTACAACTGTCCACTCCTGCAGTCAGAAGAAAAAAAAAAAAAGAGAAGTTGAGGCTGAAGTTCAGCTCTAGAAGAGAGACGTAGCTGTGCCATGCGGGGATGCTCGAGACGATACAAACCTCTCTGGACGCAGCTGTGCAGCCTGCGGGTTGCATCAGCCTGGTGCCATGCTGTGGCAGCGAGGCCTAGCGGAGGCTCAGGGCTAACGCCCAGCAGCGCAGCGTGCTGGAGGATCTCAGGCTGTGGTTCGTGCTAGCTCGGGACTCTGCGGGGTTGAGCCAAGGCAGTTGTCAGTCAGTCAGAGGTGGGAGGCTCTTAACAGAAGTTAAGTCCAGTTCTGCTCTCCGCTCTTAAATCTGGGCTGTTTTTCTGCACAGTGGCACTGGCTGATAGCAGTAACAGCCAGACCGAAGTGCCACCCTGAAGTTAGCTGATGGGGAGAGAGAGCAGTGCGGTGGCTGACCCGTCCCCGTGTGCCGCGGCGGTGGCTGTGCCGCGCGACTGCTCGCAGCCGAGAAGCAGGAGAGCTGAGGGCCTTCACTTGTCAGCTTTGTTCAGCTCAGCTCTTTGCTCTTCCTGGGAACTTTGGGAGTGCCCTGTTTGTTCTGAAGCCTGTTATCGAGCGTGTCCAGGGCGTGTGTCTGGAGCTGGGATGGCCTGGCCCTGCCTGGGGCAGCCAGTGCCGTTCTCCCAGAGTGACTCCTGGCACGGGAACCGGGAGCTGGGAGCGCAGGCTGAGCAAATAAACCGCAGGATCGTGAGTGCTAGCTCCTGGAGACTGGCCATGGGGAGCGAGCCCGTCCTGCTGACCCCTGGACATTCCCAGTGCAGAAGCAAGGGAGGGGGGAAAAAAGATCCGCTCAGTTAGCTTGTGGGAAAAGAGGCTCCAAGGGCTTAACGTCTTCCTTCTGCTTTCTGTGAGGCAAAGCCCATGGTGGCACAGATGTGGTCGGGCTCCAGTGGCCGTGTTGCATTTCTCCTTGCAGACCCCAGGCGCTTGGAGCTGTGTGAACACAGACGAGAGCCCAGGCCAGGGCTTTTACTGCTTGCATTTGTATTGCAATTATTTTTAAGATCACTTCCCAGGCAAGTCACTTCGCTTTCAGCCTTTTGTAATGTCTCCTGGCTATTTCCTCAGTGTGGGAACTACTCTAATCCTGCCTGCCACACTGAGCTCATTCTTGCTGCGATACGTACACACATGAAGTCTCTTTAGATTCTTCAGTCTTACATCCACTTTTATTTTCAAATAAATTACAGGCTACATTAATTATATATTCAGGTGAAATATGAGTCACAAAGGCATCTGCTATCTGGCTGTCCTACCTACATTGTCCCCTTGGCTGTGCTTTCTTTTTAGTTTAAAGCTCTCTTGAGTCTCTGCATTCGGTATGAAGTGCTGTGAAATCCTGGAAATGCAGATAAGCAGTATTGGAAATGCCCATCTGGACCGATGGTAACTTCCCTCTGCCCAAGGCCTGCCATAAAAAACGTCGGGGAGGTTTATGGCTTTTAGGATGCTATAGATTCTCAGAGGTTCCTGCTGCTCGGAGGAGCTGGTGCTAGCTGTGATCAGACAGTAAGGAAGAAGTACCACAGCCTTCAGGAGCTGGTATTTGCCCTGTTTTGTAGGCAGTGGGCTGAATCAAGGCAGCGGGGGTTAAACTCCAAGTGATGCAGCTGGCCTGCAGCAAAGCCTTGCTGCTGTGATTGCACGGTGCCGAGATGAGCAGGAGTGTGTCATCACGACAGCGAGAGAGCTGCTGTCCGAGATGGCCTCTCGTCTCCCGGCGGCTGCGCTTCCAGTTCCGACTCTGCATCGATGGTTTCTGCGACGCAGTGGGAGCAGTGCTCTGGAGCCCTTAGCTGGAGCACGCAGAGGGGAAACTGCTCGTGTCTCACTCCCAAGATTAAAACCTTTACTGTTCGTCTGCTTACTTTGAAGAGCTCTCCTCCCCTTGAAAGGAGCCCTTGGCAGAGCACGTATTTATGAAGGAAGTGGATATCGGAGAGGACAGTGATTTAACAGGACTTGGTGCTTTTTCCAGGCAGTTAACCCAAGCACATGCCTGGGAAGGACTCTGGGTCCGCTGAGCAGCCAAGCGCTCTGGATCTCCAGTTTGACGGCAGCCCTGGGGCTGAGACTTCAGAAGCTCAGAACAGGCCCACAGAGGCGAGCAAGTTAGAGGAATGTTTTCTGTGTACACCCCAGCACTGTCACGCTGATCTGTTTGGGATCATCCTGGCCATCACTGGGCAGCAGGAGTGTGTCCTCTTGTCCCTCGAATAAGCCTCATCTGCCCTGCCCCACCACACCCAGCTCACAGTTTCACAGCATTTGACTTCACAGCAATTTAAGTAAACCAAAAGCGACTGGATGGAGCCCAGCGTTCCTCTTCCTCAGTGCCTGCTCTGTTCAGCCTACTGGTCCTTGAACAGAAAGGCTGCATGCCATCTCGTAGCTGTGTGATGGCGTTATTTTCAGCAGCTCTCATTAATGCCAGTGAAAGCCTTTCTGTTTGAGGTGGTGAGGCCAGTCCTCAGCAGCTGCTCAGAGGCTCCGGCCAGTGCCAGGCATTTCGCTGCCTAGTTTGAATGGCCAGTGTCATCTGAACATCTCCCTGCTCCTCCTGTGGTCGCACTGTCATGGGCAGGTGTCGGTCAATGGCAGGATTGTTCTCTTGGTAAACAAGTGATGGTGTCACGAGAGCTTGCCTGCATGTAGCAGCAGTGCAGGGTACGCATGGGGTTGCTAACGAGGGGTATCATGGGGCTTGTTAGTCTGAAAGCTTAATGAACCATCTTGTGTTTCTTTGCAAACTGTGTGGATGCTTCTTCACTTTCGCTGTTCCTGTGCTGTGTCTTGCACTCGGGTGTGTTTGGTACTGAAGCATGTCCCTGCGAGGTAGAGCTCGTGGCACAGGTGTGGGCATTTTGGAGGACTTGGATGCCATCTGTCATGACATTAATGACAGTGGATGTCCGGGAAATGTCTGGGTGAGACCCCTGCTCTTGCTCCCTCAGACACCCTGTGTATGCCCAAGGACTGAGCTAATTTGTGGCTCCAGTGAATCCATGTGCATTGGGCACCCAGAGCCTGTCCCTTAGGGGTTTAGGGCTTTCCCTTCATGACAAATAACTATTTTTCTTTCTCGTTTTTCAAAAAATTATATAATTAGGGCATCCACCCACCTCTTGGCTGGCATCCTGTGGTAATAGGACAGCATGTGTTTTCTCCAGTGGAGGAAAGCAGGTCTTGCTTCGTATTTGTAAGGCAATGGTTTATGAATGAGCCTGAAAAGAAAACTGATTTCCCCACTTGTGGCAAAATTACATCAGGAAGGAGTTGCATCAAAATTTCTTAAAGCTGCGCCGTGAATTTGGCCTGACGCTGTTGATTTGACCACGTACAGTGGGAACAGTCTGCTCCAGAGGTGTGCAGGTGAGGGAGCATGTTCCCTTTGTGCACATAAAACCAGACCTCCTCTGTCCTTGCCTTGTCTCTCGGCACGTGAGGTTAGAAATCCTCACGTTACAGATTTTTCTTTCCCTTCTTATCCCCCTGAGGCTGGAGGTAAGAAGGGAAGGAGCTTGACTTAGTGAGGTCTGAGGGCACATGAGGCTACTGCGAGCTGCCAGGGATGGCCACATCGGGGCAGGGCCGTGTCTCTGGGTTAAGCCAGTTTTTGTTTGGGTTGGGGACTTGGAGGAGGGCCGTATACCAGTATGGTGTGGCATTTAGCATGGCTGTGAGGGGATGGCACGTTTCAGACAGGGCTGTGAGGGGCAGCGGGGCAAGATCCCACAGCAAAACATGACCAGAGAATAAATCCCAGAAAATAAATCCCAAGAGATTGCTGTTTGGCCTGGCAAGCCAGAACCCAGGCTGAGAGCTCGAGAAAATCCCTCTCCGTTCCGCGTGGTACATTGGTTCTGGGATTTGTGTGGAGATGGTTAGCCTTAGATTCTTAAAGAAACAGAAAGGTTTGGCTTCATGCTGTGCTGCAGGTCCCAAGAGCTACCCATGGGTATCTCATCTGATTTTACACCCCGTTCTCATTAGAGGGCTGTGAGGGACAAATTACTCTTGGCCTGCTGTGGTGCAGGCTGTCCGCTAACCTACTGACAGAGCTGAGCGTTCCTTGTGCTGCCTCGCTCTTCCATCTTACCTGTGGGGCTGTTTCCATTTTCTTTGGGTTGCCTCATAGGAAAGCACAATCTAGCAAATGCAATTTTTCTACTCCATTGCTTCCAAGTTCTTTCTAACATTGGGTATTGCTGCGCCTTGTGTGTCCAACAACCGCGGTGTTTACAGTCAGATGACTTTCTGTCTTGTTTAATATCTTCTTTAGTCCAGTTTCATTTCTCTGACTTCCAGAAATCCATTGTAATAATTTCAAAGGTGACATTTCCATGAACTCTGCTCTTCCAGTGCCTGCTGCGTTAACATCTCCCATCTTATATCTTGTGCACTTTACCACTCTTGTTATTTTCAGGCAGAGCCCAGAAAGAAATCAATGAAGTCAGCAATACCATTAAAAAATCCACAAGAGCTAGGAGTTTACAATTAGCTGTTCCTTCAGATCAGGACTGTATTAATGAGTTGCTGTTAACAGTTTTGCTGCAGGGCAAGTAGAGATTGTATTGATGACTCTGGATTAACTTTGTAGTGGAAATCAAGATTGAAATAGCAGCAAGACCAGCATCACAGCAATGCTGTCTGCAAAGAACAGATGTTATCGAGAACCTAGTTTGTCAGTGTGATTGGGCTGTGTCCCTGATGCGGTGACATTAGCTATTCAGCTTGGGCACTAACCTTTTGTGATTGCTTTCTCACTCAGTTTTTCAGGGGAGAAATTGTTATCTGAAAGTGGAAAGGTTTTTAGGAGGACTGGAGCAATATGAGTTAGAATGTGTGTCCTTTAATGACACTATGCAATATTTAGGGCTTTGCTCTCTATCTCCTGCAATCTAGTTGTGTGCTAAGGTTTGTTCCTAAGGCTGTGATTTTTGATGAGAGAGGAAAAATGGTGCTCTCAAATCTGTTAAAAAATAGGATCTCTGAGACCTTGTCAGGACAACATCAGTATTCCAGGTCTGTCCTGGTCAAATGGGGTTGCCTGGTCTGACCACATTATTTTGTACTGAATAATCACTGGAGAAATGTGCCAAAATGGCAGAGTTGGGTTGTAAACCCTGTGCCTTTTTGGGAAGATCGTAACAGCGGCTCTGATGTTCTTGTGCCTGCTGCTAAGCACAATGGGCCCCCATGGCACGACGGCAAGGTTATTGGGTGTTTGCATGGTGGTGGGGTCTGTGAAGCCCTCTCCTGTGCCACAGCCCGGCAGTTTTGCATTGTGCGAGCCCAGAACTGCGGGCTGTCCCTGCCCCGAATGGAGCGATCCTGCTTGCGGTGCCTCTGGGACTGCCAGCATATTCTGGATTAACCAAGGAGCTGACACGTTTCTCTGGTTTGGCTTGGTGGTGTGGAGATGAAAGACAATAGGATGAAACATCAGCTTCTCCACAAAGGCCATTGTACAATATAGTTATTTTAGAGGCAAATTTTTTAGGCAGTTTGCAATAATGCAAACCAAGGTCCAGCTTTCTTTAAATACGGATGAAAATGCCCAAGTTCTTTGAAACTGAGGGGAGCTAGAAACCTCCTATATTTTTATAAATTTGGCTCTGGTGAGCAGCCTTGCCACTGTTCTCCCCCCGCCATGGCTCTAGCTGATTTCATTTGCTGTGTAGCCAGAGCTCTCGCCATCTCCCATGAGCAGGCTGCTGCGGAGGAATTTGCACACCTGGTGCCAGGCTTACAGTTGCCTTTCATGTGCTGTGGTTCACAGATTAGGTCCAGGAAAGGGGTTAGCAAAGGAAAATAACTGGGAAAATACTGCAGGAGGTAGGTTCCAGGCTGCTCTGAATGGACCTTTCATCTTTGTCTCAAAAAAATCAGTAAGAGCCATAGCTCTGTGAAAATGGCTTTGACGGGATCACGGCTGTGCTCAGGAGTAATAGACCCATCTAACATTTTGGTTTCTTTATTGGAACTGAAACTTTTACAGTGCTGCTTTTTTTTTTAGGTACTTTGGCAGAGATGCTGCATTGTGGATTAGTGTTTTTAACATCTCATCCCACCTTGTTTCTTTTGAGAATTGTCCTCTATATCCTCCTCCAAACTCTTGCTTAAACCCTTCCTCTGTGTACTTGGCAGCTGCTAGCTAGTGGGTAGTCAGTGTTTATCACACTAGCTGTGCTGCTTTCTGGCTGATCTGTGCGCCTCGTAGTTCTCTTGTACGCTCCTGATCGCAAGCCCTTTGGGGCTGGGACTGCCTTCGTGCTCTGGCTCAGCACCCTGCACGTGGGGATGCGCTCCCTGGGAGCGGGCAGCTGATTGCAATCCGCTCCCTGATGACAAATCCGGGGCTGAAGAGCCAGGCAGTGCTTTGCCCTGAGGTGGGATGCTTCTGCATCCCATGCGCCTGTCGCTGCTTCCCCGAGACTCATCGCAGCATGAAAAACTCGTGGAGGCTTTGCTGTTGCAGATCTCCTCTTACCTTTTGCAGTGCTGATAATTGAGGCCATTCTTGCCTGGCTGAACTCCTCCTGTGCCCTGCTCTTGCTAGATGTGCCGAGGACAGCAAGGGTGGCAGGGCAAAGAATTTGAGAGAAGTGCAATGAAGCAGATGTTTTGCTGTAGCAAGAATGTCTGTATTGACTGGGCTCCCTGCAGTTTGGGAGTGGGTGCTTTCACCTTTAAAATCCAACTCTTAAGGCTCTTGCGCAAACAGTGAAATAGGATCTGCTCCCAGGGGAGCAGTTTATAGAGTTAAATCTAAGTATTACTGGAAAAGGAAAATACAACCTTCGTCATCTCTAACTCCGCCAGGGCACTGATGTCCTTACGTCTGTGGAATTCCTTTGCGTAGAGGGAGCCTGGTTTGACTGGGAAGAGAGTTTTCTCTTGAATTTGGTTACTTTCTGTTGCTCTTTAAATATACTAATGAGTTCGCAGCATCTCTTTCCTATCTTCAGATCTTGCTGTCCAGAATATTCAACAGTCCCTGAGTGAATCTTTCCAGCCTATAGTTTTGGAAAATACAGGGTGTGGTTTTGTATGTTTACCTGTATCTTATCTATGAGTTCCTCCAGTACAGTACAGTCTGATTCTTCTTAAGCTCCCCTGAGTGAAGCCTTTGCTTTCAGTCTGAATGGCTTTTACCTGTATATTAAGCAATTTAAAAATTAAAATAAAACAAACCACCAAACAGAAAACCAACAACCTGGATGAAAACTCTGTGGGAGTGTTAGTGCGTGCCTGCCCTCACTTGCAGGATTATTCCAATAAAGTTGTTTGTGGACAAAACGGCTGTCCATTCCTGCACAGGAGGAGCAGCTGACTACTGGAGAAGTGTGAAGCCTATAGCAAGCAGGAGTCTCCTACAAATGGTGTTGGTATGGGTTTTTTTGGGACACAGAATGTGTCTGAGAGCTCTCCAGGATGTCTGGGTGCAGGGTGAAGAGCACAACCCTTCCCGAATGCCTTGCAGGATCCTTCGAGGCTCGGCAGGCATCACTGCCCCAGCCAGGGCAGGTGTAGGTGTTCGTAGTGAAGTTCTCCCCAATGCTGTTTAGCGGTGGCAGAACTGAAGCCCAGGACATAACACCTCTGTCTAGAGGCATTTCTGTCTGGAGGCCGTGATTTTTAGGGATATGCAGCAGCTGCTTTGATGAAGGAGTGGCTCCACTCCTCTGTGAGTCAATCACGCCACAACTGAAGCTTCCCAGAGGTGTTTGAGCCTCAGGAATCCCCTCAGCCCAAAATGTTCAACTTCAGACCTGTTCCATGTGGTGGTTGGTGTTTCCCAGGGCGGTGGGATGTGAAGCACGCCCTGCTGAGCTCATTGCTGCTGGAGCTCTTCCGTTGGGAGCTAGCAGGCACTGCCCCACCTGAGGGCTGTGGCTCCTCATCTCCCTGACACAGCAACCTGTCTGTTGGATATTGGCTTCCCCACCAGGTCCTCACCATGTTGATGACTTCTGCTGGCATCTTACAAAGTTACAGGTGTGAAGCCAGAACTGGCAGAAAGCAGCTAGTGGGAATGCAGCCAGGTAGGAACAGCCTGCTGCTTCCTCCACTGAAACGCATCTGTCCCGCAGCATCTTTATTCCTAGTCCGTGCTGAAGAGGAACCAACCTGTACAGCCCAGATCTGTGCCTGGGGCCAGGATTTAGGAGAATTTACTTTCTCTGGTTCCAGTCTTCCATCTGCTTGAAGGCAGTCCTAGAAATACGCAGCGTGTGATCCATGGCTGTGCACGCAAGCGTACTCTGCCTCTTGCTTCTCTATCCATTGCGTTTGCAACAGCTCCCATTGCCCCGTGGTACTGGAAGGTGTCGTGCCCAGCATTGCTTTGGCCAGTCGCTGCTGTGGTGGCACACGTGAGGCTGAGGCCATGTGCGTGGGCTGTAGCTGGATTGGTCCAAACAGCGCATGGGTCACAACAGCTGCATTTGCTGACAAAATGGCCCCATCCAATGGCTGCCATTACAATGAGACTGGGAATTCTGGAAGAAAAAAACCTCAGTGCTTTCTGGTGTAGAGCAAAATCTAGGGTGACAGGGAAAAGAAACGTGACCGTGTAGGAGGGAACCGTGTGACAGTGATGTGTCTTGGCCGCTACTACTTGAGGCTCTGTTGGATACTGCGGTCAGTTTAGTGCTTCCAAGAATGAGACACTGCTTCATCTGTGGTCGATATGCTTTTAAAACGATGCCACTAAACTGTCAGTCTGGTTTCTCCTGGCCAAGTGTGGTCATTGCAAGGCTCTTTTCCTTAGGACTCCCCTGTGCTGGTGAGCTGAATTTCCATCCTCCTTGCTCAGCCTGGTTCCCTGAGTGTTGGGTTAAGTACTGCCTGATCCAGGTGGGAGAATGCTGCTGCCACCTTGGCCAGTGTGGCCACATGGACAGCGGAGAATGGGGCTGCGTTGGAGAGGCCACAGGATTGTGGGGTTGGTGCTCGGTGCTGTGTGGATAGGATCAGTTGCCAGTACAAACCATTTCCAACACTACGCGCATGAGGAGAAAGGGTTGGGCTGCTGCAGGGCAGGCATCTGACAGCCAGCAGTTGGAGCCAGGCATGGCTGAGCTAGTCTGACAGCACTAACCTGTGATTACTTTCCACTGCTTTGCCTGGGTCGGATTTGGGGAGCTGGGGGTCAAGCATAGTCCCATGCAGCTTGTGCCATCATACCCTGCTATTAACTCAAAGCAGTTCCTGCCAGGTTTGTTCTTGCAGGGGAAGGAGGGAGGGTGGAGGGTTTGGATGACAGCTTACTGGAGGGCAGAGATGAATGAAGTGTTGAGCTCTTAATAGGGAACATGCGCTGCTGATTTGGGTTTCCCTCCCCACCCGTCCTGCTCTTTTTTTAATTTGTGGCACAGTCTTGAGAGCAGCTTGAGAAAGGAAATGATTTCAGACTGGAGGTGACCTCATCCGTCTCCAGCTCTGAGGTGGAGCAGCGTTTGGAGCCGTGGCCACAGCTTATGCCACTCTTTGAACGATGCAGGCGAGGGGCTGGGGCTCAGGGGAGAGCCCTGTGCTTCCTACTCAGCGGAGTGCTCTTGGCAGCTGTGGGGTGGGATGGGATCTCACCCCGAGGTGCTGCAGCCTGTCAGCCCCCTGAGCGTGGGTGTTGGTGAGATGCAGCTCCAGCCCTGCGAGGTCCTGGCATCTCGCCCCAGTTACCAGGATTTGAGATGGCTTGGCCATGTCTGAGCTGTTGGGAGCTCTCTGCAGGGAGGGGGCAGAGGGTGTGATGTGGCCCCTTTTGTGCTGGTGGAGGAGCAGCACCAGCGCTGGGAACCAGTCCTGCACGTCTGCTGGAGGAGGGGGGTGTACCCATAGCTGAGGGGCAGCACCCCACTGCCAGGCTGTGAGAGTGGGGTGGGAGCTGGGGATGGCTCTGGGGCCTTTTATCTTTCTGTTCTCATCTTTCTACCTGCTAGAGGAGGGGGGAAGTAGGAAGGAGAAGAAGACAGAGCAGAGCCCACAAAACACAACTGGAAATGGCACATGTCAGAGCAGTTTCCTGGTGAAAAGTTCAGGCCTGTTCTGTGGGGTGCTGAGCTGTGTCCGGCTGGAAGGCGCCCTCAGTGCAGTCATGCGATGGTGCAGGAAGGTGCTGAAGGTCTGTGCGTGGATGGAAGAGTCCCTGCTGGGATCTTTGTATCTGAGGGCCCTGTGGATCCATGCAAAAGGGGGTCAGAGCCCTCCTGGAGGCTTTGCTTTCTGGGAGTGGAGATGTCAGTGGGAGTGCTGAGGATCTGGAGGGGGGGTAGGAGCCAGCTGGGGTGTCAGCTCCAGGCCCCACGTGGTGGTGGGGAGCTTGGGGGAGACCACAGGCAGATGCTGCTTGTGGAAACTGCCAGAGAATTCTCCTTCCTGACATGGTAAAGGGCCCTTCTCTGCCTTGATACCTGCTACTCTGAGATGGCCAAGATTTTCTCTTGCACAGTTGGAGCCTGGAGTCCTCGGACTCTGCCAGTGTCCAGCAAGCCCAGCTCTACCCTGCCTGCTGGAGCTGGTCTGCCAGGCACAGCTCTGGACGTCAGTAAATTACCATGTGCTCCAGTAAGGACAGCTTCCAAGCGCCAGCTCGCAAGCCGTGTGGGGGAGTCCAGACACTTCCCCTTAAGCCTAGTTGTCTTCTGGCTCAAGCTCAAGCTGAAGAGATGCTGGGCTGTGGCAGGCTATGGGTGGGAAAATAAAAGCAGTCTTTTCTCATGTTCCTGTGGCTGTGCAGCTGCAGAGGAAACTCCCTGTAGCTGGGTAGGCAGTACTGAAGGGGGATAAGTTCACTGGAGGAATTTGCTTTTCTCTTGGCCTCATCCCAGGTGGTATCAAGACTCTTGCTTGGAGATAAATCTCCTCCCACCTCTGCTAAATAGGGAGAGTTTAACCGTTTGTGGGATCTAGCAAGAGACTTCCCCCAGCCGCCCTGCCCCTCTTCCCTGTTGCCCTGGGAGCAGGGACTGGAAGCAGATCCCATCGTGACTGTGTGATGGTGAGGACAAGAGTTTACAGTGCCATTTTGCTCCTTCCTGCCTCAGAGTTTTCTCCATACCTGTACGTGATGGAACAATCTGAAAGTGCATGGACAAGCAGGGATTTTGCACAAAAATGTCCCTGTTATCCCTTCTGCTCAGCATCCCACAGCTGTGCCCACGACACTGGAGTGCAGTGGCAGGTGACTGTGGCAGGCTGGGTGACAGAGGAGCTCTGCCATGTCTGTGAGAAGGGGTTTGGGTCAGCAGAGCCCCAAGGGAAGCTTCTGCTGCTGTCAGTGGTGAAGGACATGCAGTGCCAGGGCTCGCTGCTTGGCAGGGCTCGGGACCTTGGCAGTCCCCTGCCGTCTGCAGCCTCCTGTGTGGGAGCCCCAGCAGCATCCCAGAATGGGACCATTGAGCCCCGAGCCCTGCCTGTTGCTGGAGTCAGGAGGGCACAATAAAGAAGATGTGTCTGGGGGGCAGCCTAAAATGGGCTCGTGTGTCGGGAACAGATGAGCCTTTGTAGCAGGCACTGCCTTCAGCAGGAGGTTTGTCAGCTTGGGAGCTGGGCTGCTAATGCGGGGCTCTGCGCCCAGCCGCGCTGTGCTGCGCTGGCCTCCCCCCGGTTCAGGGCTAATGGCAGCCTGCTGGCAGGGTCGCCTTCGCGGTGGGAGGTCTCCGCAGCAGCTCCTGTGTTCCCGAGCAGGGCTTTGCCTGGTGGGCTGGGTAGCCGCAGGAGGCAGGACCGTCCTGGCATCTCAGGTCCCGGTGTTCGGCAGCCTGGCTGCTCCGTGCCACGCGCGTGGCCTGGAGCTGTCTGTGTGCAGGCTGCGTGTGCTTCCTGCCCTGAGTGAAGTCCCCAGGAGCAGCCTCGGGGTGACTGGGGCAGGGCTGTAGTGGACCAGGATGGCAGTGTCACCGTGTCTGGGGCTTCGAGGAGAAGTGTCTCTTGGGAATAGTTCAGAAGAGCAGGGCTGAGTGGGACTGCCTGACAAGAAGTGACAGCAAAGCAAAGCCAGGCGGGAGAAGCGAGGGAAGCTCCTGTGCTTGGGCTGTTACACCAGGTACACTCGTTACAGGAGGATACGCTTTAGAGAAAGCTGTCTTTTCTGGCTAGTGAGAATGGACTTGAGGTCTGTCCCCTGGGGTTCCTCTCCCCTGGCCGCTCTCCCGTCACTGGCTGCAGCGTTGGTGCCATGTTGGTGCGGAGCTGAGCGCGGCTGTGCCCGCCGGGTGATTCAGAGCTGCCCTCTCCCGAGCGGTCTGGCTGGCGGTGGGTGTGTGAAACCACAGATGGGCTGAGAGGCTGGTGATGGGATTGGGGCAGTAGGACAAGATCAGGTCGGGAAGGATCCCTCCGTGAACCTGTGTAGGATGCTCAAGGCTTTTGATTTTGTGGCAGCTTTGTGCAGCTGGTTGCTGCTACTGCAGTATTGCAGTGCACTACTGCTGCTGCATTTTGTTTATGGTATGTCCTGATATTTCATCCTTTCTCACGTAAGAGCAGCGTTGTCCAGGAGAACTTAGTTCAGGTCTCTCCAAGCAAGACTATGAAGATGTTGTTGGGAAGGAAAGGAGAACTTAGTGCATGTTCTGCCGCTGTCTGCCATGGTTGCGCATCCACCACAGGCACCAGCTCTTCCAAAGGGAGGAGTCACTGAGGGGAATTGCGGGGATCAGCCTGAGAGGAGCTTAATGTCTCTGCTGGCTCTGAAAAACACTGTGCTCAGAGAGGAAGAAGCAACCACAGAAAAAGGGTGGTTGCTGAACTCCAATTGCCAAGAATTAAGATTAAGCAATCTGTTTCAAAGCAGGAAACCTCCTGTTGAGCAAGAGGACTCTTTTCCCTCCCAAGGCAGGTGTGACTGGTAAAATGAGGTGGCAGAGTCCTCCCTCAGTTCAGCTGCCAGACAGGTCCAATCCTTCCTTGGCCCTCCCCACACAGGGTGTCCCCCCGTTTTTCTCCCTTATCCTGTTTATGAAGCCAACTAGACGCTCCCGTGGTACACGCTGCCGCTTTGATCTCCGCTGTCTGCTCTGTGCTTTTGTGCTGGCTAGGACTGCGCAGGCACCACTGGCACGTCTTGTCCCTTTCTGGGGGAGGCAGGTGCGTGGTTGCCCCAAGCAGCATGTACATAAAAACGAATACTTGAGAAAGGTGTCGAGGTAAAGATTTCTCTGCCAGCATGATCGCTGCAGGATCCTGATACAGAAAGAAAGATGGCCTGGTAGCTGTTAATTTTGGGATGCTGGGTTTTCAGTGGCAGATTCTTTTTGGCTTTGGAGAGGGCAGACCAAGAGATGTGGGAACGGCTCAGTCAACCGCTCCTCTGCTGTGGCGTCATGCAGAGCAGTAAGTCAGTGCAGTTGTGCTGTCTGCTGGGAGCAAGTCCTCTGTGCCTGTAGGGAAGTGGCCTGTGGGTGGGTGTATGACGAAGCTGGATAGCAAAACCAAAGTGGGAGGGCTGCCGTGCCTCCCAGGTGTGTACTTTGCACAGAAGGGAGGTACCAGGTTGCTCTGGGGAGGGCGAATTCAGACTGTGTCTGTCCCAGCTGGCTGGCTGTTCAGTCCCTGTCTGCTGAGGAGAGCAAAGTCGCTCTGCAGTCCTGTGTAGCCGCTCCTGTGAGCCAGCATGTAAGTGGAAACAGATGGCCTCGTCTCAGCGGTTAGTAGAAATCTCTCACTGCTGCAAAACTGCTAATGAAGTTTGGGGCTGGACCGAAGCAGAGCGAGACTGCTGCGCTGGCGGGGCGTGCTGACTCCTGGCTCTGTACTGGGTGCCTGTTACAGCCTCTCTGTTGCAAGAGCACTGCTGCTGAGCCGACCTCCCAGCCCGGCAAGCTGCATTGTCTCCTATAGCAGCCTCAGACAGGGTGTTCGTCGGGGTACCACAGTACCACAGAGCCATCGGGACCTGTCTGTGTCCATCAGCCTTGGTAAATAATCCATATGGGCACCCTTACTGTGAGTTCCAGGCCCTGCATATCACACCTGCATTATGGAAGCGCATGGGTAGCTCTGGTATCCAGCACCATCTCTGCTAAGACTCTGAACCACCTACTTCTCTGTCCAAGAAGGTCTTTTGCTCTGTTTCACTACAAACTCAGACTAACTATTCTCATTTTTTCCTTACTGGTCAGCATCTCTGATAAGGAGAAGCAATACTCAGCAGTTACTGACTATTACCCTTAAGCCTTGAAGAAACTTCCCTTTGACAGCACAATTTGATTTAGATATTCAGTGACTTGAAGTTTTCTCCCATCATCACAGTTTTTAACAGAATGTGAGCTGTGCATCAGAGGTGTAACCAGGCTTGGTGTTTGCTGGAGCAAGTAGGTGGGGGAGAAGGGGGGAGAACGGGGTTGGAGAGCATCTCTTGATTCGCTTTTTGATTATTCTGATGGCAGCCTCCCCAGGCACGACCTTGGTGTCTGCACTGGCAGGGTACAAGGAGCTGGAGTGAACACTGGATGGCCACGCAGCCACAGGGAACTGGGGAACAAGGGGCAATGGGCACAAACTGAAGCACAGGAAGTTCTATCTGAACATGAGGAAGAACTTCTTCCCTCTGAGGGTGACGGAGCCCTGGAACAGGCTGCCCAGGGAGGTTGTGGAGTCTCCTTCTCTGGAGATATTCAAAATGTGCCTGGATGACGTCCTGTGCAGCCTGCTCTGGGTGACCCTGCTTTGGCAGGGGGCTTGGACTAGATGACCCACAGAGGTCCCTTCCAACCCCTACCATGCTGTGATTCTGTGAACAATCCTGATCCCCAGCCTCTCATAACTGGCCTGAGCTACATGAGTGTTGGGCTGTAAAAAATTTTAACAGTCTTTGAAGTGTGGGACAAGCACAGCTGTTTGTGGCCTTGCACCTCTTCCCTTCTCTTCGTTCATGCAGCAAACTGCCAGGCTTCGTATCTGCCTGGCCGGTCCCACAACACACCTGAGCTGGGGACCCGTTTGGGTCAGCCGGGGCTGTGATGCCCTTTGGGGACGCTGCGGCACGCTGCCGCCATGCAGCAGCACGCTGATCCGGCACCATCGCCGATGTGCGTGGTGTGCCAGGCCCTGGGACGCCTGGCCAGGCCGCAAGTGGCGGCAGAGGCACCGACCGCTCAATGGCTGCAGTGTCTGATGTTCCATCTGCTGCTTGGTGGGCAGCCAGCAATGGGCTGGCACCGACCTGGCAGAGAGAGTCAGCAGCAAGCTCCTGAGATCTTCCAAAAGCCTTTCAAAGCCTCCTCCTTGGGGCTGGCAGCGGTTAGGTTTTTGAAGCCAGGTGGAGAGTAGAAACTGTCTAGCCCAGGCAGCGAAGTGGAGCTGCTGGAAGTCTCGATGGTTTGCATCAGAGGGCTGCGAGACCCGCAGTGCTCTGCACAGGCTCAGGACATTGCCTGTGGAGAACACAGGATGCCACAGAGTACAGGAGGTCAGAGCTGACAGATCATCTCTAAAAACCTCAGCCTGTACATCTCCTGTGAGGGGGGATCTGAGGGGAGCCGTAAATCCCGGCAGGACAGCTCCTCCCTCTGCTGTCCTCTGTCGGGTGGAGAAGGTGTGTCTGTGCATCTCCGAAGGTCCTGGGGAGCTCTTGCAAACATCAGGGCTGCAGTGACCAGCACTGCTCCTCAGAGAGCCACTGCTTGGTGGCAGGGGAGAAGGACAGACATTCCGTATGCTCCGTGAGGATCTCTGTGGATACTTCATCTGGGCACACGCTCCTGGGACAGAGACAGCTTTGTGTTGATTTACCCAGATTTCATGGTTGCTCTGTCTCTTCCTTGGGTTTTGTTTCCTGCAGGAGAGTGTTAAGATCTTTTTTCTGAGAGCATCTCACACCATTGCTGATAATCAGGTGTGCTTTTTTAGTCCTTCCATGAAAGGAGATTTTTGCACCGCTGCTCATAAATTGATGTGTGCTGCAACCCAAGTGCAGCTGATGGCTTATTCTTGCTGATTAGCTAATTGCTTCCAATTGCCAACAACATCACACTCATTTTCTGTATCACTCTGGGAAGGGTGCAGGTGTGGGAGGGAAAGCCGTGTTTGCCAGACTGAAAAGGACAAATGCTTTTGCAACCAAATATTCAAACTGTTGCGCAGTTCACTCTGCTGTTTATATTGAAACAAGAGCAACAACCAGGGGAGGAAGGGAACAGAATTTCCCTCTGACTAATGCTGCTGGATCGTGCAGGGCTGCGGGGGAACTGCCAGCCAGAGAAACCATCAGGAGGAAAAAGGAAATGGAAAGGGAATCTAATTATCCATCTGCAAAGACAGACACTCATCCCAACGCAGGGCCCGGCCCCGGGCAGGCTGATGTGGGAAGCGAGGCTTGCGCAGACTGGTCGTATGGCAGGGCTGGGAAACGGGCTCCCAGGGGTCCCCTCTGGGTTGGCAGATGGTCGAGCGCATGTCAAGGGAGCTGCGTGAGACTGGAAGCTGTGTAGCTGCGTTCACCAGGGACGCTGCCTTGTGCTAGGCTCCAAGGGGCAGCACTTTGCAGCCAGGTAGGGCTGTGTCGCATCTCGGTGGAGGTGGAGCGTGGGTGGAGCTGTGCAGGTGCCAAGGGAGGACGGTAAATGCCTGGCACCCTCTCAGCAGGCTCCTCTCACTCAGGTGGGCTCCTGATGTGGAGGTCCCCTTGTGCCTCTGCCATCTCAATGCACGGGCACAAGGACTGTGCTTCGTGTGACTGCGTGGGGGCAGCTGACAGCGGGGAGGAGGGCGAGAGGCTGGAGCCTGGGGGTCTGAGCGCTGAATGGAGACCTGCGGGAGGCCCCCGGGGAAGGAGGAGATGCCTCTCCCTCCTTGCCGAGGACAGCAGCAGTCTGTCTGGCCTTGGAGGGTGCAGACTGCAGAGCTTTTTGGGGTTGCTCCTCACACAGGCTGGGGCTGGCTTTCCTCTCCGTGGGTGCCTCCCAGGACTGAAGGCTGCTTTAGAGAGCTGCCTTTTTTCCCCTTAACTAATGGAATTAAAAATGATCTGGTGAGCTAAGAGTGGGCTCATTCTCCCCTCCTGTGGGCATCAGCTACTCCTAAAGTTATGTTAATTGTAGCTGGGAGACCCAGACAGAGGTTGGGAGCTGTCCCAAGATGGTTGGCTTGTGTTCTCCCAAGATTGTTTTCAGGAGACTGCTGGAAGGACAGCCGGGTTAAGAACAACCCCCTTGCACAGCTGCGAGTATCCACAAGAGGGATGTACTGGGGATGAACCAGGAGCATCCATGCTTGGCTGGAGTATCCCTTTTCCAGCCTTATTTGTCTACTGCCTTGCTCTCCATGGTCCGTGCTCGGTGTGCCGTTTGCAGGTGTGGTGCCCCAGCCTGGACTGTCTTCCCGGCAATGCCCTCGGACGAGCCCCCGCTGGACCAGGCATGGGTGTCTCGGCATGCTCAGAGGCCATGATGTCCTCTCCGGTTCAGGATTCAGCCTCTTTGGTAGACAGGCCTGATCCTGCATCCCTTACTCATGTGAGCAGTCGTCTCTATTTCAATGGGACTACTCGGTGAGTAAGGATCGCAGGATTGGGACCACTACCTATAACTTAAAAATGGACCTTCTGTAGGATCTTGTCCCCAGCCTTTTTCTGTTCATGTATGTTAATGTCAATCAAGAGCTTCCAAAACTGCTGATGCTCTTGTCATTTGGATGGAGAACCTGAGAGCTGGAGAAGCAATGCCCTTCCATTTCTGAGGATGAATCACCATCATTTTCTACTCTTTCCCACCAAACAGCTCCGAGCCCAGCCAGCTTCTGTGCCATGGAGCAGTGTGTACCTATTTGTCTCCCAAGCGTTCCTGTTCCTGGCTTCCCAGGGCTGGCAGGGCTCTGCTCTGCTCTGCCCCTCTCTGGTTTTCCCAGCTGTGGCTTTGAGATGAGAGGCAGGGAATCTATTTAAGCCTGTTTTGTGCTGCAGAGCTGGAGAATGAAGCAGAGGGAGGGATGAGCAGCAGTAGTGCTGAGAGACTGCCGCAGACCTTCCTGCGCCGCCTGGTTTCTCCTCCTGTCTGAACAGGCTAAATTTGGAAACCTCTGTTCTTTGCTGAGGTTTTGAACGCGTTCGCCATTGGAGATGCCAGCGCCTGCGACACTGCGTGAGGCGGACGCAGCGAGGATGGCGGATTTCATCTGCAGCTTGGTTTCTGCCTGGCCCAGTCCAGGCACCGAGCCCCGTCCCCCGCGGGACCCGCTCGTCTGCAGGCCGGCTTCTCCCTCGCGTGGAACACATCGGTACCACACCAGGCGAGGTCTGCCTGGAAGGGGCTGCTCCTGTGCTGCGTTCTGCAGAGAGGAGAGCAACCCAGCGCTTCATGGAGGAGTTCCAGCCAGCCCCACCTCTGCCCACTTCGTTACATTTTGTAAACTGTCCTAAATGATGAGCAGAGGAGCTGGGGGTGACAAGCGCTGTGAACTTGCTCCAGAGGGAGTCACGAGTTTAAAGAAGCGGGAGGGCATTTATGGTTGTTGGTGCTTTCTCAGAGCTGGAAGTGGAGGCATGGTGTGAGTCACACAGGGCCTCTTGGGAAGCGTGAGGTACTGCAAGTGGAAGCAGGGAGCACAAATACCGTTAAAATGGAATTTGATAGCTTTCTGGAGGGATTATGTGACAAAGCAGCAGTGATCCTAGAGCGGAAATTAAGCTTGACCTGTGGGGTAGGTAAAGAAAAGAGGGGAGATCTGTTTGCTGTGATGATTGTGCTCATGGCACTGTACGTACAGCAGATTAATCCTGTGCTTTGGGATTTCGGCAGTGCTGGTCTGGTTTCTTGCTTCTCCCTGAGCATCAAAGGATGAAGCCTGGCGAAAGTGTCAGGGCTCTGATGCTCCCAGTAACCACTTACCTGAAGCCTTGCTTGCAAGTTCAAGGTGAAATTAATCATCAGAGTTCAGATCAGCAAGGCATTTTCCCTTGGGTCAGGTCAGCAGGAACATCAGGGTGAGTGCAGCTCTGCTGGTGATAGAGCAGCAGAGTCCAAACCTTGTGACACCCGTGAGATTCACAAGTCTGGAGTTAGCACCGACCTTCCACACAGTGGGAGAGGAGGCAGCAGGAGGAGAAGCTGGGAACCGAGCCGTGGAGGTTCCCAGATGCGCACCCCAAGGAAGGTGTCTGCAGCATCTCAGCCCTCCATTGTGCTGGTCCAGGCTGGGAATGGGTTTACGGCCTGCTGCTGCGCCCATTCGGCTTGAACAAACAGCTCCTCTGGAAGTGCCCTTCCTGTCCTGGTACCAAATTTCCCTTCTGTGGGGAGTTCTGAAAATAGCTTTGTCTATTTCGGAGGAAAAAAACATAAAAGCTGTTATGACGTGACTGCGCTGAGCTTGCCGAGGCATGGATATGCAGAGCTTCAGCGGTGCTCTGCGCACGCCAGGCCAGTCGGGTGCGTCCCTGACGGGAGCCTATTGCCTGGCTCTGTGCTGCTCAGGAGTGTCCGCCTGGACCAGGCTGAAGATTTTCCGTCCAGGACATGCTGCTGGTTGTTCACCAAGGATGGAGCCTGAGCACTGCAGTCCTTAGGCCATAGCATCTCTGCCAGAAAACAGCTCCCCAGTGGTGTGGGACCTCTTCTCTGAGCTGGCTAGGGGCCTGTGTCCCTGCATCGTGCTGCTTCCCCTCGCTCCCCTTCCCGTGGGTGCTCTGCTTGATGTGGGGCGAGAGTTCTTCACACCCAAACCTCTGGATCTAGCTCGCATGTGTATTATCTTTGGTGCTCAGAGCTGGGCCTCTTGGCTAAGCCCGTGCAAAAGGCCGAGTGTGGAGGCTGCCGAGGAGAAAGCTGCACTTTGATGGGAGCTGGGGGTGCTGGGAGGAAGGTGTGCGGGGCTCTGGTGGTTGTAACTGGAGCCTGGCCAGCATGGTGTAAATTTAGCCATGGACAGAATTTCCTCTCCCTGCGCCCATCCCCATCTCTGATCTGTGCTGGTCTCTCCTCGCTCATCCTCCCATGGTTTCTGCTCCTTGCCTGTTGCATCCGCAGCCGCCTCTACCCACCGCACTGAGCTCTGTGTGGCTGCGCTCTGCCTGTCCCCGCTGCCAGGTCCTGAGCGCTGGGTGTCTTTCTTAAATGGGTGTATTGCTTCCAGCTCTGATGGCTGTGCGACGGCACAGCACCATGTCTGCCTTCGGTTAGGGCAGCTGATGAAGCGTGGCTGCTTGTTCCCTGGGCTGGTGGTGTGGAGTGAGCCTGGCGGTTCGCCCTGCCTGCCCTCGCAAGGCTGATGGGCTGCTCTCGGGGAGCGTTTCTACGCTCCAGCCAGCTGCCCAGTGGTGAATTTCATCTTCTATGAGTTTACATCTAAATACATGAAATAATGTATTTTCTTTCCTCTTCTCAGAGCCTGTCTTCAGCACTGCAGGCTAGAAATCCCCTCTAACAAGGGGAAAAGTAGGACATTGCTCTGTCCCTGCTTGTGCGCAGCCACAGCTCTCGCCACACGTGCTGCGGCCCCAGCCCAGAGCAGCCCTCGAGGCTGCGCTCACCCTGAGCCAACTTTTACAAGCCAAGAGGGACACTGCAGACGGGTGGGCAAAGAGGGGCTGATCCGCGAGGTGGGGTCTGCTTGGTGCTCCCCAAGCCTGCCTTTCCCTTGCTGAGGGCTGTGCGGGTTGGGGCTGGGCAGAGCTCTGTCAGAGACCTGGATTCTGCTGCCAGCTTCACCCCTGAGCTGCTGCTGCTGCTACTGCCTGCCTGGAGAGGAGGTTAGAGGTGCCCGTGGCCCACAAGCCAGTGGAAGAAAACACTTTGGTTTTGCTCTAGATCTTGAAAGGGCTAAGATGTGCATTTTCCTGCTGAGCTCTGCTGCACACCACGTGTGAGATGTCCTGTGTGCTGTTTTTCCTCTTTTAAGAGTGTTGTACATCAGAGTTCTTGTTGGAGGAGCTGGCCAGGGTTTATGCTGGGCATTTCCAGGGCTGCGTGGAAAGGGATGGGGGCAATCAAGAAGGGCAGGGGCAAAATAAGGTGTGGCTTGGCTGTCTTTGGGAAGCTTTCACACAGACCAACCTGAGCCAACAGGTCTGAGTTTGTCACACCTGAGGGACACAAACATGTCCTCTCTGCTCCGTGGCCCATCATTTCTAGTTTGGTGACTCTGGGTAGGAGAGAAGCCAAGATGTGCATCTGCAGGAGAGGCAGAGGAGGCTGAGTATGGGACCAGTTGACCCTCCTTCAGCATTTTGAAAGCCATAGCATTGGCCACGCAGTCCGAAGATGCTCTCCGTAGCCAGGACCTACCCTTCTGGATTTCTTCTCCTGATCTGCGTTCCCAGGCATGGCCTCCTGGCTGGAGTTCCTCCCCGGCTGCCAGTCCTGAGCACAAGTGTGATGTTTGAGAGCTCAAGGAGTGCAAGAGACAGTAGCTTCTTGTTCCTCTCTGCACTGTCAGCACAGCTCCTGGAGCCATGAACAACATTGTGGTTTTGTCGCAGTTGAATCGTTGTTGACTTCATCTGTGATCCCAGCTCAGAAGAATGCTCTGATTTGGTGCAATGGGCTCACAGGGACACAGCATGTCTCCATTGCCCACGGAAGATGCTTGTGGTTGGTGGCCATGTGGCCTGTGGTCCTTAGACGAGGGTTTACCAAGCCATGAGAATTCATGGGGGTTGAAGAGGGTTTTCTTGCAGCTATTGTGGTTTATGGTGTGGAAGGACTGGTGAAACCTCTGTGTTATCTCAAATAGGTTTGGAAGCATCTTTGGTTTACCCAGTGCAGACAGTATGGTACCTTCGTTGCTCCTCAGTCATGCAGAAGCTGCAGACCCTGGTGGTGGAGTCCTCCAGTCAGAAAAGTAGGGATTAGGTATTGTGAATCTCAGAGAGAAAAAAAAAACAGTGTCGTGAGTGTGGCCTGATCTAGCACTGGGCTGGGAGGACTTTGTAGGGTTATCAGCTCCCTGAGGAATGGAGCAACACTTCAAAGCAGGGGCAGAGACCCTCAGTGGGGAAATGTTCTGAGAGGTGGCGATTTCTGCTGCACCTGGACCTCAGTCCAGGCCTTCCACTTGACTCTCACACTCAGAAACGACTGGGAACAAAACCCCATGGGTGTAATTTAAAGGTGCAGCTGGCTGGGCAGAATGGTTTGGAAAAGGGCTTCCTGCATGCAGGATGATAGCTGCTGTATGACGGGAGTTTTCCTGCTCTGGGAAGGTTTCCCAGTTGTCCTTTCTTTATTTTTCTCAGCCTTTAGGACCTTGTGCCTTCAACTTCTGAGGTCACTTTCCCTCAGCCTGCGGGTTGGTGGCATAGGTAAAACACTGTTCTTCTTTTTCCTGCTTCTTTCCTTTTTTCTGGCATGTGGTATGTGTAAAAGCCAGGTTTCTAAGACCTTTCTGCTCTCACAGCTGCCCTCAGACATCAGGCCCCTGGAGACCTTGCAATGCTTGGTACCTCGTAGCAGCGCTGGGAGTGGGGTGTGCGGTGGAGGCCCCGCGTTGTGCCTCGGCAGCCAGCGCAGCCCCTGCTGACGAGGTGCTGGCTGGAGCCGCTGCCAGAGGCCTGCGGTTCCCGGGGGAGCAGCAGCAGCTCGGGCGGGGAGCGCGGCAGCAGCGGGGCAGCAGCCTGCCACCTTCCCTGTTCGCGAGCAGGAAGCTGCTCCGGAACCTGTGTGGCAAGTGGCAGGTTCCTCCAGCACCACCAGTGTGCCCATCTTTTATGACTTTATTATGCGTGCTGTGATATTAACCCCCCAGTTTCTGGAATCATGTGATTATATGAGATTATGAGCTTTTGTCTGTTTCAAATAAATTCTTGTCCGGTTTCTATGGCAGCACAGAAAGCTGGGAAGCAGGTCTCGTGCATAGGTTCAGAACCCAAACTGCAGGTCTGAATGATTTTTCTGTGTGTGCTAGGCGGTTGCTGGGCTGGGTACTTGTGCTTAACAAATACACAGATATTTCTGTATCTTGAAATGTCTTCAAAGCTTAAATGGTTGCTGTGAGGTCCTGAACACATCAGCTGCTATTCTGAGTGGATTCACAGATGAGGCTGCGATGCAGGCTGGGCTAGACAACAGATGGACCTGCACACATGGAGGCAGATCCACATCGACCAGGGCTAGGATCTGCGGGTTAAGTTTGGACTCAGCTTTTTGGGAGCTTTCCAGACCGTTTAGACCTTTGCACACGCAACCAGAAGCAGCACGTTTTTGCCAAGAGCAGGTTTTGTTGCAGCCAACCTTTATCTTGGCTGCCTCAGTCAGGATATCTAAGAAGTGCCCAGGCTGAATAAGCCCGTCTGACAGAAGGAGTCAGACTCATGGCTGGGACGGCAGCCGGTACGTGCGCGACCTCTCCATGGGATGCTGGCGGAGCGAGAGACGTGGCCTCTGGGCTCGCCCGCGGTGGCTTTTGTCCTGTCCTTGCTGGCAGGCTCCTCCCGCAGCCGGGCGGAGGCGGGAAACCCCGGGCAGCTGCCGTGGGAGCCCACTTGCCTCTCCTCTCTTCCCCTCGCTTCTCGCCCCGCTGGGCCGCGGCGCCGAGGCGAGCTGAGCCAGCGCTGCGTGTGTGTGCATGCGTGGGCGGGGGGCTGCCGCATGGATTTAGCGAAGGCTGGGAGGGAACACATGGGTTGGGTTGTTTTTTTCTTGGCCCGCGGTGGCTGTCCGTCCTGCCGGCCGCGGTTATGGATTCGATCATTATTCAGGAGCGGTTAGTGGAGCGGCTGCTTTCTCCGCGGACGCAGGCACAGCGAAGCCACCCGGCCAAGCTGAAGGTACGGGGATGTATTTATAGCACTCTGCGAGCCGGGGAGCAGCAGGGGCAGGAGGGGGGAGGATGGTGCCCGAGCAGACGTACGCCGCACAAGATGAGCCCTCTGAGGAGCAGAGGAGCGGAAAGGCGCTGGTAAGGGCGAGATGGCGGGGACAGAAGGGAGGGGAGCAGCCGCCGGGAGCAGGGCGGAGGGGCACGATGGACAGCTGGGAGATGCACGGCATATTTTTCTGCGGTTATTTGATGCAGTGATTCCCTCTCTGAATGGCGTGTGTGTGCTTGGGGGGGCTCACGGCAGGAGTCAGCGCTGCGTGTGTGCCCGGACGCAGTCTGGTTTGTGTTACCATGTTAACGCTGTGCTTTGCTAGCCAGTTTTCTTTCTGCTGCAGCAAATGCTGGTGGGCGAGTGGTTTTGCCGAATGCTTCCCTGCTCAGCACCAGGCCCGAGGAAACGGATGTGCAGGGGAGATGACCTGGGGGCTGTTTGCATTATGAATTTATGGAGCTTTCTGGCAATGAAAGGGAGCAAAGGGTCGTCTTCTCCTCTGGGGCTGGGCTGTGCTGGTTTGTGCAGACGCAGATGTGGCGGCCGTGCTGGCCGGAGGGGAATGGCTGGAGGCAGGGCTGCCGGGGAGGGAGCTGGACAGCTTGCGCTGGAGGCTGTAACACCGAGAGGGACCCCCCACCATGAAGAACTGGAGGCAGGGGCACCAGGGTCCCAGCACAAGCTCCATCATTTCTGGGGTTTGCTCCAGACCCAGGGTAGGGGCTATTCTTTCCATTTTCTGTGGTCCCATGGTGTTTAATTTTAGCCCTTGTGAATATACCCAGCAAGGCCTCATTTACCCCCAGGCTGAATGGTGAAGTCACACAGCATCTGGGTTGGTTTAAACAGCACATCCACCAGAGAGGTGAGGAGGGACCTGGGAAGGACAGGAACGATGGAGGCCGTGCTGTGTACCCTGCCTTGGAGGTAGAGACAGCCCTGCGGACACATCGGTGCTGGGGATGGCTTCTCCTCTGTGCAACAGATCCCAAATGTCTCTGCCCCCAACAGACACAGGACTTGGACCCACCAGTGCTCTGTTCCTTGGCTTGAACTCTCAGGGAGAGCACTGCCTGCCAGGGAGCCTTGGCCACTGCAGTGGAGGATGTGAGGTCACGGCGTGTTCCTATGATGTCCGGTGAACCAGCAAGCGTGTGCCAAAGGAGAGTACAGACATGTTTTGCTTGGCTTGGGGTGCTTTGGTTTGTAACAGGGCCCCAAAGGTCGGTCATGTCTCTCGGTGGCCTGCGCTGTGGTGCGTGGGGCACATTCCCAGGCGTTTGGGAGTGGCACAGCAGTGTGAACAAAGGCAGCGGAGGAGGTGGTGGGGAGAGGGGCTTCTTGTGCCAGCGTGCCGCTGGCTCAGCGGGCTGGGGCCCTTTCCTGGCAGCTGGGGCTGGCAAAGGAAGGCAGTGCAGCGACCGGCTGTCCTGGCTTGTGTCAGCTTGATGGAAGCTGGCTCACGAGGGTCAGGAGCATGTGGATGGGGCTGTGATGCCTCCAGGAACTCCCTCAGTCCAAGCATCTTGTCTAATTAAAGGATTTTAGCTTCTCACAACCCAGAAATCCACTAGCCTCCTTCAGTAGCCCTCCCAGCCCTCTATACCCTCTTCAGCGCCCTCCAATCCTGTGCATGTTTGCTCTGCAGTGTAGAGTCCTAATGAAGATGGTGAGTGGTGTAGAACTTTGAGCAAGGCAAACACCAGGCTCAGGAGGCTGCTCAGGCTCCTTAAGTGTGATGTTGATGTTGGTACACCAGCAGAGATGGTGGCACATGCCTGTTGCAGGGCCCGAACATGGCTGGGATGGGAGCACACATTGGTTGTCTCAGAGCCAAGATGAGGAGCCGTGGGTCTAGGCTGGATGTGGTGCAGGGATGGTGCTGTTCCTGAGAGAAGGCTGTTAGAAGAAGGGGATCCCTCCCCACAAACTCCCCTGCATCTCTTGCCTTCAGCCTTGGCAGACACACTGGCCACCGACTCCCAGCAGGGCCCAGCGGTGCATCCATGGCTGGTTGGAGAGGCACGGCTGGGGACAGAGCTTTCACCTTGCGACTCTGGCTGCCTCCCACTGTGACAGAAGCTCCTCTCTTGGTATTGCACTCGGCACTGACCTTCCTTACTGCGAGGGAAATGACCGCATCAGTCACGGGTAAAGGGCAGTGTCCTGCGCCAGCTGCGAGTTGCTCATTTCAAATGTCATGATTCCACCGAGCTGCGGGAAGGTAACCAGAGGTACAGCAAATCCACGCTTTCTTGGTTGGGCTGAACAGAAATGAGAGATCAGGTTCAGCCAGTTACACTTGGCTGAAGTAAGCGGAGTTTCACCAGTGCTCAGCTCCCCAGTGTCTCCATTGTCAGCCCTTAGTCATGCAGGTTGAAAAACAAAGAAAATAACAGAAACACACCCTGAGCCTCAGCTATGGTTTTATTAGTGCATTATTAGTACTATTTCATGTGTTAAGTCACTGGAGAGAGCAGGTGATCGTTGTCTTTCCAAAGTCTGGTAAAGATCAGGGCAGGTCTTTTCCTGCTCCAACGCAAAGCGTAGCTATGTGAGAAGCACAAGGGGAAGGATGTTGTGTGTTTGTGCCACGCACTGAGCGACACTGGTCCTTGCGCTGCAAGGAGGAGGCTGTTTCATGCACACGTTGGATGTGTTCATGGATGTGTTTCTCAGGGAAGCAAAGCAGCCAAGAGGCAGCCCTGGCACCGAGGGACACAGGCTGGAAGCAGTCTTTTTACTCTTGTTTTCTTGATCTTACCATTGTCACATTTCTCACCCTGCTTTGCACACTTCGTGTTTACCCTTTACGAAGCATTTTGGATGGCAGTCCACAGTGTCCCCCAGGCAGGCGTTGCTTTGCCACATGCACCTCATCAGAGCTGCCGTCACTTTTCACCCCAGGGTCTCACTGCTGCTCGCTGCACCACTGCTTTGGGATGCCAGTACCTCTTAGCTCGGCCATTAGAGCTGCCAGGGGAGCGCTTTGGGCACTGTCTAATTTAATTTGCTCTGTCCTTTCCTGCCTTTTTGGGCTATGGGGTGGTGAAACAGAGTTGCTTGAGCCACGTTAGCAAGGAGGTGAGGTGAAGCAATCCAGAGCTCACAGTCACTCTGTCTGTCAGGGCTAAAGTGACCAGGTCTGAGACCCAGACCAAACCTAAATTTCCAGAAGGCAAGTGGCCGTGCTAAATAGCAGAGTCCTTGGGCCACAATGGCTGTAAGCCATGTCTGTCCCGTTGGAGTGGGCAGCTCCAGAGCAGCCATAAATTGGGAGGAGGAGACTCTGTACCGTCCCTGCTGTCAGTCCCCTGCAGTCTGCCTGGCTGAGGATGCCCGAGGATGCTCACACATGTGGACAGAATTACAGAATCACAGAATGGTAGGGGCTGGAAGGGACCTCTGTGGATCACCTAGTCCAACCCTCCTGCAGAAGCAGGGTCACCTACAGTAGGCCGTAGAGGACCTTGTCCAGGCGGGTCTTGAATATCTCCAGAGAAGGAGATTCCACCACCTCCCTGGGCAGCCTGTTCCAGTGCTCCGTCACCCTCAGAGTGAAGAAGTTCTTCCTCATGTTCAGACGGAACTTCCTGTGCTTCAGTTTGTGCCCATTGCCTC
>Ga0065711_1030094_pt1 | contig 33731 bp, 13 predicted proteins | sample Hoacrofraction12_FD_59098 | JGI IMG/M metagenome (GOLD analysis project Ga0065711, IMG submission 59098) | Hoatzin crop microbial communities from Cojedes, Venezuela - Epithelial fraction 12 v2 (version 2) | ecosystem: Host-associated > Birds > Digestive system > Esophagus > Crop | place...
GGGACCTCCCCTGTGAGCCAGGACTGCTGATAGATGATGGAGAGTGGCTTGGCCAGCTCCTCTGCCAGTTCCCTCAGCATTCTTGGGTGGATCCCATCCAGCCCCTGTTAAGGTTTGGCTGCGGCCTGCAACAAAAGCGCCACGTGGCCGCCCCTCCCCCCGCCGGGGTGCAGAGTAGAACGGAAAGAAACAGGCAGAAACTGGTGGGTCGGGATAAGGGCAGTTTAACAAAACAGCAAACAAAGGGAACAGGAACAACAACGATACAGATAAGGAGAAAAACACAACACACACCGCACGACCCAGAGAGCCGCCATCCATGATCGCCGCCCACGCTTCCCAGCCGTGAGTGAGTTCCTGCCGCCCCGCTGCCCCCCACCGGAACCCAGCATGACAGCACTTGGTATGGAATATCCTGCTCTGTTTGGCCAGGTGGGGTCAGCCCACCCGGCTGTGCCCCTTCCTGGATTCCGGTGAAAATTAACCCTGTCCTGGCCGAACCCAGGACAGCCCCATAGACTTATAAGAGTCCAGGTGGCATAGCAGGTCATTAACTGCTTCCTCCTGGATTATGGGAGGTTTGTTCCACACTCCTTCCCTGTCTTCCAGGACTAGGGGCTGTGCACCCTGGGAATAACTGGTTTGACTATTAAAGACTGAGACAAAGAAGGCATTAAGTGCCTCAGTCTCTTCCTCATCCTTGGTGGTAATGTTCCCCCCCACATTCAATAAGGCATGGAGATTCTCCTTGGCCTCCTTTTTGTTGTTGATGTATTTGTAAAAATATTTTTTGTTATCTCTTAAAATAGTGACCAGCCTGAGTTCTAGCTGGGGTTTTGCCTGTCTAATTTCCTCTCTGCATGACCTAATGAGATCCCTGTACTCCTCTTGAGTTGCCTGCCCTTTCTTCTATAGGTGGTAGACGCTCCTTTTTTTCCTGAGTCCCAGCAAAAGCTCCCTGTTCAGACAGTTGTATTTTTCACATCATTCAGATAGCAGAAAGGGGGAATAAACTGAGCAGAAGACACCCAGGAGAAACACCTCTACCTGAAAAGACGTAGAAATGCTGTATCAGGTTCACATTACCTTTCATAATGCAGGGAAGTAGAATTTGCCAGGAAAAAAAAAAGAACTTTGCCCAGAAGCCTCTGAAATACTCAGAGGCTCTAGCTATTGTTAGCTGTGTAATGGACCCCAGCAGGGCTGTTGCAACTGACTTAAAGGAAAGAATTTGATGGCTGGTGGACTAGTTATTATCAGAGCCGAAAATGTGGGAAGTGAAGAAATAACTTAAAGGGATCTTCTTTTTTCCGCTTGCCATTTTCTATACCAAGAGCAGGCATTGGAGATGAAAAGATGCTGTATATTTTAAACAACACATTCTAATTATCTTGCACCCAATTTTATCTGTGTATTTTTTCTCATTTATTTGAAACTCCACAACCAAGAAGAAGTGTTTTATTTTTTTTCCTGGAGAAAGATATTTTATAAATTCAAGAAAAAGTTAATGAACTTTCCCCTACACTTCAGTAAAACCATTTTGCTATAGGAGGGCACATATTCCCCACTGTACACAGGGAAAGATATAGCTGACTTAATCCATTGAGCTCTGTATCTCCTTAGTGCTATTTGTAGAACTGTGTCCTCATTACACATTGAATTCTCCACTAATGGAGCCACCATTTCATTATCAATCAGATTTAAAACAGAGTTTGGGCTACTATGGCTACATTTTCCCTGAAGTGTTAGAAACTGTCAGTTTGTGACATTAATGCAATATCTGTTCGGTTCACCCCAGATCCCCAATCTAATGTTTTGATCAATAGAAACAAATTGAAGCCTTAGAGATGGGGGTACTTCAGCTCAGAAATTGCTAAGCTGTGACTTCAAAAATCTGCAGCTCCAAGGGACATCCGAGAATCAATGGTAAATCTTATGTCGATAGCTGGGAACTGAAGGTCACCTAAGGACAATGACAACCAAGTCGTAATGAAAATTGAGACCACTTCAGTACAAGGTATGAAAGGGGTTCAAGATATGAGGGGGTAGGCAAAGAGGTCACAATACGGAAAAAAATCCCGTCAGATCAAGGAGATACAATGAAGTAAATACATAAAAAAATTAATAATAAGAAGAAAACCACAGATGACTGTGGGAAGACTGCTGATGGCACAGCTGATGCTATGAGTAGGAAGCAGTGAATGACAAGCTGGTGGGTGATGAAACGTGGGGAAAGAAAAAATAGTAACACAACAGGGAGGTTCCTGACCTAAAGTTTGAGGAGATTTTTAGAGCTAGAAATCGGATGCTTTGTCAGAAAACAGGAGCATTGCTCAAAAATGGGGACCATGAAATATAAACACTGTATAGCATGGGTACTCATAATTAGTGAGCTGCTTTTGTTTGTTAGCATCATGAAAATGTGCTGCAGGGAAACATTTAACAAGACCTTTTAACATTAAACTTCATCCATACACCGTAGTTATTTTTGCAGTTAGACAGTTGCATCTCTTTTTTCTCCTCTGTGCTTCCTCCCAGGTGCATTTTTTCTCACAAACATCCCACAACCCATTTATGTAATGAGGCTTAGGAAACCTGATATTCACTCTGTAACTCAACAAAGACATCAATATTGTCATGTACAATGCAGCTCAACAGTTTCCTCAGCTTGTCTCCTCCTCATGCCTTTCTGTTGCATCTCTGTCACCTGCTATGCAAGCCATGCTGTTGGTTCTTTAAAACAAGTACAGAGGTAGAAAGGTGAAAGAGTCCTACATGGAAAGGGAGTATTTTCACCCAAGAGCCATTATAGCCAAACAAGTAATTCAGTGCTAAACATGTAGCTTAAGTCAGGAAGTTCCTTTGGACATTCAGTTCTTCATGCTGGAGACTACCCAATGGAAGTTGGTGTGGAGAAAGGTAGGCAGGTATAGCTGTATAACTGCTGTCCATGGACAGAGAGGTACAGGGTCAACAGAGACCTTACAGAAACCTTAGGTGTTATCCATTTACTAGGTCTGCCATCCAAAGAGAAGGTGCCTAAGGAAGAACCTTGCTCTTGCTCATTAAAGTTTTCCAGTTTGTTCTAATTTAGTGATAATCTACGGCACTAGTAGTGCATGGTACATCTATGTGAAGATAGTTTTCTCTGTAAGCCTGTGGCAGTTGTGGTTTCCTTTTTTTCCATATCAAGTTATAGTTTCCATTTCTTGAAGTTCAGCAAAACATGCAAATAAGCCAGCACATACCATTTCACATGTATGTATAACATGTCTGAACTGAGTAAAAGGATACGTGGGTCAGTTTTAGCATTAGTATCGAATATATGCTAATTGGCATGACTTTGAGAATGACTATCTATTTTTCAGTTTTTTCTTCTGACCTTCTTTCCCCTTCAGACTCACAGTCTGAGAGATAGCCTCTAACCCAGGCGTGAACATTATGCAACATGCAACACAGTCGTTGTGATATTTATGCAAATAGTAAAGGTATGAGGTGCCAGAAAGAAGTATGAGGAGACATGAAGAGATAAGAAAAGGACAAAGGCTCACTCTGTTTCGGTTTATGCTCATTCCACATACCAGAAATCTTTTGTTTTCTGCTTTTGATATTTCTCTCAAGGTGAATATATACTAGTGAAAGAGAAAGCAATTAATACTATTAAATATTAATAAACAATAGCTGGGTAGAAGATTATGAAAAGGAGCTATACTTTAGTTCTCTAAGAAACAACTGTGGAAGTAGAACAGAGTAAGTCCATCACTTGTTTCCTTGTGGGCAACTTGCCAGCCAACCTGTCCATGACTAAAACTTATCTTTTCTACTGCACCATAATGCTAGTGCAATGCTTTACCAAAGAGGCAGAAAAAACATCTATTTTTGATTTATTTAGCTAAAGGCCATATTCAGTGTACCTGTCCCTCTAGTAGTAACTTCCTCTGTCTAATACAGACACCTTGCTTTTATTAACTTCTTCTGTTGCTAGGATATGCACCAGAATGTCCACTGACCGAAACTGACCATGTGAACTCCCACCCTCTGTATTTCTGAATTAATTTTGCTGCTGTAAAATGTACTTTAATCCTTCTCTTCCCTCAGCCAGCAGTTTTCTCATTTTCCTCCATATCTATTGCTGGTTATTCTGTGGTTCTTTTTTCATGGGAAGTAAATAAAAAAACATTGATTTCTGGAGAAGAGGATACAATCGGTTTTGCACGCATTAGTAGCATCTACTCAGACACGTAAAACTCCTCCTTTCATAAGACACAGGTCATCTCTTTTAAAATCTTAGATGGTAGAAAAAAAATGAGTTATTATTTTTATTTCTGAATATTTGGGAGTCACTCACGCACTAGAGAACTACTTAAGTACCTAGGCATAGAGATAATCCTACCAGCCTCTTCAACAATTCAAACCTCTTCCCCATTGGCGAATAATACCAGTTAAGTACAGTACACAAAAATGAGATTTATTCCTTCCTCTGTGTTCATGATTACAGTAGCAGGATCTTTTTTTTCCTAAAACCATTAGTTGTATCCTTTTGCCTGCAAGCCACATCTCTAAGGCAATTACTTATTGACATATAAGCCTAAATCCTAAATAGAACTTCTGTTCATAGCCTCTGTGACCCTCTACATAGCCTGCAGACTGCTGCCATGGATTAAGAAACTCTGAGTCTGAACAGAGGAAATAAGTAAGTTCCTCTATCCTTTATCCTCTTTACAGCTGTACATAGCTATGTTTTTCTCTCTGTTGAAAGGTCTCTGTTACATCTCAAAGCTGCATGCCTCATCCATCTCAAAAGGATTATTTTTTCTCTAAGAAGATTGGTCAAATACCTAGATGAACTTTTTTTTTAGGTTTTGCATTTTTTTAAATAAAACGCTTATGTACAGATTTTTTTTTTTGTCTGGCAAAGAAATTACAAAGACCACAAAGTCTACATGGAAGAAAGAAAGGTACAAACCTAAAAGGTTTCAAAGGCATGACCTAGCATCCCACTTCAGTGAAAAAATGTCCTGAAGGAACTGCTGATGTTCTCATAACTACATAAAAACTAAGGATGTTGAAGAAAGAAGAAAAGCTCTGAAATACTGCAGAAAATACCTATCATCTCTAGATCTTCTCTTGCTCTTCTGTATAGTAACCACTGATGTTTTCTTACAGTTTGGGGCAGGATCCAAAAGATGGCATTTATCTGAGGGAGATGGGACATCAGCATTTCTATACAAAAACTGGAATTATTGGCTCAAAAATTGCTAACTCTCACATGAATCAAAAAAAGTATTCTCAATAGCATTTTAGAAAAAATATTCAGAAGAGGAATGAATATGCACAACATTCTGGAAGAAAAGGCTGAGTTAGCAAACACTAGCGTACAGTGCTTCACAGTAAAAGGGTTCCAGAGACTGCCGTGCTTTTTACATTCATTCAGTGACAGATCAGTCTAGGAGAATGGTAGCATCTGGATGAGGGCAGATGGCTAAACTGTCAAATAATGACATTTTACAAAATTTCAGCAGTCTAAGCGCAATATGGTTCCAGTCCCAAAGGCAGACAGGTAAACAATGGTGCAGAAGTTGTATCCCTAGCATATAAGATTATTGATTATAATTATTCTAGGGGAAAGAATTCTTCTCAGAAGATTAGGCTGACAGGAAGATTGAGAGCTCTCTCAAAATGAATTAAGTGACTGTTCTCTGGTTTTGTTCAGGCATCTATTTTGCTGCGTTTTCACCTCAGAGGATCTTGTTGTGATGAACTAAGACAAAATGAAATTTCTCAGGGTAAAGGTGTTCGAATCCACAATTTCTCTGTGATTCACCTTTCACTGCAAAAATTTACATTGGGTTCCAGAAAGTCGCCACTGGGTCAAGGTTAACTGCTAAGTGAAGCCTTTGTCCTTACAACATGAAGACACTTGGAAGTCAAACAAAACCTGTCATCTGCATAGTTTAGAGGAAGAAACTCATTCATGAAGACACCAGACAATAGTGGTTGATTTTGTGGAGACAAACTAAAACGTCTTTCCACTCAGTAGAACTTAAATAGAGACAAAATTTAGAGTTTTGAATAGTCACTCCTAAATCTATACAAAATCAAGCTTCTGTAAAGAACAAGAAGAAAGCTTTTTGTTTTGTGGTAACTGGCGTGTGTTTTGGAGGAGAAGTCACAAAACAGACAAATTAAGAGAGACTACTTCCACTTTAACTAAGAATTTCTATTCCATTTGTACAGCAGGAACATCAAGGTACCTTAATGATGAAAGGTGAACCATAACTTACAGTTCATAGTGTCATTCTTGAAGAGAAAGTGGAGAGTCCTAGCTGAAGTTTTTACATTTGTCAACAACCACTGATACCATCAGCTATGCAATTAATTGAGTGATAGAGGAATCTTACAGAAGTGACTGAGGGATTCTTCTCTTTTTCGGTCCTGGCTCCTGGTGTTAATGTACAGTTGTCTCCCAGCCCGGTATATACTGGTGTGTGTAGCTTCGCAGGTTGACAGTCTGTCACTTGCCCTGTTAATCTTACAGCTACCTTGCTCATACAAGCACCTTTCCAGAGAATGGGTGGACAGATCTGTGAAAGGCAGATAGGCAGACAGACAAACAAGGCTATCAAAACAAAGAGGGAAAAAAAAAAGCAGCTGTTCTGCTGGAAATATTAATAACATTTAAAATATCATAAATTTTTAATCTGCTTTTCATTAAAATAATCTATATAAATTTCTGTGTTTTACAGTGCTTCACAGCACAGATAAAATTACATGGATGATGTGAATTAGCTGAAGTTCAATCTAAATAAAACCAAAGTAATACTGATTGGCAAAGGGAAGACTTTAAAAGAGTAAGTGAATGAGTAAGGGAACCTGTTTTTTAAAATTGTATATTATTTCTGGTGTGGCTCTTAATGTGCATTTCATATTAGATTCACATTCTTTTCTGAGTTCACACTTGGCAACAGTAACTCAGATGTTATTACTATTCCTCTCGGATACTTCTTTTACAATTTTTATTGACACAGTGATAATACTAAGGATATCTTTAAGAGAGATTGTTCTGCTTGGATATATCACAGCAATATCCATAGCTTTACCACACGCAGAACGGATTTCTCTAACCTTGGTGTGTGCTGACCACTATAGCTGAATGATGTTAATGCATGTATCAATGCATATGTTATTAATTATGTAATGGTTTAGAGCTGGAGTGCTAGTCGTGAATGAAGTGACATGAAACAACACAGAATCTTTTTTATTCCCCATAGTTACATTCTCACTCTTGACACATGGAATAAAACTTCCAAAGTTAGAGCCAGATTTTTCTCAAGAAAACCTTATTCCTTTGGAATTTTGCTTTCCCAGTAGAACCATTATTGTCTAAAATGAGACTTGAACTTTCCAGTTTGCTTTGATGTCAGGGATTACCAGAGGGCAGATGCTTAGGTGGTATAACTCTACCTCAGCTGTGTATAGTGGAGTGAATTCACAGAATGTCTCTTTCTCACAAAGGAGAATCATTGCTAAATTTCAGGTACACAAATTCAGATTTAGCTATCTGTAAATGATTGATTTAAGAAGAGTTAACCGTTTCTTCAAAAGAACCAGCGTAAGATTCTACAGCATATATCCAGCTGGTTTTGCTCATGGTAACGGGAAGTCTTTTGGTGTGCACAGTACTTACAGCATAGAGTACATGTGGTTCTTAACTGTGACAGTAAGGACAGCAGAATCTGGCTTATACAGTATCCTAGATTTTGAGAAGAGCTGTATTGGCTACTTATGGAAAAGCCTTTGAACACTTTTGGATATGTTCATGGTGTGGTTGTTCTCATAAAGAATTTTATTATTGATTACAGAATCTTCTGTTCTCCTGTGGTGAGTGCTGAAGTTATAAAACCATCATCTCAAGCCAAAATTCTGCAGTAACATTGATCGTGGTTTATATGCGCTGTGCGTAATCATACTCATAAGATCAAGTTACAGCTTGTTACACGTTTTATTGATCTACTTTGTCTAAAATCTCTATATTTTGTTTCTTATTTCTAAATTAATAGGCAACCTCGACTTAGGGAAGGTAAATAAGCTATCTCTTTCATACAGGCTGAAAGAAAATAAGACTGGAAAAGGTACTGAAGAGTGATTGAATCCATCTCCTTGCCAAAAGAGAGCAAATTATAGCTGAAGTACTCCACACAAACATTTCTCTAACCTTTTGTTGATGCCTTGCATGATTGATAGAAATTCCACAACCTGCCTTAGGCAATATATTTCTATAATCAACTACCCTTACTGCTTTTACCTGGCCTAAATGTCACTAACTGCAATTTAAACCCTCATGGACCTCATACTTCAATTAGGAGTGGGATTCAACTATCTCTACAGGTAGACCTCAGTTTCCTAAAATTCTTGAATCAGCTTTAAAATCCCTTGCAGACTACAAAGAAATTGAAAATAAAAATGTATACATTCTGTGGACAAAGGCCCTGCTTTGCATGGTTCCACAGGGCAAACATGGGACAAGCACCATGGTAAGTAATAGCAGAATAATTTATTTTCTATGTTACTGTCCATAAAATAGGAAAAGATTAAGCTGCTAGTGTAGAAGTATTTAGGTAAATAAACTGTCACCAACCAAATAATCAAACTGAGAAAATGTGAAGGTGGGATGAATCCAAAACTACATAGGCATAAGCTAATTCATAGTCATAATCTAAAACTTTTCATATTCAGAGGGATTCTGAATATATAAATGCCCCAGAAAAAAAAGAGATAGTAATCTATCCTCATTAAGGATACTAGTCCATAACATCACAGTGACTGGCTAACAGGATTTCAGGCGATTTCAGTGAAGTAACTAAGTAAAGTTATTAGTGGTACTGAATAATGATACGCCCACATCTGGACAATTTTGTCATCAAAAAATAGAGAAACCTTCTCATGAGATCTAGTTTCTGTGTATCATGCAGACTACACAAAGGAATCAAATCCAAGCTGTGGTTGCACCTTCAAATTTAAAAACTCTCCTAGCAAAGGAGATCTTGATGCCATGCCTGACTGTATTAGCTCAGGGTGTGAACTTCTGGCTTCTCCCTTCAAGTGTGATAAAAGTCATGGTAGGACTTTCAAGGGAGACCCGATACATTAAAATGTTATCAGAGACTTGTTTAGGCTACCAAATTTCACTTCAGATGTCTACTTCAGAGCAGGCTGAATTGCATTCTGGGTTTCAGTGACCAGAATGATTAGCTCTCCAATTACTCTAAGATACTTCAGGTACATGTGATTGCATGCAGACCACCATGTGTAAATACATAACTGTAGGTGCCTTAATCTGGAGCTGAACCTCTCTCCAACCTGGGATTCAGTTGCTTAAAAAGCCATCTAGTACTATTAACATATACCATGGCATACCTTACCCAGCTTCCAGATGCTGCTCCAAAAGATTAAGGGTATTCTGTAGGTAATTTCTACCAGCTCCATAAAGGTGTCAGATACATAACCTCATTTGAAATGAAATTAGAGTTTGTGTTTAGATTACTAAATCTTTCTAGAGATGTCCAAAGATAAGTTGTCTAGGACTAAGCTAGTCCCTCTTGTCTCCTTTTATATTCAGTGAGGAGGAGCAGGTAACCAACAAGAGCAATTCATTTAACTTATTGAACAACATAAAGACTGGCTTCTGGACATGCTTATTGTTCTCCGGCTATAGAGGGAATGAAGACTGTCTCATTTAGAATAAAGAAAACTGATTTTAGATGCCTAAACAATGACCTAAAGCATCATCACCAAAAGTCATGTCGTCAGTTCACTTTTTTGGTGGGGTTCTGTTACATATGCATAGGTCCCTAGAGTTCTGTTAGAGAATCTAGGGCATCACACCTGGTTTCCAGGACACAAGTCTCCTGTTTCACAGGCCTCCTACCCATGCAGATATCGCAGCTATCGCTAATGACAAGAGACATTATATTTAGACACCTGAATCCTGCTTCATGGGTTTATGGATATGGATGTAGGGGTAGAGAGAGACTTCTAAATAGAGACAGTAAAAATGTGTCACGTTCATTTGAGCACTGAGAGGTTCTAATTGTCCTGACTAACCTGTAACCATTTTTCTCTGTAGTCATGCCTGGGCCAGATTTGTTGTACTGCAGCTTGCTGACCCACACCTGCTGGAAGGTGGAGAGGGAAGCCAGGATGGCTCCTGCAATCCAGACAGCATACCAGCACTCATGCCATTGATGATCTTGGTTTTCATTGTGCCCAGTGCTAGGAAAGTGATCTCCTTCTGCACCCTGCCAGCAATGCTGCAGTACAGTGTGCTACCAACAGGCTGCATAACGTCGGTGGGCAGGTCCTTATAGATATCCACATCACGCTTCAGACTGCAGATGAAGATATTTTTGAGGATAACACCGGGAGTAGGAAGAGAAGAGATTTTGTAAAGAAACATTACAGAAAAGACACTTACATGCTGATCAGGGCAATTAGAGCCTGATGGTGCACTCAGGGCCCTGAGAAATTCAGGGTGCCTTAGTTTGTCAAGGACTATCACAGAGAGAGAGCTACCCAAGATATGCAGGACAATTACAGGTACAGATCATCCCCACTTAATTTTTACCCTGCAGCATATGAGGAAAAAGCTGTCAATCAATTAAACTAATGGCCAGTATATATGGAAGCAGTAAAACAAATATAACATAAAAACTATTTCATATAGCTCAGAATCAACTGCTGAAATTTACTGACACAGAAAATTATTACGAAATACTGTGGTTGGAGTCTTAAAAGGGCTGAATGATTTTACGAGCAGTTACAGCATTTGTTGTTATAAAAAGCTAAGACAAGAGTGCATCTAGATAGCATGTCTCAGGACACAGGAGTGGATCATCTGCTGTCAGGATGGTCTTTTTCCCACAATGTGTATCACTTTGAGGTCAGTGGAGTACGGTGTGGTAAATTTTATTTTCCCCTAATGCATCACTTAATGGACAATTACCAGAGGCGTGAGGCTGGTTTGGAAGGAAAAATGGTCCATTCTGAAACAACTCTAATGAATATAGCAGGGGAAAAAGTCCATTAAAAAAATCAAGTAAAGAATTATTTGTGTACTAACTATATTATTTGTATATTTACTATCATATATTGACTATATTGACTATTATGAGATAAAAGAAATAGAACTTATGTTCATGATCAGAAAACCCTAAGAGCAAATCTAATTCCTTCAGTTAACTTACTGAATGAGTAGTGCTAAAGCCTGGGTTACTAAAGGTGTCTGAATTGTTAAGCAGGGAGACAAGAAGATGTTATTGATTTAACCCGAGCACTGTGCAGAACCTACATGAAGACATAAATCAAGGACCATGACCATGCTTCAATAGTAAACGTTACTTACTCTAATTCAGTATCTTTGTAAGAATGAGAAGCAAAGGAACTTAAGCATTTCAGTAATATCTGAGTTCATAAAAATAAGCAAGCATGTTATGAGAATTTAAAGGGAAGTCAAAATGTTAAATAATTTATGGGGGTGGCAACTGCTTAAAGCCAGCGGGTTTGATGCTTAAAGTAAGTGTATACCGCTTATAAAAAAAGATTTTTAAAGGAGGATAAAAAAAATGACATAAAAAAAAATGAGCAAAGGAGACAGTAGAATTAAAACGACAACTTTAAAAAAAAAACCCACCTCTAAAGGAGGAAAACAGAAAAAAAAGGAGCATTAAATTTGGCAAGCTAGATGTCAAACCATCACATAACAGCCAAGAAAAAAATCTTGAGAAACTCCTGGTAGAGGCACAAAACTAATAATAAATATTTTCTTTAAATGTATTGAAAACAGAAAGCCTGTCAGTAAGATGATGGATGTGACCAAGGTGCAAAAAGAGCCCCCAAGGAAGATAAAGCTGTAGCAGTAATACTAAATAAGTTCTTAGTACTCATCTTCATATTGGAAGAATAACCTATATTTTTGGGGAATACCATATCAAAATAAAATGTCAATAGGACAAGTTTTGGAAGAGAGTAGTAAAATAAACAGTAACAGATCTCCAGACTCAGCAGTATGAACTCAAGTTCTAAAAGTATATTATATTGGTGAGATATAAACTGTGCTTGCAATTTAAAATTAAAGCTGACTTGCTACCAAAGGAATAAAAAATACTGTAAGGGTAAATGTGGGAATCTTCATAGCAGTCTGAATTCTTTAGTTAGCAGATTTCTTGAAAGTAGTGTGAAGAGTAAAATGAGTAGACATATGGATAACTGTGATATAATTTGGAACTGGGAGCACAGCTCCTGTAGCAGGAAGCCATGCCTCACAAATCAATTAGACAATATGAACAATCACATGGAGAAGGATGTCCCAGTAGTTCAGGAGAGCATTGCCAACGAGCCAAGCCTAAGTCAGACAAACTTGAGTAAACAGCTCAGCTCAGCAGTGAGGAGAGAAAGATATGAAGTTACCTTTCAGAAGTACAAATTAGCACATGTGCAGAGCGATACTTATGCACCTATAGAGCCTCATGATTTGATGAGAGGATATTCAGCAAAAGTTTGAGGTGCTCAGCACAATATTTTATTATCATTATTTATCTGTGAAATCAGGACAACTGTCAGGAAATACAACAAAACACTAGGAATACTTCTTGTTTGGGGACCAATGCTCAGACAAACTGATGCTCATACTTAGAAGCATCGAGCTATGCAAAGTCCATGTAAATCACACAAATAATCTTAATCACTTCACTAAATCACAGTGGAAGGACATGACCCCCAGGAAAGATTTTCGAGAGGTCCTTGCAATAAAGAGACTAACATTACAGACAGGTGTGTTTGTTATAGGCTACATCTATCCTACCTGGCTGAGCTAAAAGAAAATAAATCTAGGAGGTCAGAAGATGATCGCAATCAGAAGCCTTTAGAATAACTACAGAGAGCAAGGGTAAGCCCAGTGGTTCAGCTCCCCATCAACAATAAACCAGTTAACTTGTCCAGCAGTCAAAATGGTTTTCTGCCTCTGTCATGAACAAAGGCAGGCTGCTCAGCAGGGCGTGCAAAGACTCACCACAAACCCTCATAGCCTCCACAGACCACTCTTTCGTCAGGTCTAGAAGAGGTTTCGGAAACTCACATCGTCTGGTGAAGAAAGAGCTCAGAGAAAATGGAAAGATACCTGCTCTATCAAAAAAGAGCTACTAGTTTTCTGTTACGTTTGTTTGATGTCTTACTGCCATCCCCTGCAGTGGTTGGTAAACCTCTGTCTAATAAGATGGCAAAGCAGAAAAAAAATTGTGCTAATACGCTAGTGGTCAACAAGGCAGCCTTTAAAGAAAAACACTGCTGATAAGATAAACAGCTTGTGATGTACTTAATTACAATATTTCATACTCATTTAGACATCTCCACATCACAGCACTAACAAAGTGGATTTCAAACAGGAAATAAGACTCCTTCCCACAAGCCCAGAGGGCTAATTATAAAATAGCAACCTACTTTTTTTTTTTTTGGTAGCAAGCTTATTTTTTTCCAGTAGAATTTATTGAGCTCATTACCAAGCTGCTTATGAAGTGATTTGAAACGAGGCAACATTAAAGCATTCTGAAAATCCCCTGTACTTAGTCATCTTGACACTTTCTTTGAACTTGAAGCATTAATATGAAATAACTGCAGCAGCCCCATATTTCTGATTCTATTGTTTGACAGCACATTTAAAAGCTAAAAGATGATATGATCAAGGATTTTTAATCAGCACAGTAATTTGTAGGAGTGTCTCAAGTATTCGTAACTTTGAACAGACCAAAGGAACATGCCTGTGAGAAACAAGACAGGTACAGTGCACATCAGCCTAGAATTACACTGCAATGTGAAACAGGGAGTACAAACACTGTGGAACTGAGGGGGGTTTTATTGCTTTTTATAGGCAAGACTGCAAATTGAAAGATACACATCAAAGCCACTAAAGAACTCCACACATTGTGCCTCATTAGTCTGGTTTTGCTTTCTGTAATCATATTATATAATATGCATCACCAGATTAACCTGCTTGGGGGTCAATAGAGGGGCCACCATAAATATATTTGAAGTGAAGCCTGCGAATGTTTTCAAAGTGGAAAGAAGAATCTATGGAGTGGAGTAGTAAAATCCATGGAAATCTACAGCATGTTAAAGTAAAATCTGTGAATATCTTTGCTTTTCATCATTCTCCCCACACACACCCATGTATTAGTGTTTGAACTAACAATTAGAGCCAAAGGAAATACTTCTGTTGAAAGAAAGGTTTTAACATCATCCTTCACTCTAACTGCATTCTAATGTTCTGCCTACCTTATTACAAATCCTTTAAAGGAAAGGGGAAATCATTTGTAAGAGAACAAATGGGCACTAGTAGTACAAACACTGAATGTATCACAGTGTGGTCTCTCCCCTCAAAAAAGCAAGCATCCCCATTCGCAGTCTAAAACAAAGGGGGGGAAGATTCCAACCAAATCGAGGGTACAAGAAGCTCCCTTCTCCCCCCACTACTTTTGAGGGTCAGAGAGTGAGCGATTCAGACCCCCGGTGCAGTGTACTCTGAAACGAGATGACCGGCAGAACAGCTTGGAACCTGCAATCTTAGCATGCTTGATGGCCCTTTTGCACAAACCTAAACTAATAAGAAAACACCGAGATAGATGTGTTGGACTGTAATCCAGAAAGAATTCATTAGCTAAGCAGGATCTAGCCAAGTGATTACTTAGGAGACTCCCTGAGGAATTCCCATGCAGTTTGGAGAAAGAGTATCAGGCCCGTATATTCCAAACCTGCGTAGTCCTGTTAATAAAAGCTGACGCCTAAAAAAAATGCATACTCCCTGAAAAGCCAATAAATTGCAATGAAACAAGATGAACAAAGCAGAGAGGAATGGAATAGGAAACAACCGATGCAATCGCTAGCCAGTTACAGCATTTGCATCTCTCCACCTGTTTCGCATTCTCCAGCTGCTACATGGCTGGAGAATTCAGTACTTGATCTGGCAGATGACTTGAGAAAGGATTTCAAGAATAAAGAGGTGTTGCTTTTTCCATCATAATTCAGAGCTTTGAAGATGTTTTCACCAACTAAAAGAGCAGCTTCCCTCTCTAGATTTCTTACAGTAATGGGACGCTATCCTGTAAATCCACTTACAGTGGCATTTGCCTTCTTAATGAGGATTTCAGTGAAACTCTCATACACTAATGGGATGTCAGAGTACGGTCTGCATTTTGGAAGTTGTTTTCTGCTTCCTTGGGAGAAGAGATGAGAGATCTCTGTGTTGTATTAAAGAAACAAGCATATAGGACAAAAAAATATACTCCAGAAGATTTCACAAAAATGTGCATTTTATATTGCACATTAATTCTTTGTGAGAGTGGATAAAATATTGGTGATAAATACAGGCCTTTTCACTACTACTCCATTAATTCAAATCCATGTAAACCGACAGAGATTAAAAGCTGTGACCATTTTTACTTTGGTAGCTGGATTACGAAGATATTTGTCAGGCTGCTTCTTTTATCAGTCACAAAATGGTGGGGCTATATCAGACGACCTACACTGCCTCCAAATATATCCTCCTGCACTATGGAAAACCGAAGGTGTTCAGAAGTCATGTGTTGTCAGTTCAGCTTATTATGTTCTTCTAAACAGTATCTAAACATACAGATTTTTATTTCATCATTCAGGAAAAACATTATCTTCACTTTGAGAAATTATACTGCTTTTGCCCTCAAAGCAAGTGTCTGTTTGTTTAATAGTTGAATTGACTCATTTTTATGTTTGTTTTCTGCTTTTAAAACAACAAATGTAAAAATTATTAAATTTACATATTATACATCTATACACTTGTAGGACAAAAGCAACACAATGTTGCTCAAGGTCAAAATAGTTCCACGATTTACACAACACAAAGAATTATTTTCATCCTATGGCATAATTATAATTGACTATGTTCCTTTGCGAAAGATACAGTTGGCTTTATTTTTACTCTTCTTTGTGTCTCCCATACTTCAACATCATATTCAGAACAATTTTCGGTATGCTCTTTGGTTCTTCTTCTTAAGCGGAAAGCTAGAGCTGTTCTTCTCATCACTGACAGATCCCAGAGAGGCTTGATCTGCAAAATATGGCCCTCTCAAAAAACAAGAAGGTAAAAAAGCTAATTATCCTGCTGTGACATAGATGTCTATGTGGACCATGAATTAAATAAAATCTTATCTTTTAGATAAGGTTTGTCATGTCTCCTGATCTTACAAGGAAAGCTTCTGTGTTGGTGGGTTATTCCATAGTTGTCTACAGCACTGCTGATGCTTTTCTTTGAAAACCCTCTTATTTTTCCCAGATGAGGTATTGCCCAAGTCCAATTCAGTGTGGTGGTGCTTATGCTCCTTTTGTTGCTTACTTGACATAGTAAAAGTTTCCCATTGCTCTTCTTAGTAAGTTTAACTTGTTGGACTGGTTGAAAACACTACATTGGAGTTTATATATAGAATTGATGAGGTAGTTCATTTCATGCAAGGGTAGCAAGATAATTCTCTGGAGTCCAAAGTATCAAAAGGAGCAGGCCTATAGAAAGTATGGAGCAAGGGCTGCTCCCACTCCAGTATTCCACTGATGGAGGTGTCCAATGGGGGTAAATGCACATTAACACCAAAAACTACAGCTGCTGCCAGTCAAGAAGAAGAGCTGCTAGTGAGCAGCAGCATCAGAAAAGTTCATACTTGCTAACAAATTTGGGGGTTACGGCAGCTGGAAAGATTGCAAAGGTGACCAGCCGGTGAGAGAGGAAGGAGGTCAAAGTTTCATTATAGCTATAGATGGAGGTACAATCCCAAATAGCTAATGTCTGAGCATATATAATAAGCTGTACTATCTCTTCATTTTTCAGATCAATAAGACCTAGCATTTTTTTTTCCTCAGCCTCATGATCATCTGTTTTCACTTCTGACTTTTATGAACTACGGTTCAGACATTTTAATGAAATTTAGTCATGGCTGTGCTCAGTGTATGACAACTGTCTGACCGGGGAGCCAAGACTCTGTTTTAAAAAAGTCATCGCAAGCTGAGGCCAACAGTAAAATTGGGTCTTCTGCCTCCTAGGTAAATGTTCCAGCTGCATAGATGATGCATAAAAGCCAGTCGACAGCACCACCACCAGCCTGTGAGCTTTGGGCAGATGCACATGCTGTTAGTGTGCCTTCAGACTGCGCAGAAGATAGCTGCAAAGAGAGCCCCAGAGCACTCCTTTTCTAAGAGGCATTATCCAGAGATGTGCACCCAAATGTGCTGCTTAGTTGAACAGCCGTACAGCTCAATATGCACAGTAACAGGATTTCTGTCATTTAAGTTTTCTGGCAAAACCTTAGTTGCTGCTGCCTATGGCTTTGCAGGTGCGCGAGTAGATTGAGAAGAGATTTCCTGGAGCATTTTCTCTGTCTTATGTGCTCATAACCAGCATTCAGGCAAGTGTACTTTTTAGTATCTTAGCCTAGGTGTGTTGGAAAGTCCTTAGATGAATGTCTGTTCATAACTACCATTTTAAACTTGAACCACAGTTCAGGTATCAGTTTGAGGTCTTTAAGAGATTTAATCCTTACTCATCTACCTTAAAGATTCTGGACTTTAAAAAACTCAAGTCTCATTAAAAACCGTTAATTCTAAAATTTCTAGTAATTTTTAAGGGTTTTTTAGATTTAAAGGATTCTATCAACAAAAGAGTAGCAGCATATTACACCATTGATGTGCTGTCAGTAAGCATCTGGCCAAATGTGAGAAGATGAACTTTGTAGGAAAATAAAGCATCCACGGAGGGTAAACGACATTATACTGGCACAATAGCTTTTAATTTTGTTTGTTTGTTAGTTTAAAATTTTGAAGCTGTATTGATACTGTATCTCCTTCCTTGCATATCTTCAGCCATGTGGGACCACATATCTACATACTCTAGTATAAGATATTTATGCTAGTGATGCTGAGTCCTTGACAAGAAGTCAACTGGGTGTTGCAACATCTACCGGAACAACTTTTAAACATCCTTAACAATCTCAGCCTAGACATCTGAGCATAGCTGTTACTATGACCACAGCAAGCTGTGTGGCAGCCGTCCCTGGAACCAGGGTGCCAAGGCATTTAGTTTCAGAATCAGCAGAGCTATGCAGGAGAGTTTTGAAGGAGCAATGAAAGGCACCGCAAGTCTGGTTCATTTAAAATCATCTGATCTTCTTTCTAGTTAAACATTATACAAAATCTTTTTCAGCTCAGAAAAAAGGCTCAAGAAAATAACTCCCTGGCTGGTTTTTGCTGATAACTAGAAGCACTAGGAGAAAGCTGTAACTGCATTCTCCAGGAATTCCTGACTACTAGCCAAAGCAGCACTCTATATTATATGACTGTAACAAGATTCTTCTTAATAATATTGTAATTCATGCATGAAGATATTTTCACATATGTTTCATAGCTAAGCTTGCTTAAAATGCTTGATATCTGCTTTGCAACTCTTATAGACATTTGATATGAATCTAGAGAAGTACATAATCTTCAGTTTAAGCCATCTAAAGTGCAGATATTCAAAACTGATGAAAGCAAGTAAAATTATATTATGACCTCTTCAATCCCACTTAATACAAGAGATTGTAAAACTTAGAAAGTAACTAAAAGAATTGAAGTTTTTGTCTACAAGTGGCTCCTCAAACTCCTGTACAGAAATTATCCTTGAAAGCAGAAGGTTTACACATAAGTTCTGTTGTGTCTTATTCACCAAGCTGACCACGCTTTCTGACTATGGCCTGCTACTGTCTCCTTCCACTAAGAGAAAAGAAAAGGCTTTGCAATATACATTACTGATAAGAGGAAGATGATACTTTACTATAAGTTCAAGCCAGAAAAACTGGAGAAAAGGTCTGACATCATAGAATTATCTTAAAAAAAATTGTTACTGACGTATGGAAGGTCTCAAAAAAAGCTACTTGTACAAGTAATGTGGAATCATATAAAAAGTTAGATTGGGCCAGACCACTATGGATTATTTATTCCAACCTAGCTCAAAGAAGGGTTAACTTTAAACTTAAACCAAGCTGCTTAGAGACTTGTTTAGCTAAACAAAAGTCATTAAGACCAAACACACACCTATGCAGCAAGGTAACCATCCCAAATACCCCTATATCTTTTGTTGCTTGTTAGGTCTTCTGCAAGTTCTGACAGATAAAGGAAATCCAATAATTTAAACTATGCCTGCTAAGAAAAATAAGCAATTTGGTACGTGTTTCTTGCTAGGACAGTGAAAGCTAGACATCACAGCACTGCATGAGCAGAAGCAACACCCCAGACCCTACCTAGTAGTGCAAAGATGTCCACCACAGGATGAACATTATGTGCTAAAAGGAAAGTCTTCAGGATTAGTCTGCAGTTCTCAGCAAGACACAAGAGCTATCCAACAACAGTAAACAAAACATAGTAAATGTTTGAAAAAAATTTAGATCAAGATTAAGTGGGAAAAACCTTAGACTTTTCTGGCAAAGTATTCACTAGCAACCACTTGATTCAATCTGACACTTACCTTGATCCCATGATTCTTAAAATCACATCCACGTATTGTCACAAAAGCCACAAACATTCTAAACATTGAAGTTAATTTTTCTGACTGCTGTGTAATGGCTTAGAACATCCGCATTCTGCAATCACTCTAATCAGTACAACTGTGTTTGTAGGTCACATAACACCTGCTCATAATAAGGGGAAATACACCAGAGGACTGTGTCTTAAATACTCAGCTTTTCACTGATACTTTGCAACCCATCTATTATGTTTTCTTTGTATATTTTTGAACAAACTTCTCTTTCAAAGCCATTACTCCAACTGTTTAATTAGCAACCAGGTAGAGTTAATTAATTAGCTAGTTCGATGTGAGCTATCAGGGGAAGCTGGAAGGAAAGAAGGCTCTACTGTTACTTCACTCTTAAAAGAACAAAACCTGCTTCCCAAAAAATCTTTCTAATACATTTTTCCTTCCTTTAGAAGTGTCTGTATGCACAGCTGAAGTGAAGGATCTACCAGCTTTTTCATTTTAAACCCATTTTGGATCTCCTGTACCTTCTGAGGAGCTGAACCAATTCACCTCAAGTTGAAACAGCCTACAAGATTTCAGCTCAAAGGAAATTTTTTTCCCCTGGAGAACACAGAGGAGGTAGAAAATTATTTCTGTAAGTATGGGGATTTTTCTTTGTTTTTCTTACCATTCTGTAATTCAAAACCACTCTTACATTGTTCTTTCCAAGATGATATTTTACCACCCTGTAACTTGAAGAAACTTTGTATTTTATGCTCGATTTGTAAAAAAGGAAAGAAAATGCACTGGCTGTGCAGCTGGTGATACACCTTGAAATTCAATAATTCTTTGTGAGAAATGACTGTTCCTTTGCACATTTGATTGTGCTGAGAAGCTGTAGGGATCCATGGAGCACACACTGCATGTAGCACAGGAATGGGTGACACTAAGGCAGTTATCCTGAGGTAGTGTTTTTCAAGCAAAGACCAAGACAAATGAACACTGTAGGTATGCTGTTGATCACATGGTAGCTTCTGCAATGGAGTTTTTTCAAACCAACTAAATAAAATATTTCTGGAAGGAAGCACACCTATAAAGAAAAAGTGGTCCACAGAGTGTAAGTGATTCTGCTTAAAACAGCCTGAACTTCCCTCTACCAATTTATGGTTCCAGTTTAGGCAAGCCTGGAATCCAGTGTACATTTGTTATTCTTTATAGCTACTCACGCTATAAATATTTTTTCATGTCCCAGTGATTTTTCTTCTGATTCAAAAAATTTCTGTTGAATTTCAGTCTTCCCCACTTTTGATTCTCTTTTGTATATTCATGACCATCCTCACATCTGGCTAGTCCCATTTAATTCATCAACAGAGGAAGAACAAGTCACTTAGTCATTTTAGGAGTCAAACTCTAACTCTGTGTTTTCTGAGACAGTTTCCTCTTGTGTCAATGCTAAATTTAAGCTTTCAAAAAAGGTAAGCACATATTTTGCAGCTATCTCATGTGAAGAGATATTCTATGCTTTATTTCCTCCTTTTCCCACAAAAGCATCCACAAAGTTTTTTGACATCTCAGAATAAGAAGAGGGAGCAGGGTGCATCAGCATATACCAGGAAACAGTTTTTAATAGTATTTCTGTCTTACTGTTGCCCTGCATGTGCTCCAGGGCAGATCATTTGCTTACTCAACAGTTTGAGTTGTTCTCTGTAGCAAAAGGACAATGTACTCATTCCTGATAAATGACTCCAAGAGCTCCAAGGCAATATTCTGTGTTAATATCAAATGTTGCTATTTCTACTCAACTGGGTGTATTTTTATAGTGTTTTCTTAATGTGTTTGCACATGATAGGGAAGTGTTAAGGATGCAAAACATTTGACTGCAGATGTGCTACTTCAGTGTTGCTTTTTCTGGATACATTCCTGTTTCCTCTACAGTGTGTTATTCCCATGGATGAAATGCAGACTTAGAAAGGATGTCATGGGAAGAAGGAATCATCCATTTCATGCAATCAATCAAAGTCACTAGGTGTCATACTGTAAGAGGATTTCAGAACTCAGAGTCTGATCTCAGTAAGAATCGTATGCATCCATTTGTTTCACCAGAATCACATCAGGATTACACTTACGAAAAGCAGAATTTAATGATAGAACTTGAATTCTCCTTAGGCAAGAAAAGAGGTCAGATTAACAAAAGTATTATTTAGGTGTACGAGTTCTCATAAGAACAAGAACTTACCTGCCTTCACGGGTGTGATGCTTTGCAGATCTGACCCTATTCCTTGTCCCAACAGTCTGACGTAGATGAGGCTGCATGCATGCGATTGCATTCTTCAACCTTGCTCATATAACATCCTCTGTAAGGATCAAGCACATTTACAATTCATCTGTAGGGAATTAAATTCCTTCTTCTTCCAGCAGAGGAGAAGGTTGGATAGGCAGGGAAGTTACTAACTTGTGTCACTGCAACTGGCTATTCCAAGGTATTTCCGATCTTCTTAGCCTATATGCTACAAGTTGTTTCTGTTATGGCAAAGTGGCAGACAGTAGAGTACATATCATTATCTTAGCCACCACGGTTTGAAAGAGCTAGAACTTGGGCATACATGCTGTTCTTTATTGTTTCTATGATGTGGGTGGAATCTCTGGCAGAAGGAAAGAGTGGATAGATAGAAAGTCTGTTATGGGATGGCAATATTATACCCTTTGTAGGCAACCAAAACCCTTATATCATCCATGCAAAAGCTCAGATACACAATGTTCTAAGAAAAGAAGACAAAGAAAGATAACACCATTGCCCTATGTTTGCCCACTCATATTGGATGACTGGCATTGACTTGTAAAGCAGTAGTGGAGTACAGTGGAGACTAATGGAGAACCTGTTAACCATGATGTTCAGAACGCTGAGAAGATTTTTAAGAGAATTGCTGTAAAGCAGGAGACCACGCTAATTAGCAAGTAAGTTCACCCAAAACAGATGACTCTCAGATACATCTTTTGCTGTAAATCAAAGTCCTTTACTATTTTCCGTCAAGTGCAAGTACTTTGTGTTACAGTGCAAATCCATAGTTTAGCCTCACTTCAACACTCACCGCCTCAGAGCCTGTATTCTTATGCACACGCTGTGATACCGTTGTGTGGCTGTTCATCCCACATTTGAATCAGAGTTCTGTCTTTGGCAAGTAATACTAAAGAAAAGGATTAAAACATAAATTATTTTCAACATACTCAATGTTATTTTTTCTCCTGGAAATTCGACACTTTTCCTATGATGTTTTTAGGTTACACACAGTTCAAAACTTTTAGCTGGATTTTAAGATAGACATAATCTTGAAGGTTACTCTAGCTAGTTTTCTGCACTAGTTTTTGACGGCATTTGGGAGCGCCTTAACAAGTAGATCGTCCTGGCATCTGAGGACTGTGGTGAATGAGAGTTTTAAATGATACAGCTTCATAAATTCTGTCAAAGCAACTCAATACCAGTAAGTGGTACTCAATACCACTCTCAGACTGCTGTAAAAGAGAGGTGCTTTGGCTTACCTTAAACCTCTGTGTAAGAGACAGTAATTAAATAACAAGGCTGAGCCCTCAGCCTCTGTCTAAGGTACAACAAGATACAACCCACTAGGGCCCTCCACTTTCATGCTTGGATATTTTTTTTCCCCGCAAGAACATCCTTTGAAACAACCCATTTTCTCTTCTTTCTTCCCACTACACCATATGCAGGGCAACTCACTTTCAGCTAAAACTGTATTTAATTCATAGTCCTGTGTCTAAGGTAACACAGCCAGACAGGAAGAGGCTCTCAGGTCTCCACACAAGGTGCCCTTGGGACCTCTCCCAGGCTATAGATGTGTGATTGTACCCTTCCCACAAACATGAACCCTAGGAAAGCAAGGGCAGAACTTTTTTTCTTCGTTACAAAATAAATAAATAGTACTGATTGAAGTTTTACCATTGGAAATGAAGAGCTGATGCTGGCTGCAGAAGACAGTTGGAATTGGAAACTCATCACAGATAAGAAGGTAGAATATGGTAATTTGCATGTTTTGTCTCTTGAGAGCCTGTGAAAATAAATGTATTCAGAGACCACATGCAGACTCTCTCATCATTTTAGGCATTGTGCACAAGCATAAGAAAAAGGGATTAGCACAACAGAAATAAACAGGCCTTTTCTTAGCTCTTTCATAGACATAGGAGAAGGGAGAAGAAGAATCTCTTAATTAGCAGAAAAACAAATGAAAAATGGACTGGAAAATATAAAACAGTAAAAAGCGGAAGGCACATTCAAACTTTCTACTGAATTTTTAAAAAGTACTCACAATGAAGGAATATATGTAGTACTTATTCTCAGAGATGAGAAAAGTCCAATTTTTCTTCACTCAGAGGAGAACAATTCTTTTGTATGTCTACGCCAGCATCAATGCTAAGACATAAGTTACATTTTCAAGCAATAATTTATTTTTCAGTCTCAGGTAAAGAACTTACAAACATCAGCCAAACACAGATGTAAGAATGTCGTTTTGATGAAAGAGAACAATTTCTGAGGATATGTAAAATATCTCGCCCATATTACAACCTGTTCTAAACACAGTAGCCAAGTTTCTAGTATCTTGATGCTTTCTGTAACACCTATCTATATACTGCATCCCAGAGTAACTGTCACTATTGAAACATATGTATATACTTTCAGAAACAATTCCTTGTGCTCTTTGTTCCTTTGCTTAGTTGAGAGAATTTGGGATCAGTTCTAACAGAGGTAGGCAGATGGTGGTTCCTGACCTACAGACTATTTGTAAGCAGAGAACACAGCTGTCCCGTGACAGGCAGCGGAAGAATGGGTGCCAGCACAGTGCAGCTTCCACGTCTCTGGGTCACTTTGGGTGTAGCTGCACAACCAGAGCCATCCTGACTCTCCTGCAATGGATCAATGAGAGCCCCCTGGAACCACTGGATCTCCTGCTTGCAATGTATAGTGGAGCTGCTGAATTCTTTGGCTTAACAAGTTGTGCAGCATACATATATTGCTTTCAGTGGTATGAAGTTCTTGGCTTATGGCTCATGGAGTCAGAAAAAGGGACTACACCACAAGACCACTGATATACATTCCTTTAAAACAGTCTATAAGAGAGAAGTGTTGTATAATGCCACAGCTGAGATTTTCCAGAATGTTTAGGTGCCTCCAATACCCAGGTCTACATTCACAAACCTTTTACAAGTTTGCGCTCTTTTAACAGAGGAAGGAGCCTTCCTTAACACCTTTGCAAATTCAGGCCCTATCTCACACCAAATTTTAATTAACTGTAGGATCCTTTGTTTCCTAAGGACTTTTAAAATTCTTGCCATTTTTCCATAGCACCATAGATAATCACAAAGCAAGGTCTTGTTATTAAAGATTGTTTTATAACTTTCATTCATCAAAAGCCATTGAAATAAATGGAATATCTCTGAAATCTATGCTTCACCATTTATTATAGATTTGTGTATATATAAAAGCTAAAACAACTGGATATCTTTTAGATCATAGGTCATTAAACTTCACCCAGCTACCCTTGCTTTTGCCCTTACAGAGTTCTGTTTGACTGAAACACGCTTTACGGAAGACATCCATACTTGAGACTAGGCCATGGAGAATCTAATATTTCCTTCAGAAGCATGTTGAAGTGCTTAATCAGTATCAATGTTGTGAATATGTTTAGGTATTTGTTTTCTTTGTGTATTTGGCTTCAGCTTTCATATATTGATTATGTCTTTTCCTATAGTACCCCCTTTTGATGTCAGATTCAATCTTTTTCTTGGTTTTTTTTTTCATGTCTCTAAAAGTCATCAGTAAACTTTGTAAGCAAGTTGTCTCTCTGACATCTTAATAAGTCAAACTGACTGAAGTCTTCAGGCTTTTCCTTGCAGACCATTTCTTCCTAATAACCATTTTTGTGTTTTTTTCCTTCCACACTCTTCAATTTCCAACTTCATCTGGAAGATCTGGAAACCAGAACACTGTGTAATACAGACATTAATCCATACATTGGAATGCAGCCTATTGTTTTAATTCTATTTATTGTTTACCCTGTTTTCACATGCAGGATCTCCTAAGGTCTTTTTTGTCATAATATTAAGAAGACCCCAAGAAAAGATTTTTCAGAAATGTGTTCCTCAGATTAGATACTTAAATCCATACCCACTAGTTTAGTCTGGTTTTAACTGAGACCATTTCAACATGATCTCTGTGTTCAGGAAAATTACATTTAATGTGTATTTGTGAACATCTTGACTTACAAGATTTCTTGTTTTTCAGTCTCCCCTTTGATCAACTCCTGCGTGATGGATGTCTCCTTTACAGTACTGATTTCAGAGGAACTGTCACTTCATGTAAAATGAAACTTAAATACTCCCAAACGTTCTTGAATATATGTTAATGATGCTTGATTTCTTATTAAAGCAGACTTCAGTGGGAGAAGCAGGATCAGTGTTAACCCTGTTCTGTTGATAAAAATGGACAAGAGGCAGACAATCTCACTTCAGTGATGTGGCACTTTAAGCTTCCCAGGGTCCTGGATCACATGAAAACTCAAGGCTATGCAAAGATCTATGTAAAGGAGATACAGAAAATTGTCCTGGGATCTAATCAGTGTTTTTAATACACTTGTATGCAAGCTTTGTCTGTCTCTACTGAACTTCGCAAGTTTTGCAGCATGAGAAGGTGTCTGTTTCTCAAGAAAATCTAGACAAACTCTGAGCAAGTTCTCTTCCTTGGTTGCAGGGAAGCCCCAACTGACCCCAGACCCAAAGAGGCAACTCAGAGGAGTTGGGTAAGGCTGTCAGCCTCCCCGGGCTTGGGTACTGTGTTATCCCAGTAACTCACTGTAAATTTCTAGCACAAAACTGGCAGAGGGGCTGTCCAGGGATCCCTCTTACACTGCTGGGGTTGAGTTCATAAAGCATCTCTCACCAGTGAGAAGAGAGAGACATTTTTAAAAAGTGATTGGGATAGAGGGGAGAAAACATCCCAAAAATCCCCTGCCATTTGCCCCTCACATCTACAAAAAGTCCACAGGCCAAACTTCATTAGAACTACACAAGAACTGAAACATTTTTAAGGAAATAGTCTGACTTTATCCCCCTTCATAAAACTGGACAGCAATGCCATGAAACATTGCCTGTTTGCCCCCCTGATCCCTCTGCAGTGTTCTTCCAGAGTCAGTGTGCCATGAGATCCCCTGCCGTACCAGGGACCACCAAGCCACAAAGGGGTCAAAATGCTCCCTAATACAGAGTTACCCTTTAGCTCTAAGAGTATTGGTCTTACAGTTTGACCAGACCTTGTTACATCAATAGGACTAAGCATTTCCTCATGGGGAGTTATGTATACCTTCATCTGTGGCTGAATGTTTTTTGAGCGTTTCGAGGCTTATTTAGCTCTTCAGTTGGACACAAAGTTTGTCAAAAAGATGACAAACATTTGAAAGCAAACTCTGTACTTTCATCACAGACTTTCTGCTCTAGACTTCAATTTTAGCGAGAGACTTGTGGCTCCATAACTTTATACATATAAGGAAAAACTTTTGACCTCTGTCCATCCTCATAACTATATCAAAAGGCAAAAAGCTTTTACTTTTTTTCCCATGAGGAAGATTTCCTTCCCTTTGAAGATACTCTATCAAGATAAAATTTTCTGACATCAATGGTTCAATGTACTTTCACATAAACTTACTTCATTGTGTTTCCATGTCAATTTAAAGGGTGTAAGGATGGAACAGTTAGAAGCTGATTTTAATAAATTAATAATACTGATTCTATCCCGTTTAAGCTTTGACATGTGCTACTTGGTATAGAATAACCTCAGGCTAAGAGAGCCTTCAATGATACACTTCAAAAAGGAACATGGATTTGAATTTAACAATGAGAAACTTTATATTTACACCATGGCAGATAAAAGAGATGTTATCTGTAACATGAAAGCTTTAAAAAACATCAAGCCTAAAGTAAACAAAGAGAAGTACAAGCAAGTGTTCAGCAACTACACTGGAATTTGCATCAAGATGACAGTAATCAAAGAAACATCCATTCAGACTTGTTCAAGACTGTAATACTGACTATTCTATCTGCATTTGAAAACGGTTTTGATCCTGAGATCCCAGGGTTCCTGTCCTGGTGAATTTCTCCTGTGAGAAACCTAAAATCAGAGATTTCTCTATTTTCAAGTCAGGGAATGAGGAAAGAATAGATTCGATGAATCAAATTCCACTTTCTCCCATCATCTTCTTCTGTGTAGAAAATTTAAGATGATAACATCATAAAAAAATAGATCTTGTGGGATCTAAGAGTCGACACATGATGAATATGGGAGAAGTTGCTTTATCCTTAAAAATGAGAAGTGACATCTCAAAATATATGATGCCTGGGTAGCATTAGCTGAGATTCCAGAGACAGAAAGGTAACCTGTCTGTAAAAGCCTATGATGGCAAAGTTACACCAGCATGTTATGATGTTTAGGATCTAACCCACAGCCTGGCCAGGACTTCATCACCACTGAGATTGGATTGCAATCCCCGCTTCCTTTGTGTTCTCTTTCAAACCCTCTTTTTCCCAAAACAGACAATTTCAGAGTTCTTGGACTGGCAGATCTATGTCTGTCTTTGGCCCAAGAAGAGTATCGCCATCCATACTTCTATGTACAAGCTACTCATTGATCCTTCTTAATATGGCTTTAATGTTGAAGTTAGAAGACCTCGGATGTTTTTTACCCCTTGACCACTGTAAGAAGGATAAGTTGTTTATTGTGTTCTATGGGTGCTTTCAGCAGTAAGTGAAGTTGTTTCAGACTTAATAGGCAGCTGCAAGAAAAAAGCTAAAATTAAAACCTCACTAGTGCAGCTCACACAGTGAAGAGGAAGTCTTATACTGCTCAACAGTGACACCTCTTGATATTCAGCAGAATATTACTGATAACCTTCAAAGATAACTTAATGCAGTCTGCAGGACAGAGTACTGCAGGCAGTGCAGTGTCTCCCAAAGGAAATGTTTTTCTTTCTTGGTTTGTTCAGTAAAAAGCAGTTCAGCATCTAACCTATTGTTCCAATATGAAAGGCTCAGGAAATGAAAAAGTTTATAGGGGAGCAGCTCAGAACATTGAATCTGTATCCTCAGAAAATGCTGGCATTTTGTTATAAGCCTTTGTCATGAAATTGGAAAGTTTTTAAATTGTCACAAAAGGAAACATAAAGAAAAAGACATTTTGTCAGCTTTGAGTATTTCTTCTGAAATTATAGTATTGTGAATGCAAATGCTGAAATTGATATCTCTGATATCTCCCCTGAAAATTTTTATTCGTTCAAACTCTACTTTTTGTCAGAATTTATCAAACTTCTCATATTCATTAGCCTCTACAAAGATACCCTAATATCAGCAAAGAATCTGACTACTTGCATATTCGGTTAAATAGAATTTGTAACAGCCACAATTCCATTTATCAACTCTTCAGAGTGCTAGTATACTGTTAATGAGGTTTAAAAAATGCAAAAGAACAGACAGACAAAACTAAAAGGAAACCAAGCCTTTAACAAGTATCCTTCCAGCAGGACATGGAATATGGCCTGCCTTTCTGGTAGCTGGATTAGCTGGCTATGAGACTGTATTTGGGACCCAGCCATGAGAAGTTTAAATAATCATCCTTTCTGGGCCACATACTGAGTGTTAGAACAAGAAATTTTGGCTCACATTTCTCTCTATAACAGATGTTGATTGGCCAGCTGAAATTTGTTCATGCATTTTATGAGTGAGTGTACTTTTTTGCCAATTCAACAGAAGCATTTGTGAGAAATCCAAATACATACATTTGCACTGGAGCTCTAGCTTTATTCTGCTTATGGTACAAGTTCATTAGTAAAATAGCTGTAGATCAACTGAAATAGCTTGGCATTTAAGTATCCTCCACTGGCACAAATTAGCAGTATGGAATAACAAGTTCTATGAGGAAAATCTCTGTGGACTGTAACATAGATAGTAAATGTGTGAACAAAGAGTTAATTCCTAGCTAATAAATTCTCAAGACACTGGAATGACTTAATTGCGAAGGGGTTTAATAATTGAGTGTCAGTAATAGACAGATTGTAAATTGGAAGGTTGATTTCAAAACCAGCAAAAACGGCACAGAGTGTAACTGTAAAAGAAGAAGTGCTAACCTACAGGGAAGAAAATTTGAAAGCTGTAGGGAAGATTTAGGAGCAGCAGTGGTTTTAAGGGCACACTTTAATGTTTGCCATTATGTTTTAAGTGGGGCCTTAAACAGTGCCTACCAGTAAAATTTTGATACTTCATTGTTTGCAAGAAATCAGATGTTACTTTTTTCTAGTAGTAGAGTAATGCTTGGTGCTAAAAATCTGGGATGCACACTATGCCTGCATACCGTAACAAAACCCTGCTGCCCAGGCTTTGCAATATTGTCTTGGAAGAAAGCAAATGTGAAAAACCACTTCAGACAGGGACAAAACAAAATCCCAGAGGTGAGACACATGACTGAAAATGCTTTTTATTTGAGGGCAGTGAAACTTACCATTTTAATGATGATGAGGTTCGTTGTTGAAATGTTAAGAGTCAGGCTTTCTGAAAAATCTTTTGGCCTCAGCCTATAGATGTATACACATGGGGACATCTAAACAGGGCCAGGAGTGTTTTAATGCTGATTTTTGGAATCACGTTTTAGCACCCTATCTATTTTCAAGGGCCTTTATAAGGAATTAAGAGGATAAAAGTATTCCATTTTGTAAGTTAAGTAAGTGCTTTACCTGGAAGTGGATAGGTTCCTTTCTTCTGCAGTTGAAATGGGAACACCTTAATGTAACAAGCAGTTCCTAAGTAAAGACCCAGACAAAGGTCTTTTAGTTGGTTTTTGAGAGAAGAAATATTTCAGTTCACACTTACCTGTTTTCAGCCCATGTAGCTAGATTTAGTTTTTTGAGCAGACTTCGTCGCATGAATGTACACACATGAAAACTCACACACAGAGAGGACAGACACAAACACAGAGGAAAGAGAAATAGATTAGCCTAGAAAATAGAGCACAACAAGATACCTGGAATAAAATGAACACACAATCAGAAACTAAATAATCCAATACTACTGGAAACTCAAAGCATCTAAAAGCCAAGGTTGTGTCTTCAGTAGTAATAATTTCCTTCCTTCTTTCACATCTGTTGACCTATACATCTGATAACAAGAGATTACTCTTGTAAGTTATGTGAGTTTTTTAAAAAATAGTTACAAAAGCTCAAACTTATGGCTATAAGACCATTTACCCACACTCTATTAATCAAAATATCTCTTTAAACTTGTATGCAAACACAGTGATCTATCAACCTAGTTTCCTGGTGGATTTTATCTTCCCTAACTTTAGACAACAAAATAAAAATTAAGCATCTAGTCTAAGCTAGCCATCTGGGCTACATTTATAATCAAAAGAGAGACAAGCAGGCAGGCAGAGAGAAGGGCACATCTAGAGAGTCTTTCCACAACATCTCTTTTTGCTATGAGCCCTTGGATAAGATAGCTCTGGATAGCTCTGCTTATCTCCCTCTTCTGGCTATCACTGCAGCCTAGATAACTGAACTACATCTCTCTTTTTTAGGTGGTTACAGCTAGGTGAGAGGAATTTCGAGCCTAAAAGTTATACCTCCCTCGTTACATTTTGACACCTTATATAATCAGACCCTTACTCTACACTAAAGTCACAAATACCCCATTATTTTAATTGTATAAATGGAAGAGCCAAATACGTGCTGTAGCACAACGTTTCTTTTACCCCATGTAGCACATGTCTCTCTTGCTCCTTCTAAACAAAATCTGTGAAAGCAGGCAAGATAAAATGAAGCATGGGATTTCCTGCTTTCTGTGGTTTCCATTGCTGTGGATTTACCATAGCAACGATGCCACTCATAATGTTCTGGCTAACAGGCAAGACACAATACCTGCTGTCCCTTCAAAACAAATAGTGTATTTTTAAATAAAATACAATAAAGTCGACACCTCTGTCCTGGTTTCAACTGGGATTGAGTTAATTTCCTTCTTGGCAGTTGGTGTAACGCTATGTTTTGGATTTGGAATGGAAATAATGTTGACAACATACTGATGTTTTTAGTTGTTGCTAAGTAGTCAAGGACTTTTCAGCTTGTCTTACTGGCCTGCCTACAAGAAGGTGGGGAGCACGCAAGAAGCTGGGAAGGGACAGAGCCAGGACAGCTGACCCCAACTGACCAAAGGAATATTCCATACCGTACGATGTCATGGTCAACATATAAAGCTGGGGGAAGAAGGAGGAAGGGGGGCACTTCAGAGTGATGGCGTTTGTCTTCCCAAGTAACTGTCACACATGATGGAGCCCTGCTTTCCCAGAGATAGCTGAACACCTGCCTGTCGATGGGAAGTAGTGGATGAATTCCTTGTTTTGCTTTGCTTGCATGTGCATCTCTTTACCTGTTAAACTGTTTTTATCTCAATCCACTATTTTTACGTTTTGTCTGTTCTCCTCCCCAGCCCACTAGGGTAGGGGGAGGAGTGAGCAAGCAGCTGGCTAGTCCTAGTTGCCAGGTGCCATGTTAAACCATGACATCCTCATTTGGAAACTTGAAAAGTGCATTTTTGTCCTGTAAAAGTATAATTATCAAAAGGACAGTTAAAAAAAAGAAGAGAGATTCACCTTTTTCTTGATTTTAGAGAGGCCTTGCAGTTATATAAGAACCATCATGCTGTTTCTGATGAACAAGAGATAAAATAATAATATTAATACATTTTCTTGAAATCTTTAAAGTTTTATAAATTGCCCATGGAGGTTTGTGAACCAAGGTCACTCTGTCTCTTTTCATTCTTTTAATTATCTAGTTCCAGCCTGATACACTAGCCTTACTAATTGGACACAGAGAAATCTCTTATCAGTGAAGTTAGAAAAGGACCTATGAAAAGGGTGTGGGAGACTGCTGTAAATCAAAGAAGAGGAACTGAACAGAAGGGAAGCCAACCAACTGTATCCCTCCGAGCTGTGAGTTTACAGGAAAAGCAGAGCCTCATCGGATGGAGGAATAAGAGGCCAGCAGGTAGTTACACATGTCATTGACCTCTCCCTGATAGGTATTGTTGTGAGGGGAGCCAAATGCAGACTCACACCTGCCTTTAATGTCTTAGGGAATGGAAGAATTTAAGCACACCTTGGGCTTTAGGGTGTGTAGGTGTTGAATATAATGCTATTATTTTCTTCCATTCTCATACCCCGAGAAGCTCATACACACTCTTTCAAACCCCAGTGAGGGAATTAATTGTCTTGTCTCTAGTTTAGCATTTCACACACATATGACAGGTGTGATGCACACAGTGAAGTCTAAGCTCTGTCAGTCTCTGTTTAGTGGTATAAAGATGTGCATATCTGCACTATCCGTGACTTTGATTTCTCACCCATCTCCTTTCCCAGAACTTTTGCACATTCTCGAAGGTTGTCAGTGACCCTTCTCCCCTAAATTATAACTTGTCATTTGAACAACAGCTTCCTTCCATCTCAGATCTTCCATTTTGAATGGTCTTGTTAAGCAATTCACCTTCTCTTCTCCTTACTCATCTTCTAGTATGAAACCTGTTTTTTCATCACCTCTTCCATTTCCCCTGTGTCTGAATGAGTCTCTGCAGTTTACATGCCAGTATCTATGCCTTGTTCTTCTGCCCCTAGATGGTTTTGCCAGTGCTCAGATGCCAGTCATCCACAGAGGTATCCAGAAATATCACTGAATTTTGCAAGCTGTATTTAATCCACAGTTTTAAGGTGTTTCCACCTAAAAAAAGGCACATGACCACAAATGCACTGTTGTCCTTAAAACAGAAGGAGCTTATACACAAACTACTTCAGAAATACTGGACTCACTTTTCACCAGAAGACACGACCAAAGCAAAGAAATCCCATTACAACGTCAACTAGAACTCAAAAACTATACAGAGAAAAAAATCATTCAGGCTTCCGGAGAAAACACAAGGAAGTTGGAGGAGAAAAGACAAGAAGACATTATATTGCAGTCCTCCTTCTATGTCAATAGAAAAATATAACTACTGTTTCATATGTATGAAAGTTACACAGTTTGTGAGACATGAAACTGAAAGTTCTGGTCATTTTAACAGCTAAAATTTCCATAGCATCGTGACG
>Ga0065711_1030095_pt1 | contig 33728 bp, 24 predicted proteins | sample Hoacrofraction12_FD_59098 | JGI IMG/M metagenome (GOLD analysis project Ga0065711, IMG submission 59098) | Hoatzin crop microbial communities from Cojedes, Venezuela - Epithelial fraction 12 v2 (version 2) | ecosystem: Host-associated > Birds > Digestive system > Esophagus > Crop | place...
CTCCTCATGTTCAGACGGAACTTCCTGTGCCTCAGTTTGTGCCCATTGCCCCTTGTCCTGTCACTGGGCACCACTGAAAAGAGCTTGGCCCCATCCTCCTGACACCCACCCTTCAGATATTTGTAGGCATGAAACATCATTTGAAGTGATGCCAAAACATATATGTTTTGGCATCACTTCAAAGAAATTCAAAGCAGTTATCACTGGAGTAAGTGTTTTCAGATGCCAGTCTCTCACTTCAGGAAAGCTGTGTTTAGATGTGGGTTAGATCATAGTGGGAATAACTTTTTTGGTATTTAAAACGCTCTCCTATAGGGCAGATCAGGTTGATCACGGCTGTCAGCAGTGAAGTGGTAGGGGGATGTTCTGTGTAGCCACTGCAGTCAGCGGTGTGACTGCAAAGGAGGAGCTGTGTGCAATGACAGCTTTCTCTTAGCCCTGTAGCTGCGAGGAGAAGACTTGTAATTCAGCACTAGCAGGAGCAGTTTCATGTAACATTCCTCCCACACATCTTCTTTTCTGCCTTTTAAAACTAGGGGCAAACAGGAGGAAAGGTTTTTGGCTGATCAGCTTCTCTATCTTTTTTTGTCATTAAAAAGATGCTCAATTCCTCATGAGTTTGGCCACATGGGACCAGAGGTGGGAGCCAGGTGGTTGGGGAGGGAGGCAACGGGGAGAAGGGGGAGCAACTGCTCTGTAAGCATATGTGGGGCCAGACACTTGTATCTACATTGCATCTTTCTTCCTCTCCCCATCACTCTCAAACACTGACAAAGATCCTTTGAGAGCGGCCTGAAGTTATAAAACTGATCTGAGCATGAGGCACTTGCTTGCAGCTTCTGTGTCAGCAGTGGGTCTTGAAATGTTAAGCATACTCTGAAGGGTCCAGTTTCCATCAGCAAGGAATAGTATGACAGTATTTGGTGCTAGAACGTTTGTGAGGTTACTGTGTACCTTTTCAGCTCTTCCCAGCAAGACTGTAGTGGGTAGCATGGAAGAAAGGCTGTCCTTCTGCTAGAGAATCCTGCACTGGAGATGACTCTTGGTCTCTGCTGCTGTCTTGTGATTGAAATGCATCTACACTTGCCAACACTATGTTCTGGTGTTTCAGGAGTGCTCCTGCCTCCCCTACTCACCCTGGCCTGCTGTCCCCTCACTCGAGTGGCCTACAGACTCCAGAGTGCCTATCACGGGAGGGCTCACCTATTCCACATGATCACGACTTTGGGTCAAAGTTAGCCTCAGTTCCAGAGTATCGGTATTCGCAGAGTGCACCTGGTGAGTAGCTCTTGTTTCATAGAGGGTGACTGTTCAGTTGCACTAGTGTCATGCTGAGGACACCGCAGGAATGCTTCTGGCAGTGTGTTACAGGAGGATCTCGGTGTCTCTTTCCACTTTGTTAGAGACTGATGATGTGTGTGCAACTTCAGACCATTTTTCTTACTAGTCTTTGGATGAGGGAGCAGAAGATAAAGGAATATGTAGAAACACATGAGCTAACCTTGAGTTAGGTAGCTCTAAAGAACTGACAGTAGAGCAGCCATGGCAGTGCATAGCCTGCTCACACTAATTTACCAGCCTTCTGGATAAGATCAGCTTGGCTACACAGGACTCTGGTGCCGTGGCCAGGGCCTTGATGGTTTGTTAAGCCCTGGTAAGTATCTGGTTGTCAGCCATGCTGTAACTGACCTGGTGTATAGGGTGTTCCTGGTGAAGCTGGAAGGCAAAGCTCATTAAGTAAAGCTTCTTTGTGCTTGGATGGCAAGTAAGATTTTTGTAAGTTAGGAAAGAGAAGACTGAAAGTGGTATTTTGAAGCCTTTTTTTTTTTTCTTCGTTCCTTACCCCCAGTCCTGCCAATGCTGAAGGACTGAGTATTGCAGATTAGAAGTGCATAGGTGAAATACATGGAGGCCTTTTTTTGCCTCTGCTGTTAATGTGTGCTTCTCTCTTCTGTTTAGGATCTCCAGTCAGTGCCCAGCCAGTGATTATGGCTGTTCCTCCCCGACCTTCTACTCTGGTGGCAAAACCAGTTGCGTACATGCCAGCATCAATAGTGACTTCTCAACAGCCTTCGTGTCATGCAATTCACGTAGTTCAACAAGCTCCCACTGTTACAATGGTCCGAGTTGTGACCACCTCTGCAAACTCTGCAAACGGATACATCCTCACAAATCAGGGCACAGCAGGAGGAGCGCATGAAGCTGCAGGAGCAGTGTTGGACTTGGCTGGTGACCACCGAGGTAGCTTTTCACCTCCCTTACTACTCAGCTAAGAAGTCTTGAGCAAGCTTGGGGTGGTGGGTGGTCAAACACTGTTTTGCTCACTGGGTGCTTAGCCCTTAATGAAAGATATTTCTGCAGGTAAAACTTAAACCAAGTAAGAGCTCATCCATTTGATGTTTCTACCAGTGGGCAGGACAACTGTGCTCCCTTCCTTCCTGTGGGGAAGAAATATAACAGACTGGAGGCTATAAAAACATTCAGTGCTTTAAATATTTGTATTATCCCCAATATCAATATTATGCCTGTGTATTGGTCAGCTGGATGTGCTATAGAAATGTGTGCTTTCTAGCCAAAAGAGATGGTCTGGGAAAGGCTGAAACTCTCTGCTTCAGGATGATCTTGTAAATAAACGATTGAGCCTTTCTCTTCCGTAGGCCTGGATTCCTAGAGGTACACGTGTGCTTCTGGAAGTGCAGGCAGTGCCCCATTAAAGCAGTCTTTGAAAACCAGTTGCAACAAAGGCCTCTTTTTTCTGAAGCTGGAAATTCCAGCCTTGGGGGATTTAGTGAGTTAAATGTTCTCTTGCTGTGATCTAGACAACACCTTATCCACTCACCATTTCAGAAGGGCTTAGCGCTACAGGATAGGTGTGTCTTGTACCAGCAGCAAGACTAGTTACTCTGCTTGGCTTTTGTGGTTAGTGAGGCAATGGTTCTTCTTCAAGGGAAAGACAAAAATGACAAAGACCTTCCTCCACTGCAGTAGCAGGACCACTGGCATTTTTAGTTCAGCACGGGTTATGCTGCTTGAGTTTCACTTGCATTCTCTAGAAATTCCTGTCTGGATCCCGTATGTATTCCTGAAGCGCCAGCAGTTGCAGCTGCCTGTTTGTCACCTGCTCCCTCCTTTCATTCACTAGTTCTTACTGTCACTCATTCTTTCCTTACTTGTCCCTCTCATTTCCACTCATCCTTTTCTAGTTTCTACCTTCCCTTTGTTCTTCCTTGTTGCTTCATTTTCCTTGCTAATCTCCCAGTCTTCCTTGCCTTTTCTCTCCCCACTTGCTACCAGCCTGCCCTTGCAGGTCTCAGCTCAATGCTTATGTCCTATCTAGCTCCACTCTTCTTGTCTTCTAATGTTAAAATGGGAGAAGTCTTCTCTTCCTGCAGGACTAAGGAGTTTGTGCTTCCTGCCTGCCTTCTCTGCTCTGAGACCCACAGAGCCTCTGGAAGGGAAGAGTGGCTCTTCTCTCCTGCATGTCCAGCAGGATCCTGTCCTGTAGCTGTTACGCACCTGCTGAATTGACCCCTTGCTCATCCTGGGAAGTGAGATGGGTGGCTGAGTGCTCTCAAACAGTTACATTTATCGAGGAACTCAGCCTTCCTTCCCCTACCCCCAGCCCCCAGCTCTCCCTCCTGGTTTCTTCCTGTACTTCCATAGCTGGCAAAAGCTTGCAATTGTGGGAAGACCTCCTTTTAAATCAGCCTACTTGCAGGCCTGACAGCAAGCTGTTGGAGACTTTTGGCTCCAGGCATTGTTTAAGATCCTAATGCCTTCTCCTACTGTGTGATATTGAGAGTCAGGCAAATTTGCCTGTAATTGCCAAGTAAACTATGAGATTTGCAGTGACTGCTCTCCATATCACAGCTGTAGCGTGCCAGTAAGGGAGATCATGCCTTTATAGGACAAGGGGTCAAGTTTGTAATCCTGATTTTTTTTTTTTTTTTTAGCTAGATGGCTTTTGCTGTAAGAAAAATGTTCTTGACATTGATTGAGTATATGTGCAATAGAGAGTATTTTTGTGTTTTCAGATATTCATCCCCTACCTTCTGATGTGCTTCAAAATACGCATTTCAGAGGGACTAATTTTCTCTATTCTTATGTCCCCGATTGTAGTGTTCTTTGCCTAATGAGCAGGGTGAGTGAACCATTACCTTCTTTACCTCATCAGAGCTGACTACACTGTATGAATTGGACTGCAGAAAGTGTGTGTGTGTGTAGAGCCTGATGCTACCCTAAAGAGTCCTGGGCACTTCTCACAGTATTAGGCCTCTAGGAATATTCTCAACTCCTTGGAGCCCAAATCTGTTACTTTTGTGACTAAGCTGCTTCAGCCTGAGAAGCAATGCTTTCAGTTCACACTCTGTAAACCTTGGACATGTCAAAGGCAAGTGACTTTGTGGTGCTGAGGTATTTTCACATTTGTAAGCCTGGGGTACATATCACTGCTAAAGTGTTAATGAGAACAAAGCCTGCTCCTAAGGCAGGGTGGTAAATGATTGTCGTCTGTTCTGCTCTTAAGCAGGCATGGATGAAAAGCCAACGATCGCATTTGCCACGATACCTACAGCCAGCCGTGTAATTCAGACAGTCGCCAGTCAAATGGCACAGGGCGTTCCAGGACAGACAGTCACGATCCTTCAGCAGGCAGCTCCAGTGACCATCGGACAGCATCAGCTCCCCGTACGGGCAGTCACCCAGAATGGGAAGCATGCCGTCCCCACCAACAGCATCACCGGCAGTGCTTATGGTAGGCTCTGTTTCCGTTGCTTTCTGGTTCCTGATTGCTCTCTGAGCTTAGCAGTTAGATTGTAAAGCTGTAAAGGTTTTCTTCTTAGCTATACGGGTTATTCCATGTGTCAAATTCCAAAGGTTATCAATTTTTCAGCTTCTATGGCTATAAATGCCAATGATAGATATCCTTCTGTCCACTTCTGCTCCTTTTTCCTATGGGAAAGTTTTGCTATCTACCATCGCTTCTGAAAAGTCTAGCATCTTTGCTTTGTCCTTAGCTATGCACTTATGACTACTTACACTCCCTGCCTTTTAAGGGTTACTTGTTGAAAGTGTTCGTGATTCTTGTGTAGAGCCTCTTTTCATTAGTTTTCCTCTGACAAACAGCTTTTGCTTTCAGCATGCCAAATAATAAAATTTCCATGGTGCGCTCTAGATCTTGTGAAATATGACTCCATAGAGTATTAAGAAAATAACATACTTTCCCATCTTATGGTTTTAGAGCCTGAGAGAAATAAGATCATCAGGTGAATGAATGTAGAATACTTTTTTTTAGACAGGATGTGTTCTAGTCATTTGTCAAGCCTGATGTTTAAAATCCCGTACTAGCTATGTCTTGGCAGCCTCCTCTTATTGCTTGCTCAGCACCTCAGGTTTTGCCCAGTGAAGGATGATGACTGGGGATGGTCTTACAGCCGTTTCCAATCTGATGCTAAGCACCTCGCTGTCCCAGGCTGGTGCTTAGGGGGAGTTTGAAATGAAGGGCACTGGTGGGATTTTAAGGGCTTTCAAGAAGCAAAATAGGAATGTTTCTGTGGAATTTTCTGCCACGTCTATTCAGTTTCACCTGACTCACACTTGAATTGCAATAATCTTATTGGAGCAATGAAAAAATGATAGTGGTAAGGTTTTTATGCAGCTAGGACATTAAGATATTAAATAGATGAGATAGGTGGAGTTGCTGCTACCCAGCAGTGGTGTTTGTCTAATGCAGCATCAAACAGTTCTTTATTTAACATTTTTATATTACTCTGATCTCACCAAAACTTTTCTAGCGCTCTCATCAAACTGGAAAGTATTCCAGTTGCATCTGAGTATGAGGTTTTTTGTAAGTGGCAGTGGATTTTTCTGGCTGACAGAGCAGAGACGGGGTCTCTTGACTTTTGTCTGTACAAAGCTAACTTCTCTTCAGCTGCATGGTTTAGGTTTTCTGTAAGTCTGTAATTGGTTACCGCCCTCCTCCTTGCCCTATTTTTTTTCCCTCATCCTCTTGATACTCTTGCTGGACTTTGAGGGTCTTTGTTCTGTTTGCTTTGTTTATCCTAGGGCTCCTTTTTTGATGCACTTAGCAGTGAACACACCACTAATGTTCTGTCATTCCCTCCTTTGCAAATCAGTCTGGAGGGCAGAGGATGTGCAGTCTCCTGAGTCCCCTTTGGCTGCCTCGTCGATTGATGCAGAGTCCAAAAACTGCATGGGTGTTGTTTTCCAGGCAGTGTTGTGTGCCAAAGCCAGTGTGTAAGCACATTCTCTGTCTGGAACTAGGAATTGTAGACATTTTTACAGAGAGTTGCTACTTAAATTGTCATCTTTCTCACCACTTTTATTAATGGGAGGGTGAGAGCTTTTGTCAGTACTGGAATACATGATTGGGAGCCAGAAATTCCTACATTCTGATCGCAGTTCTGATGGGAAAGCATTTGGTTGTCTGGGGTAAGCTCTTTCCCTGCCCCTTTGACAAGTGAGATGTCAGTACAATGTTTGGATTGTAATGTAGTTTTCCAACAAACTGGCTGTTCTTACTGTGCAAGCAGGGCTAGAGAGACCCCTCTAAAATGAAGGCACAGCACACAGATGTTGTAGCTTGCAAGAAGCTCTGATTGTAGGTGGCCAGAGAACTACCTCTCAAAGGTAGGTACTGCCTCTCAAAGAGGAGGTGTGCTGTAATTTTAACAGGGGATTGATCCTCCGCTTCTGGAGATGAATGCTTAGCTGGCAATGCCTTGTTTGACAACAGATAGGAAGCAGGAAGTTCTCCTGTGGAAGGAGTTATTACCAGTTTAGTAAACTTGCACAAAGCTGGGATTGTGCAAGGAGAGGGGAAAGAGACAAGGCTAGCAAGCCTTGCAAAATGGACTTGAAAACAGCACTTGAATCTGTGCCAGCTATCGCATTTGACTGTAGTGTTTTGTTTTCTGGAATAGCAAACGCTTGTGTTAGTTCATCACATTAATTCTTTTTCTCTCTCTTGTCCTACTTCCCAGCTCTTGCAAATCCATTGCAGCTTCTTGCAGCCCAGGCCAGCTCATCCACTCCTGTTGTAGTCAGCCGGGTGTGTGAGACAGGGACCGAAGAGACAGCAGCAGCCTCTTCCAGTGAACCTGAAGTCAAAAGACCCCGGATAGAAGAGTCCAGTGGAGCAGTCCCAGCCCAAACTGGAGTCATCACGTCTACAGGGCCACAAGGACAGGCAACCAGTGAATGAAGAATTGGTGAGAGGAGCTGGAGTGATGCAGGGTGGGCCTGGGATGGCAGCAGCCCCTAAAGCAGCTTTCAAAGAAAACAAACCACAACTGTAACAGCGCAAAACATAGCGAATAAAGAGCTCTTTTTAAAGCTGGATTTTTAAATGGGAGGTCAACAACTGATAGAATCACAAGGTGCCAAAAAGAATGGAAAACCCCTCCCAAGAACCCATACCTGGAACTCTTCTGTCTTTACCTATGGGATATTTTTTCCTTTTTTTTTTTTTTTAAAAAAAATTCAAAAAATACAGACAACTGATTTTATGACTGCTGGGATATTTTTAACTGTCTTTTCCCCTTTTGGCTCCAAGGGGATGGGATTTGCAGTTCAGCACCTAAAGGAATGTAACACAAATACAGTCTGCTCCCTGGAAAAAAACTCCTCATTTTCTATGCCTTAATACTGTGCTTCTCAGAGCTTTGAAACATAGGACCATTTTAAAAAGGCCACCTAAGGCAATCAAATGTTGAAAGATGGGTGCAGTATCTCACAACAACAGCATTAAAGAAACATGGTACCAAACTTAAAGAAAAAGGCAAATTATTTTCTTTTTTTAAAGCAGAAAAATTCTGAATATGAATGAATGTTTATTTATGTGGGGATTCAGGAGGAAGAGCTACAAGGCTCAACCACCTGCATTTCCAGATGCAATTTCTCTTCATTCCCTCTGAGGGAGAATAAGATGACAGGGGAACTGTATTAATTCAGTTCCTGTAAAGATGTTAAAAACAAAGGGGTTTGTACCTTCAGTGATTTCTTACAATTATTCATTACTTGCTCTGGACAACAGCCAAAGTATCTTGATGACTGAGGATCACATGGGGAAGGGAGTCTCCAAAAGGTTCTGTGTGCATTTGATTGATTACATCCTGTGCTGGAGCACCAGATTTTGTTCAAAATAGCACTGTAGGTGAAGACATAGCCGCTGTCTCTGATCTTGAGAACATTACTGGTTTGTCTTCTGCACTAGGGCAGTCTGCCTTCCTCGTGTTGGTAGCGTGGTCCTCAACTACCTGGACGATGGTCAGGAGGCCAGGGGCTGGTTTGGAGTCCGTCACTGACCCTCTGCCATGGCTAACAGCAAGGCTTCTGTGGTGTTCTTCTGAGGGGAGTTGAGAGCTGGGGTGAGAGGCTGCAGAGTTCATACAGCATTTAATACAAATTCTGTAAGTGTGTAGAGACCAAGGCAAAAGAGGCCTTTCACTTTCCATGTGACAGAAGCCACTGGAGATCTTACACTGGTTTTCCAAAAGGAATTTGGAGGTTTCCTTTCATTGCTTAGCTCCCTCTCCCACCTCTCCTCCCTTGAGGACCATTTGAGTTGGCCAATAGGAGGAGGCTTTTAGTCAAACTGAATTCCAGGCCCTTCACGTAGTAAGTCTTATGAGTAAAGTGGATTTGAGTCACTTCAGCCACATGTAACGGTGGGTGGGTGTGATGCCTTGTGACTGGCAAAGAAACCAACCTCTGCGTAGCCTTCAGCTAACCCCTTTGGTTTTACATCTCTTTGCGATTCCCCTTGGCTAAGTGTCTTCTGGCAGCACAGCGGAGGTCTTTTGATTTAGGAAATGTTATGGCTTTGGTAATGGCAAAAGAGACTTAAGAGGGATGGGATATGCCTCTGGTAGGTTATCTCCCTATCTGTACTGATTTATTGTCAGGTTGCTGTCTTGTACAGTCTGACAATGCTATCGCAGAGCAGAGAGGCGAGCCTGCTACATAAACATGTTGCAAAAAGATTTCCTCAACGTGCAGTGAACGATACTGTCACGGGGATTAGGGGGTAGGGCACAACCGTTCAGTGTCTGCTGGAATTTGGGCAGGGGGAGGAAATCTGCAAGGTAACGGCTGGCAGCACTGCTTCCCTTCGAGGTTTCCTTTCTCTTTGCCAAATCCTATTCAATAGCCAAGTCCCACCACTTGAATAAAACCCAGCCATGTTTTATTCTCAAGCCAATTGTTTTGTGAGAAATAATTCTGAAACAAGGAAAGAATTTCTTGGTCTTGTGATTTCTGGTTACTTTCTGCAGTTAGAGGCCCACAAAAAATTCAGGACAGTTCGTTTATCTACAGGGAGGCTTTCAAAACTTAAGTGTGTACCTTTAGTGACAAGTTATTAGATTGGATTTTAGTGCTTTGAAATGGTTTTGTGAAGGAGGATTGTTACAGACCACAAAGTAATGGAAGCAGGCCAGCCTCCAGCTGTCACTTTTCCTGCTAGGAAAGCTAGGTGTGGCATAGCACAAAAGCACCAAGATTAGCTCAGTTTTCTGTAGCCTTTTCAAAGCCGGATTTCAATAAAATGGACTTCAAGGAAGAACGCGCAAGTGAGAGTGCAGCATGGTTTATCTGTGATTAATCGTTACTTTTGGGTGACTGCTGCTTTAGATACAGGCACGCCTCTGAAACAGCCCTGGGGCTAGGGAGCTTTCCTGAAGCAGAGGACTCTTGGGTTTCCAGTACATGGGGTGAGTCAGCGCAAGATGAGCAACCAACGGAACACTGTTCAGGATGTGAAGCTGCCAAAGTTTTGTGGATTTTTCTTTACTGCGGCCTTTCTCTTGGAAAGTCTAAATAATTAGGCCCCAAAGTTCTGCAATTTAATCCAGCACCATAGAAATACATCAGCTGAATGACAGTGTTTTCATACACCAGCTGCTGCTTTATAGATACCTCTTGGAAGTCCATCCTCAGGTTGCGCATATAGATTTGCCTCCTCAGTATTTAGAACAGGGTAATTCTTTCAGTCTTCCTTCTGTGGCTCACGATGCCCATTGGTTAACATGCGAGTTAAGGATAAGCAAATGCCTTTGATCTTCACCCTTTCTGCTTGAGGTGTCTGGAACCTGTGTGTTCATCCTATCAGGGGATTTTGGGGTTATCAGTCTGCTGCATCTCCCTGCTACTGTAGGAAGCAGCCGTGCCACTTAAACTTTTTTTTTTTAAGGTTTGCCTATATATTGCCATATTGATGCCTGATACTAGGTACAAGAACAGTTCTTACTAAACCCTGTTGAGAGCTGTGGAAAAATGTGGTCCTCATCTGGAATACATGAGAGGTGGGGACATCATGTTTCAGGCCTCCAGATTAAATCTTCAACACACTGTTCAGTCTAGAAAACAGCACCACGGTGTTTTACATGGGTCCTGGTTCCCCAGGCTTTCAGTTTTGAGCACTGCGGAGGAATGGAAATTAATGTGGTGGTAGAATTAAGCTTTCAACTGAAGAAAATGTTACTTTTATAGTTCTATGTAGTACTTGGATTATTTAAAATTTTATCACTTTTTTTTTTGTCTAAAGTTGCATTTCATGTCCTCAATTAGTAATATTAACTGAGGTTTGAGGGGGAGAGGAGTAGGAGGTTTCACTGCATCTTCTGCTGTCTCTATAATGATGGTAGAGGCATGTTGAATATTCAATCTGCTGTGGCTTGGACCTGCGAAAACTTTAAGTGTGAATTCACTTTTCACCATGGCCTATTGATTTTTTTTTTTAATTATTTTTTTTTCCCCTCCCATCTTGGGCAGTGACAAAGACTAGCTTACTTTGATTACAGTCAGTTAATAGCAGCTCTCATTGCTTCAGTTTGCAAAAGCCGAATGTAGTTGTTCTTGGTTTTATTCCACTGGAATTCCTTAGTTATTGTTTTGTCTTGACCTTGGCTCTTGTGATGCAGAGAGCTTTTTACAGTGAGACCAATTTAATGTGATGTAGTGATAACACAACACAGTGCTGAACACAGAATGGAAGTTCTTGATTAGCTCAGATATTCTTTTCAACACATTTTCCTTCTCATGTTTGTCCCCCCACATGCTGTTAACGCTGTCCCCTGTAGCATATACAGTCATTTTTATCCACTGACGGGAGCAGCACCTTGCATTAAGCTCTGCACAAGGACTCAAGGATGAAAATACCTGTGGGATGCATGGGGCCCCGGAGCCGGTTGAGAAAGGTCAGTCTGGTCGCTACGTATTTAATTTTCATGCTGTGTTTTAATTCTGTTACTGCTGGACACAGCTTGTTCAGGAGAGTCTTTTCAGAGACATGTGAAAGCTTTGTAAGAAGAAAGAAATAGTTAAATAACAGCTGAAGCCTTTAAAATGCTTCTGCAATCAATACCATGGTCTGGCTTGAGGTTTTTGGGAGAGTAAACTTGATTTTCCATGTTTTAGACATATGTCTTGTGTACAAGACTAGAACTGTCATTCTGAGTTAACTTCCACATGTTTTCTCCCCCTTTTTCAGCAGAAGGAAATGCCAGCAGTAAAATAAGACTTGAAGCACAGAAAGCTAGGGACCTAGATCTAAACAGGTGCAAGCACCCGACCTGAGCTCTCATACAGTGTGGTGTGGAACACTTTTCACTGGCCGCTGGAGAAGTTAAATTGAAGTTAGAGCCTTTCATCTGTGTTAGCAAGGAGGTTTCCCAGTGAGATACTTGGTATCGCTCTGATATGTGCAAGCATGTAGATGAATGTCAAAATGTGGGATGAAAGGAGAAACGTCTCCCTGCAATACTTAGGTTTGGGGATCTTGCATGACAAGGATTTAATCAAGTGATAGTTCTGTACCTTGCTATAGAGGATCAAAAGGTATTTCTTCAAGCTTATTGTATTGAAGGATTAAATACCAACTGGTTGGTTGTTCCATCTTTGTTTCTCAGGTTTAAACTGTGACTTATAAATTGTAGTTTATCCCTGATGAACATAGATCACATAAAACTTTAGTATTAGGGAAGCTCAGATCTCTTGTCTGTTTGTTGTCTCTGCCATTAGCCAGTTGTAGCTGTGCAGAAGCATAGAATATTTGAGTTGAAAGAACCCAAACCTTTGGACATCTCTTCTACAACCTCCAGCTCAGAGCAGGTCCAACTAGATCACGTTGCTATGAACTTGTCCAGTCGGTGGAGGTTCCATGGCTCTGGTCCCTGTTCCACTCTGACTACTCACAAGGTGAAAACTTTTCTCACCTATCTGAGTATTTCCCATGCAGCTGCATGTGTTCATTGCCTCTCGTCCTACCGTGTCACAGCTCTGCCTTCTCTGCATCTTCCAGATAGGTAATTGAAGACACTGGTAAGACTTTTTTTTTTCTCCTTTTGCTTTCCTTAAGGCTGAACCAACCTGGTTGTCTCAGTCTCTTCTTGTATGTCACCTCCTTAAGCCCCCAGCAGAGCAGGTGGAATTGCTGCAGAAGATCTCTGATACTGGGGAGCCCAAAACTGGCAACAGTACTCTAGATACAGTCTAGCAAATGCCAGATGAAGTAGAAGAATCGGTTTCCTATGACCTGCAAGCTACAGTTTTGCCAGTACAGCCCAGTACCTGTTCGGTCTGCTTTGCTGGAAGGTGCCCTGCTGGCTCACCTTCAGCTGCTTTGAGTATAGTGTAAGAAGTAAGAGTCACAAAGTGAACTAGAAATACTATGGATTGCATTCATACGTATGCAACCCTCTCGTCCCTCTCTTCCAAGGAAGAGTACTAGATTGGGCCATGTAGCTTTTTGAGTAAGAGGCAGTGCTGAAGGATTCTGGTCGCTTTACCTCATCAAATGAGAGTTTCAATCCAACATGGAACTTAGGTTGAGTTTCTACCTTGCTGTGAAATCTTTTGGGTTTTTTAGTCCTGCTGCTAATAAAGTTGGACTTAAGCATTAGCAATGAACCTCCAAAGGAAAAGGACTAGCTTCATAATTTTGCCCTTGCAGCACACAGAGCTTTCGAGTTTGCAAACGCCACCCTGCAGCAAATTATCTGTCTTCCCTTGCCAGCTGGTCTCTTGGGCAACTCCTGTTTCTGCTCGCCATCAGTTTTTCCCTTCTATTTGTAATTGTTTCTGCCAGCGCCAGAGTCCTTTAATCCAACTCCTAATTAATGTCATTGCTTGAAGGTCTGCATCATCTGGTGTGAATCTGTGTGTTAGGCTGCAGTTATACAACAGACTGTTCCGTCGTGTAACTTCGTTTCTTTCTGGGTGAAAAATTGTGCCAAAGCTGCTATTACTATAGCATACACTACTGTTGTAAAGTGTAGCTCACAGTGGAGCCAGCTGTGCTGCAGAAAGCAGCTACACTACAAGGTCATCTGGATTGCTGGAACTGATGGAGTGGGAAGTGATGCCTTCTTGCGTTTCAATCCGGACCGAATCAAAACGTAGCTATGACTGTGGGAGCATGTCTCTGGCTGTCTGGTGGCTGTTTGGCTGGGATTACTTAGATCAGTAGACTCCCTCTCTGCTGGGTGGGTTATCTGTGGGACAGTGCATGTGTTTGTGCGCACAGGTGTGGATATATGTGTATATAATAACTAGCAGGAAATACCTAGCTGTGATGGTGGGCTTTCTGTGCTAGGTTGTCTTTCACGGGGTAGTAGTACAGCAGTGAGCATTTTACTTTGGCCTGAGCAAGACATTTTGAAAAAGACTTGGTTTTCTTGGAGCACTATATTTAAATTCCAAATTTTTAATCAGCTCTTAACTGTTGTATTTATATGTTCAGAAAATTCTTTTGATACCTTTTCAATTTACCAACACTGAATTAAAACCCTTCAGAATGTGTGGCTGGTCCTCTCCTTGCATGTCACTTCAAGTTTCGGAGCCTGAGGGTAGTTGTGCCAAGTCTACCCTGTCACTGCTAAGGTAGAAGAAACTATTGACAATTTATGGGTGGCAGCTAAGGAAGAAACCCTTTAAATTTTTTTCCAGAGAATATTAAATTAGAACTGTGTAAACATAAAATTTGTATTTATTAATGTGTGTGTATGTGACTGTGTGTGTGTAAATATAGATACATAAGTGGTCCATGACTATTTCTTTCTCTTAAATGGTACTTTACACAGATTTTTATACAGTATGTTGGTAAATTCCCGCACCAAGCACTGATTCTAAAAGAATGATGTACCTATTTTTGTAACGAATGTGGGCAGCCAGTAGAAGCAGCTTTCCTTCAATGACTGCTTTCATTCCTCTCGCAGAGCAGAAGAGGTGACTTGGTACTTGCATCTTCCTTGTGCAGGAGCCTTGCTTCTGGCTCTGTCACGCTTTCAGCTACCCCAGTCGGTGCTGCTTTTCTGGCAAGAAAATCCCGCAGATGGCACTAATGAAGGCTGGGATCCTTCCTCGCCTCAGATTGTCTCCAGACGCGGTATCAGGGAGTTCTTTGCAGATTCTGCTCTGTAGGTAATGGGACCTTATTTCAGACAGGAAACAAATGCAGGGTCCGTGAAGATGCTGTAAGGTTGAGGAGTTCCTCCCTGTCTGTCTGTCAGATGGCTAAGCGAACACTCGGGCACCATGAAATAGTTTCTTTTCCTCTGTGGTGAGATTATTCTCCTTTTATGCTGCTTCTGTCTCTTCATGGGGCGTGAGGTGTGTAATCCCCTTAAAAACAAATGCATAAATGCTTTTCCAATGCTCCCATTAACAGGGAGTAAATTTTCCTTAACTGGCCAAATTTCAGTTGTGGTTTAACTCCACAAGGATCACTAAATCCACAGAAGCCTGTGTTTTGACCCACTTGGGCCTTTGGAGAATTAATCCTAAAAGCACGTGATACTTGGCTTCCTAATCCTAATTATTCTTCCAGAAATTGGAATTCCTGTCTCTGTAAGGACCCGAGTGAATGCTGCACCATGGTTTCTGCTTACTGTCCGTGGTCGGGCTTTGATGCTTAAAGGGGGACAGGATTGGTGGTAAGAAGAATAACCAGAATCGGAGTAGTGGAAGGAAACGGCTTTCCTCCTCAGCAGAAAACAGCCCTTGTGAGCACCAGACTTCTCTTCGTATTTGGTTACTGCTTTGTGTCTGCGGTGGAGTTAAGCAATGCACCCGCTGTCCCGGACCCTGGCACCTTTGCCATGATCCAGACCTTTCAGTCCTGCTTCTACCCCACCTCAGTTTCACTTAAAGCAGTGTGAAACAGAGCCTCCCTTAAAGCTAAGGGCAACGTTGAGAAGAAATGTCTGTTAGCTGAAGAAAAATGAGATTCAAATGGAGCAGAAAAAGTGAAATTTCCTTCCATTTCACTGCCTTGCTGCTAAAAGTCTGGTGCAGAATATCCTAATGTTCTGCTGATTGATATGCCGCTCTTCAGGGGTGAACAGGCTGCTGGGTTGGCAAGTTGGCTGTGTAGCAAATGAATTGCTGTAAACCTAAATTCGCTTTATCTTTTTCTCCCCCAAAATGGGCTTGAAGTGGAGGGAGGGAACCAGAATATTGTTGTTTATAAGATCATTTGTTCCTAATGGAAAACAGAGAATTTCTTAAAAAAAAAAAAAAAAAAACTAATTCAAATATGCTGATGTGGAAAACAGAATGGTTTTAAAATACAAAAATCATACGAGACCATATATTGCCTTGGGTTCTGGACATGCCGTTTGTACGGTGATGAGACTGGCCTTGTCCAGCCTGCCGCCAGCCTCCACGTAGCCAAGAAGAGCATTTAGGATTCTGTAGATATCCAAAGGACTGTTAAAAGCTGCTTAGGGATAAATCAAAAGGTGTATGTGAGCAATGGACGGTAAAGCTGGAAATTCAGATCCAGCTCTGAATATTTGCTTAAAAAAAAAAATTTAGAGAAATCTGAATCTCCCCTTGTTTTGCATACATGCATTCCCACTGAGCCCTTAGGGGAAGGCTGTAGTGAGACAAGGACCTGGAATACCTCGGTGGCTTGACAGAAGTGTTTGGCTGTGGAGATCTGGGCAAGCCTTACCCTTTTCACCTAGATTTGGCACTTAATTTAAAGACGGGGATGGGTGGGGGAACTAAAGCCATGCCTGCATTTCAGTTCCTGGTGTTGCCTGTACAAGACACCTCCAGCCAGATGTTTTGGGTTTTGTGGGTTTTTTTACAGCTGATATCAAAAGTATTCTTTGTGACTTGTTTTCATGATCAGTGCTTTTTAAAAAACAGGTGTGTATCCCAAGGGGGAAAGCTCCACCTGGGGCAGTGGACGTGAAGCTCATCTTCTTTACCTGGCCATGTTGCAGCACTGCTCCTGTGAGATGCCTGACTGCACAGGCAGACTGTGGCTCCCACGAGGGGTGGGAGAGTGTCCTGGGGGTGCTGAGGAGCCCGCTGCTCACCGGAGGAGACAGCAAATACGAGCATCCAAGGAGCAGGACCTGCGTTTCCGTGTCAGATGGGATACAGTGGTTTTGTTGTGTTTTTGTTTTTTTTAATAAATATGGAGCCATACATTTTTTAAGTAATTTGAGATCTGAATGTGATTTCTAATGTATCAAGAACGTTAATATTTTAAAGCTATAACAAAGTTTTAAATTTCTACTATTTTTTTTTCATTTATTTTAACTGTTCTGTTACCTTAATTTGTTGTATGTGGTTGGGGAATGTTGTTTCTCCTCTTAGCATTTGTTTCTATAACCAGAAATAAAATTATATATGAAAGAGAAGATGCCCTGAAATTGCTTGCTGCTTTTGAGTGACAGACTAATACCCTTCCCATGTAGTATTGTAGGGGGGTAAGGTTCCTGCAGCAGTTTGTGTTGCGCAGTCTACCCCTTCTCACAGCACATGGGGACGGAGTGGTTTAGTATTTCTTTCCTTTTACTATTTTCATTAAGTGCAATGAGAGGGAAGTATATGTCTGGACACCTTGAGCTGTTTCAGAGTTCACAGAGATTCTGCTTTTGATCCCTTGTCAGTTATTTGGGCAGCTGTTCACTCGCAGCAGAGCAAACATAGGTACGTGTGCATGTTTGAGATCCGTAATGCTTCCTCTGGGCGTTATAAACTCTTCCTCCAGCTCTAGCTTTCATTCTGTTATGAAGTGAAACATTGTTATTTTGGAAGATAAACCATTTCTATGTATTTCCCTGTAATTTATAATAATTGTTTCATTTAAGCATATGAGGTCAGAAAATAGTTCTTTATCCACTAACCTTATAGTTAGGTTCTTCCTCCCTTGTCATCCTGAAGTAGCTACAATTAAAGTTCAGGGTTTATTTTGACTAAACAGAGTCATTCTAAGCTCCAAAATCAAATAGAAATATCTCTTTAAGACCCCAATTGACATAAAGTAGCTATATTGACTAACTAATCATAAGCAAAGAAAATTGTACCCTGTGTAGCAGAGACTCAGCCAGAGCCATTTTGGGGGGGCATCTTTTTAAATTGTTGTATTATCTCTGGCATGTTTTCTGCCAGAGGAGATGATGTGCGGGGAAAAATCTGAATCCTCTTGCTTGCCCAGCTCTGCTTGAATCCCCGGTGCGTGCTGTAGCTGCTAATAGCCGGGATGATGGATGCTGCTGTGTCCTCGGAGGGTAAAAGGGAGCGATGCTCTGCTGGCTAATTGCCAAGGCACACTGTTAATGAACTTTTATGCTGGGAGGGGCACAGGGCAGAGAAGTATCAAAGGGCAAAGCACCAAGCTTCCTTCCGCGGCATCCTCTCCTCCCCACGGCAGCGACAGCTTCAGGCTTATTAGCAGTCTGGAGGAGACGTTTGTAATGGGGAAATGTTTAATGCCTTTTTAACCTTTTGGAAGCTCTGAAGACCACTTCCTGAGATGCTGTTTTTAACGATTCTTGCCCTTTTTGGAAAGCGTGGGCTTTGAACAGGTCCCAGGAAAGGCTAACGGCCTCTTCAACCATCGTGCTCTTAACAACCCAACTCTGCCATGTCTCTGCGTGGAGAGATGTTTCCACAGGTTTGAGTCTGCAGAGCTGCTCTGCTTCGTGCCATGCGGCGTGGCCTCGGAGCCGAGCTTCACCTTGGACCCCAGAGGTGGAGAATAACAGCAGCAGCAGCTCGAAATAATCATTGACCAGCCATTAGAGAAGATTTCGCCATTACCCCTTCTCCCCTCCTCGCTTTCCTCAGAGCTAGGACCAGCCCTGCCCCAGTCCCCCCGGAACGTTCCCGCCAGCCGGAACCTTCCTGCAGCAGAGGCCGCGTCCCCCCGGAGCCGCCCCGGCCGGCCCGCCCGCCTCGGGGACCGCTTTGGCCGCGCACCGCGCCGGAGAGGAGCGGGGGAGCAGCCGGCATGTTGACGGCGGCGGCCGAGAGCTTCCTCAAGCAGGCGAGGTACCGGGAGGGCTGGGGCGCCGGGAGCGGGGCTGAGCGGACGGCGGCGGGGCGGGCCGGGGCCCTGTCGGAGGTACCGGGCCTGGGGCTGAGCTGAGGGTGGGGGGAGCCGGGCCCCAGCGCCGCCTCACCGGGGAGGTGGGGTGCACCCCTTCGCGCCTGGGCTTCCGCCGAGGGGCCATGAACCGGCCCGCAGCGGAGGACCCGCGACCGGGTGCCGACGCCCGCTGCCCCGGCAGGGAGGCCCGGGAGGAGGAGCTGCGGAGATTCGCCGCCCGCGTCGCCGCCCTGCTGCAGGGCCCGGAGCCGGGGCCCGAGGCCGCGGACTGTCTGCAGAGGCTGCACCTCGCCGTCGCCGCCACCAAGTACCCCCGCAAGTGAGTGGCCTCGGCTCGCTCTGCTGCTCGCGAGGAGCCAAGCGTTGTTTTTCTGCGAAAATAAAACGGGGGGCGGGGGAGGGGGGGGTGGCTTAGTGCTTTTAAAAAAGCACCCTGTTTTGCCTTTTTTTTCCCCCCATTGCTAAGCAGAAGATGCCTGCCTGGTTTTGCAGTGAGGATAGCAAGTGTTTGAGGAAGAACTTCTTCACTCCGAGGGCGACAGAGCCCTGGAATGGGCTGCCCAGGGAGGTTGTGGAGTCTCCTTCTCTGGAGATATTCAAGACCCACCTGGACGTGGTCCTGTGCAGCCTGCTCTGGGTGACCCTGCTTCAGCAGGGGGGTTGAGACTAGATGACCCACAGAGGTCCCTTCCAAGCCCTGCCATTCTGTGATTCTGTGAAGCGTTTGTGTCGCTGAGCACTCTTAAGCTGCGCTAAGGAACAAAATTCAGAAGCAGAGATGTTAAGATCACATTAGTGAGGATCGCTGTCAAGGGAGATCATCCTGAGGCCAAGAATATGCAGGAAATAAATGCCTGAGTCTTTTCTTGCCTTACAGTGATGCTTTGCTGCGACTCTTGCAGGCTAGATGGCAAGTTTGTGGAACTGTTGCAGACAGTGCTGTGTTCGCCCAAGTGCCCTGAGCAGATTCGGCTGTTATGTGCTGCCATCCTGAGAGAGATGTCGCCTTGCAATGATCTGATCCTCTCCTGTGATGGGATTCAAGATACAAAGCTCTTGAGCCTGGTATCCTCCGTCCTTTTGGCTCAGGTAAATGACCTGTCAAGTCAGAAATCTTCTCTTGTCAATATGGATTTGCTTTCTGATTGTTCCCTGTTTGCTGAGCTCAAGTGAAAATCAATTGAAAGTATCTAGGAAAAAAACAGAAGCATTTCCACGCTTGTTTAAGGAACGTGATTCTTCTGCTTTGTGTGGGAAAAAAATGTAGCTTTTTTGTGTTTAGTGTTTGATATCAAAGCCTGCTTAAAATTGTGCTGTGTACAGACTGAGGGCCTCCAGTAGACTTGTAACTAACTGGAAGCAGAAAGGAAGGTTTTAGTGCTAGCTGCTATAACAGACATCAAATCAGGGCTGCTTGAAGCTGTAGAGCAAAAGATTTGAGAGTGAGTTTATTATTACTGCTTTTTCTTTTTGTGGTACTGGCTTTCATGTTCAAATGTGAAAAAATATACATGGAAGCTATAAAACCTGTAGGGCTATATGTTTTGGATGGTGCTTCAACGATCTAGATTCTCCATGGAGAAGGTAACATGAGGACCTTCCTGTTTTGAGTGCTGCCTGCACTGGTTGCCCTCTGGGGAATGAGCTGGAAACTTTTTTTTCTTTCTACTATTTCTTTTACTATTACTGTGCCTATTAAAGAGAAAATATTTTTCTGAACCCTTCTGAAAGTTTTCTTTTTGAGTGTCACTATGTGCTTAGAAATGCCTTCTACCTTTCTCATTACTCCTCTGAGTCTTACTTAGCTAGAGGAAATGAAAACATAGAAACAGAAAACAGTGGCGTCTTACTTATGTGCTGCCTTACAAGGCACCTCTCTCCCATATCCAGCTTTGAGACTATCTTGAAGTTCTACAATACAAAAACATATCCTGTGTGTTATTTTTTGTTAGATTACGACTAAAACCATGAAGAGATTTTCGTGAGTTTTGATGTTACTAAAACTCACAATGTTTTAGCCATCTCAGTATCACTTCTCTAACTTGCAGGGAGCAGCAGCCTCACTCATGAAAGCAGCCATGCTTCAGCAAAGCCTTTAAAAGTATCTTCTGCGTATTTTCATTTGTCACTGCTTTGGGTGGAAATCATCCTGCTGCTGTTTGCCCCTGTGCCCCCTTGGCTCTGCAAAGCTGATGTTCTGTTTGTAAAGCTTTTGGTTTTCCGGAAAACACAGCCTCTGGTGTTGCATTAGGAGCTGGAAACCTGCCATTGATTTGAGTTCAGTCAGGCTTTCCTCTGAGCAGCAAGAGATGTGTCTGCCACACACACAAGCAGCCCCATCATTTGCAGTGGGCTGCAGCGATGTATCTGCAGGAGGATTGTTGTCTCCACCGTTTTTCTTCACTGCATAGATCCCCATCCCCGAACCTTAACCTTCCTTGTCTGTACATTGCTGTGGTCGATTTGTCTATGTCTGTTCATGAGAGAAGCATAGAAAGTAGCCCCAGTCATGGGTGAAGTTCCCGCATGAAATTCCTCACTGCAAGCTCGCCTGCAGTTTCCTAATTCCTTCTGGTGATCTGGTACAGATCTGACCATTAGACAGCGAGCGTCAAAGATTGGTGTTTGTTCACTGCCTTCAGCAGCCAGCTGTGCAAGACCCTGAGCAGCAGAGAAGGTTTACTTTTTGTTGGCCTGATGACATTCACGGGGAAAGAAAACCTGTCAAAAGTCTGGGTCCACATGTCAGCTTTAAGAAAGTCATCTTGGGCAGGAGGTTGGAGAGCATTTCAGAGCCACAACTGTAACAGCCTCCGAAAGAGGAAGCTGCTTTATTTGCCACATTGTGAGGATATGGACTAACCAGAGAGTCCTAGAACATGTTACAACAGTCCATTTTCTGTTCATAAATTCGTAATTTAACAACTGAGCTAGGAAACTGACCACATGGGGAGCACTAGTACTCTCTGCTGTAGAATTGATGGATCATAGTGTTTAGTTTGAAGACATCCATTGCAGTTGTTAATTTCCGCTTCAGGTGCTGGTTGTTCACAAACCTGTTGCTCTGTCTAAGTACTCTCCCCTCCTGGGATCTGTGAATTCAGATTGCAGAAGATCTCTGTAAAATGTGGTAAAACAGCCTGTGCTGTGAGTTCTCTTGATGTTTGACATTGGTGTTGATGCCTGATGGAAGAGTTTGTATGATATTGGTCTCTAGCACTAGTACAAGATTGTCTGCCTAGCTTTACCTCTGCTTTATTTTTAAGGGGAATAAGAAGGCAGAAGTGTCTGCTGTGGGGCAGCGTATTGTAAAAATCCTTGAAAGAAGACTGCCTGAGGGCCAGAGTGCTCAGTACCTTCTTCCTGTCCTGTCAAATGTCATCAGTCTTTCACCAGAATCTCTAACTGAAGGTAAGTGTATGGGAAGGCCTGGGATTACCATCTGGCTGTGTAGTGACGAGAAGGCTCTCTGAAGGCTTTGGCTAGGAGTAAGACTTGGAAATTCCTGTTAAAAATGACATCTCTGCAACAAGGAAACTGAACTTATTGGGTGAGATACGTTCTACCAGTCAAAAAGGGGACTGGTCCTTCAGCTGCTTTGGCCCCTTCTGGAGGCCATAGTCTGTGCTCTGCACGGATTTGTGTCACAGCAGCACATACCCTAGCTAAGGTCTCCAGATGCAGTAGGAGTGTGAAATTGTAGCTGTGCTGAAGAGCATCAAGCAAAGCAAGAGACAGAAACAGAGATGTCTCTGTGTATCTGTTCAAGAGAGCAGCAAAAACAATTAGGGAGTTGTTAATCTCTCTCACAAGAGAGGCAGGACTGCATGGGTAGTGGTGAGCGACGTGTCCTGGTGAGTAAACCTTTGGTGAGCATTCCAGCCTTAAAGCGGTCAGGAGGTGTGTTGTAAGCAAGAGTCTGTTTCTGGGAGTTCCCTGTGAGGTTGGTCTACATCATGCGGTATGCAGGAGAAGCCTTGGGGAGGACACTGGGCCAGGGTATATGGGCTGGCTGAGCAGGCAGGATTACCCACCTTAGCTTCTGCATGTTCTCTGTGAGGGATTTATGCTTTTGTCTGCCGAGCTGAAGCCAGCCACTGCCTGAATGGATTTGACAGAGGTGTTGCACCTTCCTCCTAATAGCAGCTGTGGATGCAGACAAAGGAAGAAGTACTCCTGAGTTGGTCTGGTACAAGTCCCTGGTTCTAGCACTCACTCCCTGACTTTTTGTCTCAGAAAACAGGCAAAACAATAATGAGAGTAGCCCAGTGGCTAGGAGTGAGAAAAGGATGCAGAGCTCTGAAATGAGCTTGAGTGATCGTGGACTCTGAAGTAGTATGAGGAGGACAGGGCATCCACCTTGGGTTACACACTTCTTTGCTGACTGCTGGATCAGAAAGCAATCTAGTCTGGAGGAAAAGCACAGCAACTGAGGGGTAGCAGGGCTGTGTTGCAGAGGCTGCTTCTCTGCCTGACCTAGCAATGACCCTGTGACTTTCTTTGCACAGAGCAGACCAATGTAGTCAGTAAAAAGATGGCTGACTGGCTGAGGTATGCGAGTATTCAGCAAGGAGTCGCTCAGCCCTCCAGAGGCTTCTTCTCCAGTTCCAGGACCAGACAGGTGAGTGCCGAGTTGCCATGGTCATCTCGCAGGGGCATTTGTTAGTCAGCTGCTGTTTTGGGTTCCCAGAGTCAGCTTTTTTTGGGAAATGAACCTAGAAGGGCTGCTGTTCGCTGTCACTTTTTGTGGGGTAAGCGGTCAAGACACATAGGAAAGCCAAGTAGGGAGATTTATAGCTCCAAGACTTAGGAGTTCTGCTCTAGAGCCAGAACTTTGATCTGTGAAGTGGTTTTGAGGGGAGAGTCTTTTGGTTACCATGTACCTCAGAGTAAAAGCTGATTTCAAATGAGGCTTGTGTGAGAAGGAAAGGAAGCATTTGGGATGTTTCAGCTGGGGAAAAGAATCCAACGCAGTTGGCTGTTCTCTCTCTGGATAACTGCCCCCTTGAAGACCCCATAGTACATGTAAACGAGGGCTATGTGTCTCTGTGGGCTCAGTGGCGTTTTCCTTGCCTTCTCCCTTAGCCTCTCCCTGGGGATGTGACCTGCTGCATCTTTTCTCGCAGCCTGGTCCTGTCACAGAGGTGGATGGTGCCATTGCCACGGACTTCTTCACGGTGCTGTCAGTGGGTCAGTACTACACACAGGACCAGTGGCTCAACGTGCAGGCCTTCTCCATGCTGCGAAATTGGCTGCTGTGCTACGGGGACAAGGGGTTGAACACCCCTAATTCAGGTACAAACTGGAGTGGTTGCACCCCCAAGATGGAGGTGTTTTCTGAGACAATTAAGTGGCTGCACCAGCAACCTCACAAGTGGCAGGAATACAGGTAAGAGTTCAGAGGTCTAGCACTGGGAGCAGGGGAGCTTTGGGAAAACATCACAAACCTCCTTTCTGACTGTTCCATGAGGAATTACTCAGTGGGTCCCCTGGTTTCAGGCAAAACTCCATGGGTCCCTGAGAAAAAAGGCCTGGGTGGCCAGAGACAGCATCTTGTTAGTGTTCTTCTAACACTCCCTTCTTCCCCAGCCTTCTTTTCTTCGCAGTGAACCTGGGAACAGACAGCTCCCGCTCTGTTGCTGGGCAGCTGTGTGGGTTACACTGCTCGTGGGGTGAGCTGATACATGGTAACCTTTATTTTATAGATGACAAATCAGAAGTGGACAGGTCTGTTACGTCCATGGTCTCAACTACGTCCACATCTAGTCGCCTGCTTTCCCCAAAGGAGCATCTGCGGGAGAAAGCCTTTGAGTACTGCCAGCGGCTTATTGAGCAGAGCAACCGGCGTGAGTGTTGCCATGACCCCTCCTTGGAGTCCTCTTGGTAGTGTTCTTGGAAACATTTCTGGTTCACTGCCTCTTTGGGCTGGGATCTCACTCCCTAGAGCCCACAGTCAGACTCTAGGCATGGGACCAGTTGCAGCTGCTGGTGCAAGTGATTGAGCAGCCCTGAGCTGGGGTGTTGGGAGGAATCTGGAGGCAGTGGCCATGTTCTGCCTCTTACCCTTGATTTGCAGGGGGGCCTGTGGAACTTGGTTCTCATTAGCCTGGCAGCGGAATCAGTACGTGTTCCCACATGTCCTGAAATCTGGGTTAGAGTTTAAACTGCCAGCCTAATGCTTCTGTTTAGACTCAAAGTTTAACTTGGACTCCCTTCTCTGGCAGGACCGCTGAAGAAGGAGGATGGAGACCTGCAGAAAGCTGTAAGTACACAGCGGTGGGGCTGAAGCTCTGGGAGTTGCGGCTCCCCCCAGTCTTATCTGGCTCTCTGCTCTCCTGCAGTGTCTCATTGAGGCGGTGACCATAATGGACATCATCTGCAAACAGGACTCCTCCTATGTGTACCGTGCAGTCTCCTTCCTGAAAACCGTGCACAGCAGAATCTGTGGGGATGCCGCTTATGCCAGGGCACTGCTGCCCATTGCCCAGTTCTTCCTGAACCACAGTAAGTCATCAGCTCTCGCCCCTTCCTCCACAATCTGGTCTTGCGTACTCTCAGCACAGCATTTTGTCCTGGCAGTTCGCTGGCTGCTAGAGTCGGTAACTCAGCCTTGGCTGTACTCTGGGATGGGTGATCCCACTCCAGGAGACCCAGGAGCTGGACTGTCGTGTGCTCTTTTAAAAAATATAACCAGATTTATCTTAGCCCCTGGAGCTTTTGTTGGCAGGGCTGCTGGGTGGGCTGTGCTCAGCAACGTGCTGTGTTCTCACAGGCAAAATGGCAGCTGTGGACTCTGATGCAATCTACAAACACTTATTGACTGATATCCCGGCTGAGCTTTTCCACAGCCCATCACTGGCCTTCGAATTTGTCCAGTTCTGCAAAGACAACAGCCAGCTCTTCGCTGAGACCTCTAGCATATTCAGGCAGAGCTTCCCAAATCTCTTCAAGGTACAACTTGGTGGAGCAGCACAGGAGCAAGACTGCTGCACCTTCCTTTCTGTGCCCCAGAACTTTCTGTTTGCACCCCAGAGCCCTCCATCTGCCTCAAGGCAGTGCTAGAGAGAGCACGGGCAAGAAGGACTGTTACAAAAGCCAGTGTGAGTTTGAAGAGGGCAGGGGGTTCTGGCTGTGATTAGCACTGCCAGTAGAGGAGAGTCTGCATTAGTATTACTGCCAGGGGGTTGGGGAGTGCAGTGAATGCAGTTAGGACACAGCACTTTGTTTCTGGAAAACTTTAATAAGTTGCAGCTTGCCACCCACTAAACCAGCTGACAGATGCCTGTGATGAGCTTCCAGCAGGCTCCCTGGTTTTGACCAAACCCTCAGACTACTCTGGGTTTGGTTTTCAGAAGAGACTTTCCCTTCCCCGTCCCTTTTGGTCACAGGGTGAGAATTGTCTGGGGTATGGTGGAATAGCAGGGATACTGCAGCAGTTTGTGCTTGTTCCTTGCAGTTCCTGGCATGGAACAGCCCACCCCTTATCTCTGAGTTTGTGGACCTTCTCCCGTTTCTGCTGGATGCAGGCACAGCCATTGAAATCTTCCATTTGCTGCTCGACCTGCCCTGTTTGACAGCAGCTCTGGACATCCAGCTGAGGTAATGCTACTTCCATTCCTCTCGTTTGCTAATGAGACTCTTGACATTGACCATAACATAGTACACGCTTCTCTGAGCCTCAGCTGCCCTCTGGCTGCTGCTATCTCAGGGTGAGAGGCATCTGCTACAATCAGGTTAACACAAAGCTGCGCAGATGTCAGCCCAGTTTTCCTAGTAGTGTGCTGTGTGTGGGAAGAGAAGGTGACTGGCTCTTACACTTCAGTACTGGACTGCCTTTGGGGTTCACAGAGCTGTTGTAATTCCCCTCTCCATATCCAGCTCCAAACTGTTGCCACATGCTGGAGTGTCTGCTGTGGCCACCACCTGAACACAGAGGTGTGGGCTACCTTGTCTTCCCTCCCTGCTCTTGCCTGTCTGTTCTGGCTTTGTTCTTCTGGAGGCATAGTTTCCTTCCTGAGGTCTCCAGGAAGATGGGATAGGACTGGGACTGGCTCTCACTGCTGTACCTCTGCTCTTCCTTGTCTGTCCTGACATCAGCAGCTCTTTCCGGAATGCTTAGAAAAGGCAGTCATCCTAGAGGCAAGATGTTGGTGGGCTTTGGTGACTGAGGGATACAGAGCACCATTTGCCCATCTCCCAGGAGTTATACAGAAGCGGTTTGGGAGCTATTGCATGAGCCCAGGGGGTTTGAGCTCATAATTTCTGTTGTCCTGGTTCTCTGGTTCCAGAGGGCCTGGATTAGACCAACTTGCTGTCCCTGTTTCAGTGGAAAGGGAGTTACTCCATTTTTCAAGACTCCAGCTGTGCCCTGGCCCATTCTCGTAATGCAACACGTCCTGTGTGTGCCAGGTCAAGTGCTCTTCCTACCTCCAAGAGAGCTGCCTGTGACCCAGCTGTGAAGCCGGCCACCTGTCTGGAAGCTTTTCGCCATCCCCTCTACAAGAACATGTTCCAATATCTTCTCCGCACCGAGTCTACTCCCGAGGATGCCCCAGAGAGGTAGGAGACTGCCACAAGGGGTGGTTCAGCCATCCAGCTCTGGGAGGCAGCACTGGGATTGCTGGGAGAGGCACAGCCGCTCTCAGCTGGGGTGAGGTGGATTTGATCTTCCCTGTGTTGTCTTTGCCAAGCGCTCAAAGGCCTGGTGGGGGGATAGGGAAGGACAGCCAAGAGAGTAGCTAGGAACAAGCCTTCAGCAGTAACTTTTTTGTTGCCCACAGGCTGATTCCACTTCGGCAGCTGCTGGGATCCCTGGCCAGCAGCCCAAGGGTCGTGCAGTGTGCGGACACTGTTCCTGTCTTACTGGAGCTCTTTTTCAGGGTGGTGGCAGAGGTAGGCCCTCTCGGGGAAGTTTGGCTCCCAGTCACGTCACGGGGTTCTCGTTGTGTGAAGAGCAATTGTAGAAGCAAAAATGTTACAACATTGCAGCTTCAACAGAGGGGCACGTGAGGAGAAGGTAGGATGGTGTAGCACTGAGCTGGCTTCTTCATCCAGAAAAGCAGAAAAGCTCCGTGGTGCAGTGTCGGTCTTCACACTGTTCTCTCAGCCAGCTGTGAAGGAGGTGGGCGAGAGCAGAATGGGTGCCTGGTGCCTGCTCTGTGCACTGCTCCGCTCCTGCTAGGTCGGGCTGTTTCTGTGCCAGCCTAGTCCTCTCTGGCTGGTTGGTTTGTTTTTTTAGCTGCTGGAAGTCGCTGGTATTGCTGAAACAAGGGCTGTTTTTCAGTTTGCAGATGGGCCGCTGATAAACCAGCTGGTGGTGCTGCTGCTGCAGAGGAGTGACCAGCTCTACGAGATCCCAGGCTTTAGAGATGACGTGTACAGGTGAGATGGGACAGGAGGCCCAGCCAAGCTCCCAGCCCTTCTGCTGGCTGCAGCCTGGCAGCCCAGGGCAGCACAGGAGCCTTTTCAGTTGTGGCCCAGTCCTTGCTGCAACACATCTTTGGAGGGTGCAGAATGGGGACTGCAGCTTCAGCCCTGCTGGAAACACCCTGAGCGTACTGTCACTGTGCCGGTGGCCGGGTACTGTCAGCAGCTCCTCGGTTCGGTGATGACCGCCGTGCCTGTGGTCTGAGCTCTGCCCATCTCTCTCCTCCAGGGTGCTGGGTTCGCAGCTGGCGATGCTCTGCTGGCTGCGCCCTGCGCTCATTGTGGAGCAGTCCACAGAGATTCTGGAGTTCTCGGGAACAGTCAGCAACATCCAGAACAAGGAGGCCATCTTCACCCACATGGTAAGGAGGGCCTGCCTGCTTCTGCCATGGGTTGCTCCAACTGCAGTGCAATCTGTTGGTCACCTTCTCTTTCCTCCTCTCCTCTGTCCTCACATTAGTTAATGTGATTTGCTGTTCCCTAAAAATTATTCAATTCCCTTTCCTTTTGCTTGCCCTGAGCACATCTGCCTTTGCTTCAGGTTTGGGCTATTGGAGAGTACATGTCTGTGTCCTACGACAAGCGCTGCACTGTGGAGCAGATCAGCCGGTTCTTTGAGACTCTAGAGGTCGTGCTATTTGAAATCACCCAGCTCCGACCACTGGCCAGCACCCCCAGCTATGCACCCCGCGCCATCAGTGTCCTTATGGCCACCTTGACCAAGCTGGCAGCTCGCAGCCAGGACTTGATTCCCAGGTGAGGAGAGGTGGCGGGGAAGGGCAAGGGGCTGAAACGTGCAGATCTCATGGGTCCAAACACGGATGTTTGCTAGTGTTAAATAATCAGGCTTGGCAACTGAGGAACCTGAAACTGAAACAGGGCGGAGGAAGCAAGCTGTGGAGGAGCACAGTTTGGGGAAGTGGGATTCATCTGCTGACTAACGCTCTGTGCATCAGGAGGAGGCGCTGGGTAGCAGCTGCTGTTCACCTGCAACAGTCTCTTTTGGGGTACACAGGCTTAAATAGTGACCTTGCTGGGAGCAGAGGTCCTGCCAGCTGATGTCCATGTCCTTCTCTCCTGCAGAACGTCCATGTTCCTGTCCAAGATGAGGACATTTGTGCAAAGCCCTGCTGTCACCGCTGTTTATCGCGAGGAGGACCTTGAGCAGCTCCTTATCCGGGCAACTGAGCTCGTGAACCTACTGAAAATGCCAAGTGTGGCTCAGTTTGTGTTCACGCCTCCTGTAAACGTAGCCACTACACGGTTTCAGACAGAGGTGAATGACTCCCTCCATTTTGCCCTGAGGATAGTCACCCGTCTCCTAGAGCCGACGCCTGGCTTCGTGCCAGGGTGAGGGCATGAGGTTTCTGAGAGGCTCCAGCCTCCACTGTAACTCATCGGACACTGCTGACGCTCAAGGCTGTGGCCCTGCTCCGAACTGGAGATGAGGAACAAATGATTGTGAATGAAACAGAAAACAGGAATAAGTAGAGCTGAAGCTGCTCTTCTGGTCTGAGGCTGTTTGTACTTCTGTCTCCTAGCGCATCTTGCTTTTCTGTCTCTAAGCTTGTCTTATCTCTCCCTGGCCAGTATGGATTGAAAGTCCCAGTGGATTTATGTGGATGTGGTTGGAGAGTGAATGCATGCATTAATGCCCTGCCAGCACATCATGCCCCTCTGGAGATGTACTTCTTCTTCCCTCCCCTCCTCTGACTTGTTTCTCCCTCGCCTTTGTCCTCGCTACACCCTGGCTGTGCATGTTCTTCTCTTATTGCCTCTCTACTTGCAGCAGATCAGCGAAGGAAAGCCCTGTGCGAGGTGCAGAAAGCAGCGGTGACTCCATTAAGCCCTCACTGCTGCTCTGTCTTACCATCAGAGTGAGCACAGGGAGAGCCAAGAGACAGCTACCCGACCAGAGCTTAGAGAGATTTATTGATCCAGTTTATTGTTGACACCAAGAGCATTTCTTAACGTACATCAGCCCCGTGTCCAACAGGCGCCATGCTGTGTTCTGTATCTGCACGAGAAGTTTATACACATTCGAGCTGTACACTATTAACAAACGGGGGAAGTCAATACGTCCCGCTGCTCCTCCCAGGAGAAGCAAGCCCTCATGCACGCTAGTAAATAGCAGGGTTTATTTACAGTCTGTTCCAATACCTGACTGCACTGTGAGCAGCACACAGCTCTGGGGCTCTTTCCCACCTCCGGGGGTGCCTGGAGAATCGGGCTCAGTGGGGAGCAGAGGGTTGCACTGGTACTGCTGGAACTTGCCAGGCTGCAGCCCCGGTACAAACCAAGCCTCCCCCGAGGGCAGAGGGGAGTAAGGAGTGCGTGCAGTTTGCCCAGGGGCTCTTGGCAGCCCCTTTCCTGCCCTACAAACCTGCTGAGCTCGGTGGAGGATGACAGGCCACCATACCTACTTGATTCAAAGTGGGGTGAATCACCAGGAGCCCTGTGGGGCCCTGAGCCTCTGCTCGCCTGCCTGGTACAGCTGAGTCAGTGGCAGGAGGGCTGCGTTGGTCACAGTCCCCAGGCCGGTTGGCGTGAGCATGGCCGAGCAGAGAAGCAAGGCACTAGTGTCTCGGTGAAGGTCTGTCTTGCCCTAGAAAAGGCAGGTGAGGCTGTGTTGAAATCCAGTAGCGGAGTGTTTCCCCTGTGAAAGACTAAGCACAGAAACCGAATCTACAGCACTGAGGTTTCATTAAGGCCGACCCTGTTAACCATCCCTTTTCTAGCATCACAATCTCCGGAGCACTGTTGTTGTGAGATGCCGTGTGGACGTCTGATTTGCTGCCAGAGCCTAGACCATGCTGGTTTAAGTGCAGGGGGTGATGTAGGGCTTTTTTAATAGGGTTCAGCAAAGCTAGGTCCTGGTATCTGTCTATATTTGAAATCGGGTTGGGTTTATCCCATTAATGCTGCTAACGGCACGGGGAGGACATGGCGGGCAGGAGGCCGGGTGTGCCAGGGACCAGCCAGGTGCGTGGTGGAGCTGCCACCTCGGCTCTGCCAACACCGTGGCTGTGGGCAGCGGGTAGCAGAGCTGCTCGGGGACGATCGACTGACCTTCCAAAGACGTGTCAGCAGCATGCACTTCTGAGATGCTCCGAGCTGGGCAGGAGACAGGCTGGCCCTACGATGGCCTGGCGAAGCTGGAGGGAGAGGACATGCTGCCAAGGTGTCATTTGTCTGCCTGGGCTAGTGTCAGCCACAGCTCCGGTCTGGCACCGCACGCTGCGGGCTCGCTCAGCTCCCGGCTGGCACAAATCCGCTGTTCCAGGCTTGCAGGGACCAGGCACAGACATGGAAGCACTAAGCTGGCCGGAGCCCCTCAGACAGGGCAATGGCTCCTGCGTGGGGAAGTTCTTTGCTGTGAATGCCCCACGCTGCTGGGTCAGTCCTGGGGGTCTTCAGCCAGGATCGTGGTGCCAGAGCCAGGCAATGAATCTGTTGCATGAGCAAGGGCGAGAGGGTCCTTTTCTTCAAGGGGCTCACCCCGGGACTCCCAGGGAGCTGCTGGTGGTGTCAGCCCTTTGCTGCAGCCGCTTCTCATCCCAACACGGGTCTGGGGGCAGAAAGATTGCAGCCTGGCAGCAGAAAGGCACCTGACTTTGGGTATGGCACCAGGGCACTTCACTCCTAGCAAGACAACCTGCGTTGGAGTCCGCTCCTGGGTGCTCGTGCTGCCTCTGCCACCCCCAGAGCTGGGCACTCTTTTCCAGCCTGACGTGCCAGTACCTCAGGTGGCCACTGCCACAGCAAAGCCCAGGCCTGCCCCATATGCTCATCGTGAAATCCCAGAGGTGTTTTCAAGCCTTCTGCCTGCCAGCATGAGCAGGGCTGCCAGCCTAGAGGAACAGAGGAGCCTGCCTACAGCCCCCATGGGGGGAGCACCCCCTCCCTGCCCCCTGCCAGAGGGGACGAAAGAACGGGAAAGCTCCTGAGGACAGCACTGGACAACGGATCAGGAATGATGCTCCCAGCCAGCGCAGTAAGAAGTATGCACCACCCTTGCATGTCCTTTCATCCGCTGCAGCGCAGGGGCAAGGCGTCAGAAAGCAAATCGGGGGCAGTTGTGGAGTCCTGGTCCTCCCTCTTGCACTCCAGGCTCCCCGAGGCCAGCCTTGACCAGAGCCGCACCCGCAAGCTGCTGCAGAAGGACCCTCGTACCACAAGGACTAGGAGGAGGAGCAGCTGGAACCGATTTTTTTGGCTATTTCCATGTCCGACTTGGCAACCAGAAACCTCAGCTTCTTTTCTCCGGAGCGGATGAGGTCCACCGCACTGCAGAGAGCAGCAACAGGGAGAGAGGTGAATTCTGGCTCCCTGCAGGCTGGCAGCCCCTCAGGAGCCTGCCAGGTCACGGACACTTGGAAAACACCCCCCCGTCTGCAAAACACCTGCAGCCTCTGCTCTGCGCCTGCTTGCTGTTCCAAGCAGGGTCTGCTTCTCTCCTGCACATAGCTTTACGGGGAGCCTGGCCTCCATGCAAGTGCTGCCAGGACAAGGGCAAACAAGTCCTTGCTGCTCTGCCCTGTGGGCACCGGGCTCTGCCTCGGCCAGGCGAGCTGTCCCATCCCACTGCCTTTGAGAGGACACCTGGGCTGGGATGGGGCTGGAGCAGCTCTGCATTGCTGAGACCCACCTCTGGGCCTCTCATTTATTTCCCAGATGTGCTCTCCAGCTCTCACTCCCTGATCCCTCTTCCAAACTGCCCAAAAAGCTGCCTTCCCCCCGTTTCCACTGTCCTGTGCACATTATTCCTCTCTCTGCGGCTTGCCCATACCGCAGCGTCCTCTGCGATGTCGGCTGGGACCGCAGCACCAGGGGCTCAGAGACCCTGAGCAGCTCTTTGCTGCAAAACAGCTGAGAACCTGGACTTGAGCAGCAACTCCCACAGTGCCGCTACCAGACGGGGCCCTCCGGCGAGGTGCGACTCACCTCTGGTAGTCTGCCCCGATGAGACTGGTGCCGTTGACAGCCAGGATGCGGTCCCCGATGGAGAGCCTGCCGTCGGCGGCCGCGGGGCCGTCCTCGATCAGGGTGCGGATGTAGATCCCCGGGGAGCAGAGCGCAGTGTGCTGTTGGCAGGGAAAGGCGGTGAGCAACCAGCCATGGTGGAGGGGACACGAAAGGTTTGCGGTCCCAAAGGGCTGAGCTCCCAGGGTGGGGTGACAGCTCACAGCCAAGCGGGTCCCGGGGAGGTGCTGGGGACCGTGATGGCTGGGTGCTGGAGATGGTGTCACAGCACCAGGAAGGAAATGCAAACCTGCAGTTTTGTATCAATTTATACACAGAAAGGAGAGGTGGGGACTATCTTTTCTTGTTTGATCTAATTAAGAATAAAGCATCGTTAACCTGCAGCCATCTCGGGATGGGAGCTTGTTGCTCAGGGCTGTCCCAGGGGCTTGGTGATGCCCTGTTTCCTACTGACTAGCGCACGGCCTTTCATCATCCACTGCGCTACCCCAGATCACAACACCGACGTATTCAACGAGTGCTGTCGCTGCTCCCCTCCGCTTCCCTGGCCGCCCGCTGAAGGGTGGAGGAAAGACCTCAGCTGAGTCATTTTCCTTCCACGAGAGCCCTGAGCCTGTCTGCTCTCTCCAGCTGCCATGGACTTCGCGTGCACGGCACAGCGACCCGGGAGCAAAGATCTGCTCCTCCCGAGAGATCACTCGCTCCCTCTTCTCCCCAGGAGAAGCAGTCCAGCTCCCATGGGAAGCCATTGACTTCTTCCCTGGCTTTTCCTTGGGTATGAAATGTATCCCACGCGTCCCACCGCAGGTATCTGGAGGGGCACCAGCCCTGTTCCGCAGTCATTGCGAACTCACCAAGCCGTCGATCAGCCCCATCCCCAACCCGATGGGGCCTCTCTCCAGCTCCACCACGAAGACGTAGCAGAAGTCGTCAGTGGCAGAGCTGCGGCTGG
>Ga0065711_1030096_pt1 | contig 33723 bp, 31 predicted proteins | sample Hoacrofraction12_FD_59098 | JGI IMG/M metagenome (GOLD analysis project Ga0065711, IMG submission 59098) | Hoatzin crop microbial communities from Cojedes, Venezuela - Epithelial fraction 12 v2 (version 2) | ecosystem: Host-associated > Birds > Digestive system > Esophagus > Crop | place...
TCCCTCCATCTCTCCATCCTCCGTCCCTCCGTCCTTCCATCTCTCCATCCTTCCATCCCTCCTTCCCTCCACCCCTCCCTCCCACAGGGGTTTCAGCATCTCACAACAGCAAAAGTCGGATTTCTCTTTATTAAAAAAAAATTAGGAAAAAACCCGCAGACCAGTATACAAGTCCAGTCCCCCCCCCATGTTCTCTATGCGTGCACCTCTTGGGCACCACAACACGCTGCCCTGCACGCAGCACAACCGGGCAGAAACGATATCGAGAAGCCTCGTAACGAAGGGCACAGTTTATTTCAGCCAGCCATTAATCCCACTCACCTTGCTGCTGTTTGGACCTAATCCCGTTTCCTCCGTGCGTTGTAAGGACGGTGAAACGACACGTTTGTGTTCTCCTGGCGGAGGCCGGCCGGGAGGAGCGCGTCGCCGGTGCCTGGACTGCCGCCGGAGCCGGAGGAGCGGGATGCGCTCCGCGGGCAGCGGCAGCTTCCAAAGGAAATCACTCAAGGGAAACTTCACTGGAGACAAAAAAAAAAAACTGCATTCAATTTCCTGACTATCGCTTTCCTCTCCGAGTTATTTATTTTGGCAATCGCACATTCAATAAATGAAATATTCCATCAACGGACCTCCTTGCCAGCTCATATGATTCTTTCAGGAGCCCCCTTTCCTTTTTTTTTATTTTATTGCTTAAATAAACTATGGGGAGGGTTCCCATATCCCAGCTTTGCTTGGCAACTGGTGCATTATGTGGCTTATGAATTTTGCAGACAATGAACCCCAGTGTGGATGAAGCGGACCGTACACACATACACATGCCATTTCCCCGGCACGTTGGACATTAGGGCAAAGCATCGCGTATTCTTTCATCTTTTCACACCTTTTCTGTTTCCAGACTTTGCCCCAAATGCTGAGAGTTGGGATGTGAAGCTAATGCCAGAGATTTTGCTGTGGAGACAGAAACCTCTTAAAATAATCGGATGGCAAAATACCAGGCTCACCCCTGAGAGCAGTGTTTGTAATGCTCCTGCCTGGCATTTTATTCCCTGCTTTATCTCCCTGTATCACACAAATCCATACGCTGTGTATCATTTCTTTTTGAAATGCCATGAACTTGGTGTTTTTAATCGAACCAGCCTTTCTTTTTTTCATTATTTCTTTCTTTCTTTCTTTTTTTTTTTTAGCTGCAAAACAATAGAGATTGTCAAAGGGCCCCGGGTTGAGCTTTTCTACGTGTCCACAAAGCGTTAAAGCTTTATCGAACAAACCGGCTCTGTCTGACCCCTGCCAGACAAAAGGAAACTTCCATTTTCCTCCCCACAGGAGAGGGGCAGAGGGGGACAGAGGGGATGTACAGTAGGGCTGGGCTGGGTGGGCTTGGGGCCCCGGGCTGCCCACAGGCAGCGGTGGGATCCTCTGTCACCCAGCCAAGACACTGGTGTGGCTGGTCTTGGTCGTTTTAGAGGTGCTGCTGATGTGCTCGGCCTCCTGCGGGTGGGGGACATGGTGCCAACGCAGCCAGGACAGCCGCAGCCCTGCACGCTGGCACCCCACGGCTTCTGGGTGGTGCTGTGCTGCACTGCACAGTGCTGCACCCACCCAGGACAGTGCTGCCCTCACCCAGGGCAATGCTGCACCCACCCAGGGCAATCCTGCACCCACCCAGGACAGTGCTGCACCCGCCCAGGACAGTGCTGCCTTCACCCAGGGCAGTGCTGCACCCACCCAGAACAGTCCTGCACCCACCCAGGGCAATCCTGCCCCCACCCAGGACAGTCCTGCACCCACCCAGGGCAATCCTGCACCCACCCAGGGCAATCCTGCACCCACTCAGGGCAATGCTGCATCCACCCAGGACGGTGCTGCGCCCACCCCGGGCAGCACAGTGCCCAGATGGGGCAGGCAGTGCTGCACAGTGCCAGGTGCACCCCAGTGCCACCCTCCCAGGACAAAAGCTGGCCACACCATGCTCTTCTCGGCCACTTTCTGCTTGTGCCCGAGCACCACGGTGCCCGCCGGGTGCCTGCTGTGTCCTGTCTGTATGCCCCAGCTGCACTCGTGTGTGCCCTGCACCAAAACATCACCGGCCAGCGTGGAGTGGCCACATGCCATGGGGTCACACTTCCCTCCCGAGCCAGAGCCCACGCTGATGTCTATCCAGAGACACCTCGGCTGAATGAATATCCCACACACACAAGCAGTCCTGGATGCTTTGAAATTCTTGAGGGTCTGCAGAGAGCACCACTCCATCGCTCCTAAGGTCCATGCTGATGAGTTACCACTTCCATTTTTTTTTTTTTTTGTAATGAATTTTGAACAAGACGGGACCTTCTTGTACTTCTGGAGCTGTGCACCACCAAGGTGGCTACGAACAGTGGCTAGGTATTGTTGGGAGAAATGGTCAGAGTGGTCAGAAATGTTCGGAATGACCTTCTAGGAAACAGCCTTGGCAGGGGCACAACTGGCAGATGAAGAGATCTGTAAATGCCAATATTTGGATGTGGGAATCCACACAAGCTTGGGCTCCAAGTTGCCCATATGGAGCCCCACTTGACCTCCAGCTGCTGGTCCAGAAGAGCGTTTGTCTTTTGTAGGTCCTTGGTGACATCTACCATCGCCACGTGTGTGTCCCAGACACCCTTCCAGTGGCACTGGTCTCTGCTAACCACTGCCACCACAGCTTGTGCATTTTGTTCGCATGTAGACCCAAACGCGGGGACATTGGGCTAAATCCTGCCCAGCGTGTCTGCGGCTTTGACAAAAGTCTGAGTAACGTTTCCTCCAGCTCCAGCAGCAGTCAGGTAGCAGAAGAATCATTTTATTGACGAGTGCGGTGATCCCCGTCAGCAGAGACGTGTCTGGAGCATCGCAATGCTGGGCAGTGCGAGCAGCTTATTACTGCGTCTGCTGGCTCGGACCCGTGGGCCACCTTCTCCTGCACAGGAGATGGTGAGGATGGGCACAGGGACATCCTTTGCTGGCATCTGGGGCTGAAATGGGCTGCTCAGAGGTGGATGGGAGAAACCGTTACCTCCTGTGAGTTGTGCTTTGGGGTTTGCTGGTGAAGTCCACGCTATTTCTCCCTTGGGTTTGGTTATTTGCAGAGACCCCTCCTGCCCTACGCCCATCCCTATCCCACGGGCAGCAGGGCAACACCAGCACTGCCGCAATGGCAAAGACCACCTTTGTGTGGGTATATCCTGTTCTGCCAGTGCCGAAGCACCCATTAATTACCAATCCTGCTCATAAAACGTTCATTTCCAAGGAGGAAGCCGGGACCGTGCTTGGCTTTGGGCTTGTCGAGCCTTGGGTGGTGGGCACAGGCTGCTCTCCCCGCCAGCAGTGTTTTGCGTTGCTCGTTCAGGGAAACTGGCACTCGGCTTTGCCGTCAGTGGAGATTCATAAGCCTGATTATATTCCTAAGCATATGTTTGTAAATGAGCAGCAGCTCTCTGAAGTCAGTGGAATTGCTCTGATTGAAAACCTCAAGTCGAGAGGAGGGAAGCCTGGCTCTGGGTCCGAGCTCCCGCCAAGAAGAGCCACCAGCAGAAAGCCACAGCCTTGGGCTCTGCCCCCCCAGGGGAGAAGTTGAACACAAACCAGAACAAACATCTTTGTCCTGAAAATCCCGTAATATCACAGAAGGGTTTGTGTTAGCATTTTTCAAGTGCATAAATGATGAGCCGATTTACCCAGGTGAGCAGGTAGTGCTTGGTACCTTTTCCACGCTATTTTAGGTGGTTTGGAGCATAATCTCAAAGGGAAAGGAAAGCTTGCTGAACTCCGGATGCACCAGATATTCCCACCAGCAGATGCCTGGTTTTGAGTGCTGAAAGAAAAGTGGCCAAGTTTGAGCAGCAGCAGCGAAGGGTTCGCATTGCCTTGCAAGGTTCTGCCCTCCATGTCGCTGGGCTCAGCTGCTGCAAAAGTAAATTTCTCTGCATGGGAGCCACAATTTCATTCCCAAAACCAAATGACTCCCGAGAGTACACCACTTCTTTTGGGACAGCACCTCTTCCCTGCAGTCAGCCAGAATTGCCTGGCATAAAACTGCTGTAGCAGAGCAACAGTCCCGACCTGTGAAGCCTAAAGCAACGAGAGATTTGAAAGACTGGAAAGGCAAGAGGGTCCTTTGGTTGCTCCACGTTAGGAACAGTGGGAGACAAACGCCATAAAACGCTGCCCGTGCAGGGTCATGACTCTGCAGCAGCCATGCGTACACACTCTTGCACTCCCTGCCTCCAAACACGCCAGCACTCAAACCTGACCACAAAAAATGCTTGGAAAAAATAAATTTCAGTTGCACCCATGTAGGTTTCCACATCGGAAGGAAGACGATGCAGGGACGACCCGACCCACAGGGGCTGAGACCGGCCATCCAGAGCAGCCACTACACGATGCCTCCTGGAGCACCTGCCCTGGCTCTCTGCTCGCCGGTGAGGCTGGGACTGGACTCTCTGGTGGCTGGCAAATCCCAGCCACGTGGCTGGAATCACTCCCACTTTACACCAGCATAAGGGATGGGGGAATCAAGCTGACTTTGTGTAACTGGGACAAGAGAAAATTCTATTTAAATTCTGCACCCTGCCAATGAATCTTGCAGCAGCCTAATTTTTCTATGAATAATGCCTTGGGCAAGGCTTGTGTGGCCCAGAAAAGGAAAAAAAGTTTGAAATTCCTCAATGCTGCTTATTTGAAACCTCCTTCTATATGGCTGGTGAATCTTGGGAGGTTTGGCCTGCTGGTGGTCAAATCGGAGCTGTGATGCTGGAAAGGGCACCTGGCCAGGGAGCGCCGGCACCCGTCGAAGCGAGGAGGCCACGGATATGGGGAGTCAAACACTTGTGCGATTAAGCCAGAGAGCAAAAAGAGGAAGGATAAAAAAAAAAAAAAAAAGAAAAATTAATTGAGTAACCTCAAATTACAAATCAATTTGAGGAAATCCCAATCTAGCTGCAGACACTCTGTGAGCAGTTAAAGCTAAATTCATTGAGCAGACAGCTCTAATTAGCACACGGTGCGGGCTCGCTCCAACAAGCTCCGTGTGGCTTTCTCCATGTCAGATGTGCTCTGTCCTGAGCCATGACACTCATCAATCTGACCCAAAATACATCAAAGGTGGGGTGTCACTGCGTTGAGATCATTTGGGGGCTGAAGGAAGCCAAACTCCAAATTTCTCCGCTCCAACACCTCTGTGCTGCCTTGCCCCAGCCACCCCGGGCTGGTTTCTGACCTCATTCATGCCAGTGCATATCTGCAATAACTTCACGTTAGCCACAGGGTTTATTACAAATTGTCCTTGTGTAAAGAGACCAAAACCCGGTTTATAAAGTTGGCTGCTTTTCCCTCATTCCCATGCAAGAAACCCATCCACAGTCAGAGTCAGTGGGACAGCTTTCACCTCTTAACTGAAGAGCTGCTCCCAATCCACACCGGTGGAAGCAAGGGGCAAACCCATTTCCTCCCTAGCAGCAGCGTTGCTTTGGTGGTGCGGGATTTAGCCCTTCAGATTCAGGGAGGATCACGCTTTTTTTGGTGAGGAATCCAAGAGAAGATGAACACCAAGGACCCCACCGCAGCAAGGCATGTCTGGTTACTGGAAGAAGGGGATGAAACACTGCACCAAAAAAAAAAAGCCCTTTCAGCTTTAGTGAAAGATGTGACCTCATTCTTCTCCCGGGGCTGTAGAGATATGTGGCATTTTCCTTGCAGAGAACTGTATTTTTTCTTCTGGAAAGGCTGAAAGACTATTTGGGTAGCATATTATTTTAGACATATTTTGCATTCCTGCTTTCCCTTGGAGAAGGAAGCTGCTTTCTCGCACTTCTACAACACTCCTTCATTCCCCTGTACCAAACCACGTTTAGTCAAATGCATGGGACTAGATCCTCGGCTAAATCAAACATGAACATCCGTAAAACTGTGCTGATTTACACCTGGAGATTTACATCTCCATCACTAGTTTCTGATTTTTCTATTATACTCATCTTAAAACCCATCCTCCTTCAAGCATTTTATCCTTTTTTAACCTGATGCCTTCCACTGGGAGACATTTTCTGATCACTCCATTCTATCCTCTTGCCGATATCTGGAGCCCAGATCACATTTAGCTCTGTTTACATAGTGCGTAGCAATGTAATGGGAAAATGTAGGTGTTACTGTCATGGTTTCATACTTCTTGGCTGTATGGCCATAAGGAGAGCTTGAAATCTTCCCACTGTATTGAAAACATCACTGCAGTGGTAGCCGTTACTGCTATTCCTTACTGAAGCATTTAAATGAGGTAAGGTTTGTGGGGAGAAATAGTGCCTTTCATTAGATTGATTGGGGTAAGGGCATACCACAGGTAGTCTTTGGAGTCTGCAGAGGCAGGTACTTCTAGGGGGTGAAGCCCCTTCTCAAAAGCACCCTGAGCAGATGACTCCTCAGAAATACTCTTTTCGGTCCAACAAATGGGAATGCTTTGCATGAGGGGCTCCCCTGTAAATGTCCTGGGGCCATTTGAGCTGCATCCCTGGTCTTCCCTCATCCTGGTGAAGAGGTTGAGAAGGTACCCAGCAAGTCGTGTGTCTGTCCCATGGTTGCCCCTACAGCTCCCAAGGAAGCCACCTGCACCCAAAGCTGCCCTTATAAGCCAGGCACAGCTCAAGCAATTTCTGGATGGAGCCCAAGCAAGTAGTGATGACTTTTGGAAACATCATTCACTTTTTGCTACCCAGGAAAAGTCATACAGGCTTCACCAGAGAAAGGCAAGCTTTCTGTCGACCCCGTATCTCTCAGGGTATATGCTGTCGTTCCATTCCCCAAACGCTGTTGCAATCAGTTTTGCCCAGATTCATTTCATTTCAGTAACGTCTCTTGGGTTTCATCTCTATTAAATCTTTTGGACATTGGAAGGTGGCATTCACAACACTTTAGCTCTCTCCAGTATACGTGTCTCCATGTGGGCTTGTCACCCTGCTCCTCCACAGGGTGGAGTTGCCCTTTTGGTGTCAGCTCAGATACCTACAGGGAAACGAGCAGCACTGCAAACTTAATGCCACCGAGGAGACAGCCCAGGGTCACCTGTTCCAGTGTATATGATTACATGTGATGAGATTAATCTCAGCTCACATATAAATACCCAACTTCCCATGTTAGGTATTTTATTTCTCTACAGTTTGTGGAGTCAGAATTAGAAAGCCAAGTTAAGGAGGTGAACTTAAATCATGGAAACAGCTGTACAAAGTAAAGGAGACCCTAAATTCAGGCTATTCTGGAAATTTTTGGTGCTGTGCCTGGATATACCTTATTGGCCTCCTTGAAGTTTAATTACGGGAGTGTTCCCAGCTTCCATTTCCCAAAAGCAGTATATTGGGAAGAAAAATGCAAAAAGAAATGATGGTGCTCAAATGTAAACAAGAAGGAATCAGCCTTGGACGTGGGAGTGCACAAACCCCTCTGCTACATTAGCCCAGTGTCTCGGGATTGTGCTCAGCAATGAGCTGTGTTTTGGAAGTAGGAGAGAATGAAGCTGGACATTATTCCTCTTGGAAATAAGGGCAATGGGGAGAGGATTTTGCCTGTTTAGAAAGAAGACCCTGACGTTTCTGTATATATTGCAACATCTTTTCAAAGAAGTCATGTTACTGGGTGGTCTGACTTCTATCCCCTGTGTTAGTGTGCACCATGTTTGGCTCCAACAGCAACAGTAGAATTGCTGGGGGCTGGGTCTTTTTTTAAGATAATTTCTTTTTTCAAATATTTTTGAAGTGGGGCTAGTGTTAAACTGGGTAATAATTAGATAGTGAAAATGCTCCTATCTAATGCTTGGATTATTACAAGTGCCTGAGGCAATTCTTCAAGGTTTATAAGAGACATAGAAATCAATGTTTAATGTCAAAAGTGATCCTGGAAGGTGTTTATTGAGAGTCATTTTTTAATATAAAGTGTAAAGATTAGAAAAAAGCTTTTATTCTTGGTTTTACTTCTAGAGGTGATGGTGGGAAAGGTGCAGTATCATCAGGGAAAAGTATTATCATAAAAGCTGGTGTCAAATCTTCTTTTAAGATTTCTGATCCAAAATACCAGTTAAAACCACAACAAGTCAGTGTATTTAAAGTCAATATTCCCCTGGTTGCTCTTATATTACACTGATTTCTTAGAGCTGCTCTAAACCAGCAATATATACTTTCATTGATGAAGCTTCATTCCTGAGCCCTGTGAGAATGTGGCCTTTCAAGAGAAACTTTCTGCAGGTTTGGGCTTACAACGATTAAAAAATCTTGTTGTACAACAACGTGGTATGAAGACTGTTTTCCAGCTGCTAGATTAATACCCTCAGGAGCAGCGGGAACAGCAAAGCTTCTTCCTCAACCTCTTCCACCCTTCACCCTCCTCTTCCATGCTTTGCCCACTTCATCCATGCTTCATGCTCCTCTCCCACCCTTCACCTTCCTCTTCCACCCTTCACCTTCCTCTTCCACCTTTCAGCCTCCTCTTCCACCCTTCACCCTCCTTCTCCACCCTTCGCATTTCTCTTCCATGCCTCACCCTCCTTTCCTGAGGTGGGGAAGCGGGGACACTGATCAGAGCATGGATCCGTCCCCACGTCCTACACACCATCTCACAGCCACACAGCACCAACTCTGCAGCATGCAGCACCCCATCTCTCAGGCTCCATCCCCACTTGGTGTCCTTTGCAGCCCTAGGATCTCTTCCAGGAAACCTGGGGAGACAAAGCAGTCTGCTCTTCCAATCCCTGCTCCAATCATGATGGCTTGCAGGGCACCGTGACTTCTTCAAATTTGGAGCAGGCAGTGCAACAGCTGGTACACATCCAAGGGGTTCCCCCAAAGCCAGAACCTCCGGGTGTCCTTATACCACCACAGGCATCGCGTGTCTCCCTCGGCAATGTCTGAGGTTACGGAGAGCGTTCCTGCCAATGACTGCATAACCACACCTTTGCCTAAAGTTTTGGCAACTTGAAAATGAGCTATAAAAGTGAACATTATGGGATTAATCAGTACACCCTGTAGATGTGAACACAACTTAAAATAGGGGCTGATGGGCACTAGTAGGAGTTCTATAAAATATTAAACCTACATTTAAAAAATATATTGGACCAACCCTTGAAACCCACTGTGTTTCAACAGGATCAGTCCAAATTACATCAGGGTAGCGAGAGCAGGATGTGTCCTGGGTTGCTTATCCACCTCCCATCGTGTTTTACAGCAAAATCCCAAATGGTAATCTCACTTTGCAGTTGTTTTTTTAAGCTCACTGCACTAAAATGTTGTATTTCTCTGATCTTCAAGGACTTTTGAGTGTCATTTATACACACATTTTTTTGTATAAAATGCTGCAATATTAATGGAGAAAGTCTGAACACTAAACCTAATGTGATAATGACTTATTACAGAAGGAAATATATATTTTTCCCTAAATTATGCCAACAAAGTACTGAAAACAGCTTGCCTCTCATGGTACTTTTTGTCATGAATCCAAGAGGCAATTAGAGCATTTTAAATCTTGCCTGGAGTAACTTCCTGACTTACAGATTTTCCTGAACAGCTGTGAAGAGCTGAATAGGTTTTAAAATTCTCCAGTGAGACTGTGAGAACACAGATCTTTGTGAAACACATCGATCTCCTTCTATGACCCTGTGTGGAGTCTGGATGCTCAACATCTTTGACAACTAGGCCTCTCATTGTACCCTGAAGTGTGGTGCTAGATGTCCAACTGTGGACACCAGTGTGTCTGAAGAGCTGATGTTCTCACTTGCTTCTTAGCCAGACCCGTTTGCCTCCAAACTCTGTAGAAGCAAAGATTGAGAAACGGCTTCAGAATTCGGCCACCTCAAAGGCGTCAACTGAGAATGGTGAGCGAGGATCACTGCCAGATGCCAGCCAGGTTTTGCCCATTTTAGGGACCAGGGATGACAGTTGTCCTGGGGCAGGCAGCGTTTACTCCCTCGTCTTTGTGCAACATCCCCCATGGCTGGTTCCAGCGGGACTTTCTGGTGCTGCTGTGGTGCTCACCAACAGGGACGGTACTGGCTGGGGGAATCCCTGCTCACACTTCCATCCATATCCCACTCATAACAGAGCATTTGTCTGTGATGGACTGCCGTGGCTTTTCACCCGATCTTATGCTCAATTCCTGCAAGTATAACTTTTCCCTGTGCATTTCCAAGTTTGCATGTCTACTAACCACAAGCAGCGTTTCCCTTGGGCAGCTTGTCCTTGCTGCTAAAGGGTGAGGTCCAGCAGTCAGTGAGGAGCCATATGCTAAAGTCAGCAAGCATCAAAGTTTGGTCCAGGGTGGAATATACCCATATCCTTTATCCCCCGGTACAGCATGTAATCTCTCAGTATCAGCTGGATGATGGAAGTGTTTTTCATTACCCCTGCATCTACACAGTATCTGTAGTTTCATTTATGTTGGTCCACCATATTCAATTAGGGAACAAAGTTTCATGACACAATAATCTGTGTGCATCTTAAAGAAGCTGGGGTAGGAAGTTTTGCCTATCCAGTGTAGACTTTGAACCTTCTCAGCTTACAATTTCCTGACTCTATCTCCTTCCTCCTGTGCTTGAATCCATCCCTGCAGTTTTGTTTATTATGTTACATTATTTTTACAGTATTCATCCCAGAGGCGTAAATGTTGAAACAACAGCATTGACATCAGCGTGATCATTTCAAATTTCTGTGAGGGCATAGAAAAGCCTCAGGATGTGAGACAGTGATTCACACTGAAAAATACCTTTCAGTGAAGAGAAGAGGGTCAGTCAGAGCATTGCCAGCAAGTGCTGGAAAAACTTCATCCTGGGCAGGGCTAGGTGATGGGTTCCTACTGCTCCCCTGCCTGAGGGACACGAGAAGCAGGAGGCCTCCTGGGAGCCAAGACCAAGCGAGACATTAAAGGCAGCTGAAGCCCCTTCAGCTCCTGTTCGCTTTAAAGGCAGAACCGATCTGTGCTTTTGTTGGTGCCTCCTGCCATGCCAGGGTGGAGACACCCAACCTGGACCCCCGGAGCTGGGTAACACAGCCGTCCCCTTGCTGCCGAGTCAGACGTGGCACTCAGGAGGATGGAGGTCCACCTCCGACGAGTCCTCTTGTCTGCAGCGAACCATGCCGGCCCCGTGCACCATGGGATGGCTGCTGCCGGCGCCTAGCCTTGCACGCGCCTGAGCTGCGACCCTTTTTGATGATGGCAGAAAACCGGCGGATCAAAAGTTTAGCCCTGAGGCTGCTGTCAGTTTGCTCAAGCAAATAACTTCATACAGTTTTCAGTGATCGGTAGGATCTCCGTGGGCAGGAGGGAAACGTAAATAAACAGGAAAGTATTTCTGCAAAGAAAGGCTGGCTCCTGTTCCCCAGCCTCCCAGCTGGCTGTCAATGGGGAAAAGGGACTCGTGTGGGGCTGGGAGGGAGGCGGAAGCAATGGGGCCCAGTGCTGGGCAGGGGCAGGTGAGCAGGAAGGGATCCCGAAGGGCACAAGGAGAGGCAGGACCTGCCACTGAGCACTGCAGAGACAGACCCCTGTATGGCTCAGGCTGCTGAACTGCACAGGTTCCGCTGTGCTAGGGGTCCTCCTCGCCAGGGAGGAGAAGGTCATACGTGATGTCATCAGAGTCACCGTCAAACCTCAGTAGCTACTGCCTCCAAGCCTTCAGCTGCACAGACCTGGCCTTGGTGAGGGCTGCCTTGAGCCTTGATCCCACCAACGCAGCTGCAGAGTCCAGGAAGAGCAGCCTCAACATGCTGTAAGGGTCTGTTCAGAAACCCCATGAAACAACCTGTACCCTATGGGTGCCTCAGTCCTGCCACCGCTGGTTGGCAGTCTGGAGATGCTCAGGTATACATGAAAAAAGCAAAACATTTCATTTGTCTTCTGTGCTGCTGCAGTTTGCCCAGCTTCCAGGCTTGGGGTGAGGGGGGGAAGGCTGAGGTCATTTAAACAGTGTTGGTGCTTGGTGTAGCCCCCCATTAGCACTATGTGCTGGAGGTACAGAATACATTCGCATCAAACACTGGCTGAGATGAGGACGTGGTGAATGGCCATGGGTAGGGTCACTGGTGGCTCTCAGGTCCCCGCAGGCTGCAAAACTACCATGTCTGCAAAGAACATTGTGGGAGAGACTTGCTCCTTTGGGTTACTGTCTGCTTGCTCCATAGAAGAAGGCCATGGAATGACAGCAGAAGGCCACAGCTTCATGTGTAGCTCGGTCACCTCAGCTTTGAAAGTATGACGACAATGTTGGAAAAAACAGTGTTGTTTCCTCAGAACTAAGTGCCAGGTAAATGTGTGCATCACCACATGAGTCTCATGGGTCTGATTCTCCAGATGAAGAAAACAGCCAGGTTTTGGAGGAATCTGAACTTTGCAGGCTGTGGAGGCTTTTCTACAACTCCTTACTGTGCCAGCAGCAGGTCTTCTCCTAAACTGTCATCCAGTGATGCTGCTGTTGACTAGAAATAAAGTACAGCACAGTGTTGAAGTTAGGCTGGCCAGTGTTTCCTGAGGAACATGGTCAGGCTTTTTGGTCATGTGCATGCCTCCCTGTGCTGTGGGCCCCTGGAAGGTCTTGGTCCGGAGGTTAATGTCTGGCTGGACCAAGACAGTAGGTGGACCAAGACGGATTTGTTTTGTAGGTGGCCCACACAAAGGCTTGAGGCTCGTGTGGACAGCCACTGGGGCTGGGGTAAGTGAATGGGACCGACAACAAAGCCTCTAACACAGTCCCACGTAATTAAATCTAACTTATTTATGTATATTTGTACAGTGCACATCTAGACATATATATTCACAGACACAAGAGCATCTTATTTTGCTACGCTACACAACCCAGCGGGAGCCAGACTGGAGCCCCCAGTATCTGCTGAAGCAACCAGAGCTGCCTGCAAGGCACCGGTACCTAGACACAAGAAACTGAACGCTTTATCCCAGCATTCAATAATTCACTAAACCAAGACAAAGAATTTTAGACCAACTGTTTTAAAATGAACTTTATAGCAATTCAGACAGAAACCTTCCCTCTGCCAGGCCACGGGTTTAATACACCGGGCTTAGGCCTGAGCTCACCGAGGATAACCCATAAGCACCATGTGACAGATCGGCCACTTTTTTTGAGATAGAGCAGAAATCCCAATTGCTAGAACTGATATCAGATCTTCTCTCCTCTAGGTTTTTATTTGTAAACTCTCAACTCCTTGCCTTGGGACTCAGGGACAGGGTAGGACAGAACAGGAGAGGATGGCTGAGAGGTGACTTCTCCCAGAAATTGTTTTAATCGTGCTCTGTTTATGTAATGATGTGTAGTAGTGTGAAACCTCAACATTTCCCCTTTTTAATTTCTGTCTTTGATTGTGTAGGTTTGGTTTAGTTTCTTTTTTTCTCCCTGTGCTTAACAAAAGGCAAGTGGTGTTTGGGACATAGGGGCACACTCCTGACATGAAATGGAGATCACCTGAGAGCCTTTCACTTTGGAAGCTCAGTCGTCACTTTTACAGTTCTGCTGTATTTCAGATGGGCTGGGACTGCAATGGTTTATCCTGGATTTTGGAAAGTAGGGGGATGTAAATAGGATCGGGCTCCAGCCCACATCCCACCAAGAAAACAGGCTCCAGTCCCCGGGCAGCCGGCAAGGGATATGCAGTAGAAAGCATTGTCAAAGTGAAGCTCCTATTTCCACTTGTCCTGGGCTGGCCCTAGAGTCGAGACCTCACAATTTCCAGCATTTCATGAGTGTGGGTGAGAATCCTGTGGGGCCATGAGCTGGACAAAATGCTCCAGTTTTGCTCCTGCCTTCCTTTAGTGCAAGGTGGCGAAGGGAAGAGGGCACTTCTCAGCTCCAGTGATGTCCCCAGGCCTTGCCTTGACCTCAGTGCTGAGCTCTGGTAGCACCACAGGGCTGAGCCTCGGGCAGGGGTCCAGGGAGGGCTCCTGGTCATGCACTGCAGAGCAGGAGACAGGCAAGTGGGAGCTCTGGCTCCAAGCATTGGTCTGGAGACTTGGCATCCTCAACTCAATTCCAGGTTTGACCTGTAAGGACAAAGAGACCACATGCCTGGCAGCGACTGTGCTCTGCCTCCGTGCCAGGCTGCTGGCGGGGCGCTTGTTCTTTTTTGCATGGGGTTTTATTTTTAGGTAGAGACCAGAGATGCCGGGGAGACAGCCGATGCAAGGAGGCGCAGGCAGGGCTTTTACCCACTAGATCACGGACAGCATTTGAATATGTGATTTTGCGAGAATCTGTCTTGCCTAAAATTGCATAGATTAAGGCTTTTGGAGCAAATGCTTCTCAATTGCTCGGCTGTGTGGTAAACAAAGTTTTCCCTGACCAGCTGGTGGTTGTTGCAATCATCATCATTATTCCACCGCCTCATGCAGCCCTGGCACACGGAGGGACCATCCTACCTGGTATTCTCTGTGCCTAACCGTAGCACTCCTCATCCCAACAAGCTCTCAATCTGCAGAGCCAGATCAATGAGAGACAGGGGCTGTCATCTACTTTTTATAACTAAGTTACAAATGACAAAGGGAGCCATTGCTCTTTTCCAAGGTCATCAGGCAAGGTCACTGCAGCATCACTGTTCAGCTAGCTAGTTTGACACCTGAAAACTTTATTCTAGTGCCTATGGATCCCTGAGTCCGTCATCCGAAGGGGTGTAAGCACTTCTTTTTTGTGCTAGAGTTCAGAGAACATCCATAATTTGGAAACTGGATTTGATCTCACTCCAGGCAGTGTGTCTCCTCGGCGGCATGGCCACTCACCAGAGTGGTGGAGGCTCGAGCAACTCCAGCTGTTGCGGTCCAGCTCTTCCCGGATTATTTACACTTGTTGATTTGCACTTCCTGTGTTTGAAGTGGTTACATTTAGCGAGTGACTGATGTCTTGAGAAAGATCAAATTGAACAGGCCCTCTCAGAAACAGTCTTCCTGCGACTTGCATCCTTTTTGCTCAGCTTTTGAGAGCACACATCAAAAAGGTTATGAGCAAGTTTCCCTCTCGGTAAACCTGATGGGCAACCGATACCATGCAGTTCTTTCTCATTACTGTTAGGAAAACACCACAGGTGTTACCTGAATATTTCTGGTCTCTGCCTGCATAAGCAATAACCACCCTGACACTGCATCCCTCTTTTTCAGGACAAGCAATTTGATTTATTACCTGGTAATTCAGTTTGTTCTTGCAGATCACTATTCACTACACTCACAGGGAGCTGGAAGAATATTAAGACCATGAACATGTGACAGAGGAAGGTCCTCATGCAGCGTGTCTGTGGCACTGGGTTTTAAAATGTCTTTGCTGTGTAGCATCAGCTGCTCTCTTAAACCTGCTTCCCAGCAACAACCCCGCTGAACATGAGGAAGTCCTGTCAAACTGATGCTTTAACATCACTTCATGTTTTGGGCATTGAAGCATTTCAAAATTATTGTATAGGTTTGTTGTGATTATGTCAGGAGCACACTCAGAAAAATGCAGTTCAACAAGGCCAAGTGCGAGGTCCTGCACCTGGGTCGGTATCAATACAGGCTGGGGGATGCCAGGACTGAGAGCAGCCCTGCTGAGAAGGACTTGGGGGCACTAGTGGGTGAAAAGCTGCACATGAGCTGACAGTGTGCTCTCACAGCCCAGAAGGCCAACGGTATCCTGGGCTGCATCCCCAGCAGTGTGGGCAGTAGGGCGAGGGAGGGAATTCTGTCCCTCTGCTCCACTCTGGTGAGACCCCCAAGGAGTCCTGAGTCCAGCTCTGGAGCCCTCAGCACCGGACAGACATGGACCTGTTGGAGCATGGTCCAGAGGAGGTCACAAAGGTGATCAGAGGGCTGGAACCCCTCTGCTGTGAGGAAAGGCTGAGAGAGTTGGGGCTGTTCAGGCTGAAGAAGAGAAGGCTCCAGGGAGACCTTGTTGCAGCCTTCCAGTACTTACAGGGAGCTTACAAGAAAGATGGAGAGAGACTTTTTATCTTGGCCTGTAATGACAAAACAAGGTGCAATAGTTTTAAATTGAAAGAGGGTAGGTTTAGATTGGACATAAAGCAGAAATTTTTATGCTGAGGGTGGTGAGGCACTGACCAGGAAAGCTGTGGATGTCCCCTCCCTGCAAATGTTCAAGGCCAGGTTGGATGGGGCTCTGAGCAACCTGGTCTAGTGGAAGGTGTCCCTGCCCATGTGAGAGGGCTTGGACTAGATGATCTTTAAAGGTCCCTTCCAACCCAAACCATCCCATCAGTCTGTGAGTCTCATAAGCTAACCAAAGATATTTATCAGTCAGTCCCAACTGTGCTTTCCCTCTGCCCAGGAGCGTGGCCGGGGCTGAGCTGAGAGCTCCCTCCCGGAGGAGCAGAGGGATGCTCCATGCTGGTGAGCACTTGCAACGCTGCCTGACCCCCATTGCTTCGTCTTTCCTTGAGAGTTAATCTCTTTTATGAAATTTGACATTGAAATGCCTCCCTTATACAACAGATTATCATTGTAATTAGCTACAGGATAAATAAGACTGTATTGAGTATTACACTAGATATCTCCTTTATTCTGTCAGTGAAGCATATTTTTCCCCTATTGCTTCTCCCAAATCATCATGAGACTTTTGTAAAGAGAATATTTGCACAAAAAGCTGTGGGCTATTGCTCTTGAAAAGATTCTTGCAGTTACTTAATACTGTGAAAGGGCAAAATGAAATGCTATTTAAATGTATTTTCATGCTAAATTAGAATAATGAAACTTCCTCTTAATTCTCTGACAATGAAATCAGGGACAACTCACTTTACTCAGGTAAATCATGCAGACTAGGAGCAGCTCCTCAAACATGAGGAACAGAGGTTAGTAGTAGATGTATTTCTTTTAATCTTTTGGATGTTTTGCTTTAAAAAAACACATTTTTTAAAATCATCATAGTCTGCTTCACTTGAAAACGAATTTTTAATGTCTGATAAGATGGAGGAAAGAGGATTCCTTGATGGGAATCAGGACAACTCTTGGCTCCCACTGAAGAACGAGGCTGGTTACAGGTTCAGGGACCACACCATGAGGAGCACTGGGGATGGACCATGTCCAGCACAGAGAAGTGATGTTCTTTGGACAGTATCAAGGATACGAAAGATCCACAGCTTTGTGGTACAGTGTCCTTGGGCTCCTCCTGAGTACGGACGCTGCTGCACCATGGCCGCTGCCTGCTACATTTCCCATCACACCAGCTCCTGAAATCACCTAAAAACCTCAAGCCTTTAACTGCAAGTAGCTGTTGCAATCAGCGTACTCTTGTATAACAGATTTTATTTTCTTCTCTTTTGAGAAGGGCTTTGAAACAAACCCTTTCCACTGTGAAAAAACATTAGTTCAGGTAATGCTATGGCTCTGAACAGAAAGCCCCAGAGCTAGCTAGACATCCAAGTCGATATTTTCTCCGTGGCGTGTGCCCTGGTGCTTCCGGATTTGGCGGCTCTGGAGCAGCGTGTGGCCAGGCTCGCCATATGTGCTGCGGTACCCGCACGCAGAGCTGCTCACTCTCAGCGCAGCTCTGCCCCTGCCCCTCCTCGCTGCTGCAGGCTGGAAGGGTGCCGGGGCATCGCTTCACCGTGTGTCTTGTGGCTTGTTAGTCATAAGCATGTTAAAATGAGACCTCGATTGCTCCCCGTTGACCCTACCACCGTCCACTGTCCTCAAGGTTAAGTTTGCAAATGTGAGATGCTCAGGTGGATCGTATTTCTCCTCTGTGATTCACTCCTTAGACTTCCTTATCCATTCCTATAGAAAATAACCTGGAACTGAAAGAAGAGAAATAGGGTTAGAAGGACCAAACATGAAAGGAAGAAGGCAGGAGGGGAGATGCAGTCCTCTCCAGCTCGAAGAAGTACAAATAACCACAGCGAGGGACAGGGATCTCAGCAGCCCCAGGTCAGAGGTATCCTCCACGTATGTGTACTCCAGTATAAATGCTAACACTTGCCTTCAGTGTGTGTGTGTGGTTTTCATATATATAGACGTAGAGATGTATAGATATGGATATTGTGGTGCATGCTGGTGGTTTTTATACAGATGTGTATATATACGTATTATTGTACATACATATAAATGTATGAAAAAATTCTTCACCCAAAGGATTATTAAACATTTGCACAGGCTGCCCAGGGAAGTGACTGAGTCACCATCACTGGAGGTATTTAAAAGACATATAGATGTGGCACTTGGGGACATGGTTTAGTGGGACTTGGTAGTGTTAGGTTCACAGTTGGACTCTATGATCTTAAAGGTCTTTTGCAATCTAAATGATTCTATGATTCTATATATACTGTATATATGTGCAGATGTATATATCTTCTGTCTCCTTGATGGAGTCCAAAGAACATCACTTCTCTTTGCTGGCCACAGTCCATCCCCAGGGCTCCTCATGGTGGATCTCCTGAACCCATAACCAGCCACATTCTCCTGTGGGAGCCAAGAGCTGCCCTGATTCCCATCAAGGAATCCTCTTTCCTCCATCTTGTCAGACATTAAAAGTTAGTTTTCAAATCAAGTAAACTACAAAAATTTTAAAAATGTTTTTTAAAGCAAAAAAACTTCTAAAATATTAAAAGAAATACACTCACTGACATATACATATATACACACACCACACTTACACATAAACCTCCAGCCCGAACCCTGACCCTGCAGTATATGACAAAACATCTCGCCGGGCTCAGCAACAAGCAACAATCCTGATTATCATTTCACATTTCAGAGCACCCCAACCTCACATCAGATGTGTATTTCCATGTTGTGCAGCTCACCTTAGGCTATGTAAACCTCGCTGAGCTGCCGCTGCCTGTCTCAGCAATGGGAATATAACTTAATGACACCCAGACCAAAGTGTCAGCCCCTCCTGATCGCACGACTTGTTTAACCTCTTAGGAATAGGAGCTACCCTGACACCTGATGTGTCACATCAGCTATCAGGATGCCAGAGCGAGATCTGGCTGCCCCATCTCCATAAATCCTTGATCTCCGTAGCAGGGCTGTCACTTCTGCCTGCAGAGACTGTAATTTCAGGTTTGCTTTGAGCTGGCTGCAGATCACCTTGGGTTTGATATCTTCATCAGAAGTCAGAGTCTTTGTACCAGCCCTGCCTGACAGAATGGTGTTGCTGTGACTACTCACGTTTATGTTGCAAGACACCCAGCCGAGGACTTCAAAGCATTTGCAGATGCTTTTTAACGAAGCCTCGTAGCAGAGGTATAAAGTAAACAAGCATCGTTATATCCCCATGCAGACATGGAGAGGAGGCAGCCGCTGACTGAGACCATCCCTTAAGGTCACACCATTGAGGAGGCTCGACTGGGATGGGGCAGCCCCCTTGTCCTGTCCCAGCCATTAGAAAACACTCTCTTTTAATCATATTGCCACCTCTATAACAGCAAATTGGCCATAAATAATGGCATTAAAACCTTGAGATTCATGCTGCTGGTTCGAACACAACGGGCATCAAGGGCAACCCACTGCCGCCCATCCACCTCCACACTGGGGCACATCCCACCCTCTGCTCTCATGGGAAAAAGATCCAGGAAAAATATCCTGGCCTGGGAAAAATCCCACTTTCCAAGCTGGGAAACGGCATCTATCGCAAGAACTTTTTTCCCCCTCTTTTCACCCATCCAGTTTTTGTTTCCATGGAAACGTGGCCAGAAAATCAGCTGGCCAGAGGCAGCCAGGGAGCAGGGAAACCCCAAGGGAGATTTCCATACCTGAAAACTACAAGGGGCAATTTGCAAAACATGGGTTTTTTGTTGCTTTGGGCCTCCCAGGTCTCTCAAAATGTATAAAAGCATATAAAAGAAGAATGAATATTTCCTATACATAATCATAAGCATGCAGTTTAACAGCTAAAAGTTCCCACTTGAACCTGGGTGATGTTTTGGAAGGTTTCTGCTTCAGGTAGGAATCCTGGTGCGTGGCTTCATCTCCAGGGCCAGAGGCAGACGTCAGGGTTTTGGGGTAAAAGCAGCACCAAGTTGGTCCCTGCTTTTGGGGTGAGCCCTCCAGGGCAGCTCAGCACCATCCTCCAGGTGAGGGGACGCTGTCTCAGCTCCCCACGGCCATGACGTGGATGGCTGCTGGGACTCAGATCTTTCCCCAAAACAGTGCAAAGGAACCCCGTATCTCCCATACCAGCATCACACAACTTGGCATGTGAGGACTAAGCCAGTACCAGCTTCCCTGCCACATAGGCATGTGCACTGAGGGATGTATAGAGGGAGAGATAGATGGCACAGATAGATGCATCCAAGAGTTCACACAAACAGCAGAAGAGGTTATAGCTTAAAAAGCTATGAATTTTTAATATTTTAAATAATTTTAGTGACAGAAAGCCCTGGTAAGTACAGCTATGAGCCATCCCTGGAAACCACAAACCATCTCCCATCCTTCAGAAAGAGTGTCCAGATGAACCACCATTCCATGTCATTGCATCGCAGGGACACCAGCCTAATGTGATGCACGTGGAGGCAACGCCACCGTTTCGGCCCGTCAGCAAAGACGTTCCCAAAAACATTTGTTCAGACACATCACTCCCCCAGGAGAACTCACCTGGGACGGTCCCACAGTGGACACTCAGGCAAGCAAGGGTGAGAAAACCCACCTTAGTCCCTGGATGGACGTGTTTGCTGACCTTCCCTCTCTCTGTGTTTAATTCAGGAATCCAATTATATCATTTTTAAATCCCCAAATCTTGTGCTCTTTCTCCTGTGCACATCTCTTCTCCAGTCCCGATCGATATTTCCAAGCCTCTTACTAGGGAGCAAACCACAACCGCGCTGCAGGATTTGCTCTCACGCCACCGAAACAAAGCTCTTCCCTGCTGATACCCGCAAGCTGTGCTCGCTCGGGGCCCGCCGTGCCAATCAGGAAAAATCACCAGGAGGGTTTGGATGGGGCCAATCCACCTCTCTGTGGCTAGAAAATTAAAATTCAAAGTCACATCTGGGTTAAAACCCCGCGGTGCCTGGCAGGCAGCGGCGTGTGCTCCCTCTGCCGTTGCGTCGCAGCAAAGGGCTTCGGCCAGGGCTCTGCGTGGCCGGGATACGCAGCCTGGGGAAGGTGAGTCCAGCCAAGGGCCTTCCTCCCTCCTTTGCTTTCTCCAGTAAAGCAGAGTTTTAAGAGCCGATGAGGATGCTCTCTGCCTGGGCAGGGACCTCTGGCTGCAGTGTCCCCGGCAAATGGAAAGGCAAGCTGGGGAATCCTGCTCGAAGTGAGCTGTAGGCTGTAGGCATGACACGGTGGTTGCCCTGCAGCCCCTTAATCACATTAAATCTGTGTTTCAGAGCAATATCTGGGGCTCAAAGAACACATATTTGGAAGACAGCAGGATCGGGAGGTGCCTGCATAGGGGGAAGATTTATTCTGGAGCATTTGCAATGCGCATGCCAACTTGTGTCAGCATCACTGCTTGTCTCGGAGAAGATGTAGCATCAGCAAGAAGTCAGCTGGAGGAAGGTTGATATTTTTATCCCCCTTAGTTTCCCTGCAGCATCAGCCCAAGTCCCCAGACAGCCCGAGGGACCCTGCTCTCCCGTGCAGGAGATTTAACCCATAACCAAACGTTGTGTAAAAGAGGCAAACCTGTCACAAGCTCCAAGATGTGTTTGGGATGAGCTGGGCTGGAGGCAGAAGCCCAGGCTCAGCCCTGCCCCTCTCACAGCCTCCCAGGGCTCCTCTCAGAGAGGTGCCCATCCTGAAAGCAGGCAGAGACTGAGCAGTGCTCATGTTCCTTCATGGTGTAGGTAGGTGGCCAAGCCCACTGGCCAAGACACCACAATCTTTGTGTCACGTAAAGTGGTTTACCATTAATTATGGACATTAAAGAAAGTATCAACCTTTGCCTTTCCCATCACCAGATCCCCTGCAGTCTGTAAACTGCATCTTTTTCAGCTATAAATAAAAGTCTTTGGGGTCCTTGAAGCTGCTGTTGCTGAATTTGTGAGTTGACTGATGGCAAAGGTGTTGGTGCAAGAACATAAATCCAGTGGAGGAAGAAAGTCACCCAGACATCTTGCTCATACCTCCAACTGTGCCTGCTGACACTTCCTTAAGCCCCAGTCAATGCATCTGTCCCTGGTACACAGCAGCCAAGCCCAGAGGTATCGTGAAGATACCAAATGCAGTCCCAGGTGCTGCACTGCGGAATAAGCACATGAAGGAGAGAGCGATGCCCACATCTGAGAGGTCACGTGAGCTTCCCCTGGGCTGCCTGCAACATCTCAGGCCAGCCTGCTGCTCCAGCCCGCACCAGTGTGTGATTTCAAAGATCATAGAATGATTTGGGTTGAAAGGGACCTTAAAGGTCTTCTAGTTCCAAACCCTGCCATGGGCAGGGACACCTTCCACCAGACCAGGTTGCTCAGAGCTCCATCCTACCTGGCCTTGAACACTGCCAGGGAGGGGGCATCCACAGCTTCTCTGGGCAACCTGTGCCAGTGCCTCACCACCCTCAGAGTAAAGAATCTCTTCCTTGTATCTAATCTAAATCTACCCTCTTTTAGTTTAAAACCCCTCAACCTATCACTACACTCCCTGATAGAGAGTCCCTCCCCATCTATCCTGTAGGTCCCCTTTAATTTCTGGAAGGCTGCAGTAAGGTGTCCCCGAGCCTTCTCTTCTCGAGGCTGAAAAACCCAGCTCTCTCAGGCTTTCCTCATAGTGGCATTGCTCCAGCCCCTGATCATCTTCGTGGCCCTCCCTTGGACCTGCTCAAGCAGGTCCATGTCTTTCTTATGCTGGCGGCCCCAGAGTGATTTGCACCACTCACCTTAGAATAGGGATCCCCTGGGTCGGGACATCCGAATTTTCTGCATGTAGCTGCAAAGTATATCAGCAAAGGAGAAATACCTCCAGTTACTGCTGGGCTGCATATTTAAAACAAGCCAATTACTGTATCATTAATTCAATATGCCTCCAAATCAGGGCTGTCTTGCACCCAGAAGTGCCAGTGGCCACCTCCTCTCCCGCAGCTGGGCTGCACAGGTGACGTTTCTTCTTGTGGGTGGGTCAATGGGGAGGAGGGAAGTTCCTGCAAATCTCCCCACGTCTTCAGTGTCAGTCCCATCAGAAAGGACCCAGAAGACAAGGGCTGGGGACGTATCCGCATATTTTCTCAAAGTAGGGAGGATGTCAAAATTGGCAAGAGGCCAGCGGGAAGTATTTGTAAAGACTTTGTAAATGATCCAGTTTTCCCAAACACTTGTTCACAGCTCACTTGCCAGCTTGGTGGATCCAATGCAGGTTGCTCAAATGGCAAAGGCTGGAAAAGCCCCAGACTCACTGTGACTTCGATCTCGTCACCAAAAACAATTCATATGCAACCGCTTCGCTCTGACAATGCAGGCTCCTTAAAATAATCAAACCTGTCATCATGAAGGTGTCTGTGTTATTATTACATAGTTTTTTGGAGCAGTGTGCTCCCACCTACAGACACTTTCAGCCAAGCTTTCATCAACATCGTTTGCCGTGGCAAGGGGATGTCTGCTTTCCTCCAGGAAAAATGCCTGCAGCAGTCTAATTTTGTGCCTTTGTCATGCTGGAGCTAAAGCTAACTATGACTAAAACCTAGTTTGGTCCTAGTTAAGCGAACAGCAGAGGAAACAAGTGTTTTCCACAGGGGGTTAAACATTATGGTGAGAGTGACACCATTTCTAGGTCTTTGGATGAAGATTGAGCTCAGGAACTGGCAGCAGCCTGTCAAGATGAAATGACCTCATGTAATCTCTGATTTCTGTGTCCTGCTCTGACCTTTCCCATTGAAAGTCTTCACTTCCTCCAAAAAGAATGCAATAAAGAGTTTCTCCTTAGTAGAAAACCTGGAAGGAAAGCACAAAGGCATCAGTCTCCACAGACCTGAATGAACAGCAGTGGCCCAGTCGGATATTTGACGCTATGATTCCAGCTATGTCTTCATCCGCTTTATTTTTTTCTCCTCTGATTGGGTAGAAATCACGGGACAGGGTCTCCATTTCCATCATATATTGGTACCCTCTACGGATAGCCTGAATCTGCAGGCAGGACAGTTTAGCACTCGTTTGGGGAGAAGACAGAAGCAGCAGAAGGGATGCGCTGGTTTTTCATCCCAAAGTGCACAAGGTGTTTCCTGTTTCCTACCATCACCTGGGAATTTCACCTGGCTAATTCCTCTTTGCTGAAGGATGTGGTGATGCTATGGATGCCTTTGATCCCCACTTTTCTCTTCCTCTGGTAGATTAGTGTTTATGTGGAAAGAGCTCCGACATTGCTCCGTGTCAGAAGCACCGTCCGTCTGCCGGCATTTGGCCAGTCGGGCCCTTCCATTGCTACCCATCAAGCTGTGCTTTCATACTTTGGCCTGGGGTTTTCAGAGATTATAAGTTAAATTTTTTTTCAGGTGGAGCTGACCCCGTTCATGGCTTCTCATCTGTTTGTCTGCATGCTAATAATTAGAGCAGCGAGAGGCTGGGGGAGCACGCCTGGCAAGCCCGCTGCCTGGGAAAGCAAAACTCTCCTGCCTCAGGGAGGGTTTCATCAGCCAAAGGAGAAATTGCCAAAAAAAGAAAAGAAGAAGAAAAAAAGGCCAGCCGCCTTTAGAGGGGCCGTGTCTGTCACAAGGACAAAATGTCCCTCCTCGCAGCTCCTGATACAAAGAGGAAACATCTCCATTAGGAAGCGACCACAAAAAGGCGTAGAGGGAAAGAATTGCAATATGTTGGGTCAACAATCTGGCATCTTGTGCTAAAAATATGAGAGTTTAGAGATTCTGACTCCAGTCTCCTACATCACCATCATCAGGAGTTATCTATCTGGATTTAACGAAATGATGAGGTTGAATCAAGAGGGAAAATCTGTTCCTAACTGAATTACTCAGAAAACCCCATGGGTTTTTTTCCATGTATGCTCCTCTGTAGAATAATTCTGGGGTAAAAAAGCCCATCCAGACTTCAGCTTGGCCTTGCGTCAGTGACTTCATGGTTTGGGGTTTTATTTTTGGGAGGTGTGGGCTCCCTGGGTGGGCTCCTTGCTGTGGGGATGCTCCAAGGGAATTAATTACAGCATTGCTCTCTTGTTGGCTACACCAGGGAGCGGTGGTGTGTTAAGGAAACTGAGTTTAATTTATTCTTTTCCTGATCTCTCTTTCAATTCATCTATCACCTCCCCTGTTTCTTGCTGGGAAAATGGACATGGAAACATTAGGCTGTTTGATTACAGACCAACCCATTGCCACAGATGAGCAGGATTGTGTCACTTCACCAGCAAGAAATTCCGAGATCAAACCTTCTCACTCAGAAGAAAAGCCAATTTTCAGCATCTAGCTCATTGCTGGGAGCTTATGCGGTGGATGTGGTGGGACAAACCCTGCCTCAGCACTGGAGACGAGCTAGCAGGAGAGAGGATGTTCACCTCTTCAGACAGGTGCCCACTGCTTCCACAGCTGCCTGAGCAGGCAGAGCAACCACTGGAAAAGGAAAAAAAGAGGATTTCTGGTCCTGCATATTTTTATAGCTCCTAGATCTGATGGTCACTGAGCCCAGAAATGCAGTTTCCAATAAGGCACCATCGTGTTGGACTGAACAGGATCTCACGGTTGCAGGTTGCCTTCAAGTAAGAGGGAACAGCTATTCCCATTCCTGAACAAATTGCTCAGCCAGAGTCCCTGTATTCTGCTGTGCTGAAACACGACTGACACTCTCAGATGGAAATACCCCCTTCCTTCACACGATCCAGTGCAAAGCTCTTTAGCAGCATCATTACAGCAGGCTTGTTTCCTTCGGTGAAACATAGCATCCCATCCTTGAGGTTCCCAGCAGCTTTGGATGGTGGGATTACATCTACACCCCTCCAGCTACAGCAATTTCCAGAACAGATTTGAGGCTTTTCTGGCTTGAAGAAGAAGTCAGGGTAATTTTTTATGCCACGGGTAAGAATAAAAACAATCTTGTTTGTGTTGCATGTTTTAGGCACTGCGAAGGTTTTCCTTGAGAGTTTGGATTGCTGAAGGTTGTGAAAAAAATTACCAGTGTTGTGGTGTTAACCACACCTTGGGGCTTTTTGGGCTCATCAGTGCAGGGTTTTTTTTCCTCTGCTTGTCATTAACCTGCCTACAGTTGGTTTTGTGATCTTGATTTAAAACCAAAGAAGTCTCGAGTGGAAAGCCTGGGTTAATTTTCTTGGGAGCCTGTAGACTCTCTACTCAAGTTCCCAGTAGCATATTACAATGCTGGGAATTAACTGGAGTGCTTTTTCTTGTACCCAAGCAAGCAAAAGTCTGGTCTCAATGTGTAATAAAACCAGAATGGTACCTACGGGATAAAAGGCAACACATACCTTGAACCAGCATGGTGAAATTATCTGTAAGCGCTTTGATTGAAAGAAAATGACTCATATGCATCAAACAGAAAAAACAAATGTTTTTCTGGTGTTGGATTATGGAAACAGAGGTAGGAAGAGCCCTTCACTGGGAAGGTTTCTGTACCACGAAAATAGAAAGCTTATTTCCAGGATGAAGCCACATGGATTATTCTGCTGGTTACACACAGCGAATATTACCTGCCTTTGAATGGAGATTTGGTTTTACTCTGATGTCTGTCAAATTTAGCTCTCCCCTGGAGCACTCTTGATTTACACCAGTGTGCAAGAGAGCAGAGCTTGGCCATGAAGAGCCAAAGGGGAACGGCCAGTGGCAAGACGTGCGGATATATTTTTCAGTTTAGCCTGTGGGTTTTTTTAAAACTTTATTGGAGTTTTATAATCCTCTGAGCACTCTGTGTCATGGCACAGACCAGACAATTTCATGGTTTTGTGTTGGTTTATGGACAGTGTGCTATGCTGTATTTTAGGCTAAATGCATCCCATGGAAGCAGCTGGAAATATCCTGCTAGAAAGCCCCTTGCCATTCCAGTGGGAGATAAAGACCCAAGGAAAAGAGCTGTGCCGGAGATGCTCTGAGCCCGTGCTGCCCCTCATTCCTGCCTCTAGACTCAGACCTTGGCCAAGAGCAGTGGACAGAAATAGAGAGGAGTGTTAAAGGAGGATTTGCCCCAGGCTGGGAATGGTCATTTGCCTTACCCAGTGAGACCTGTGCATCTGCTGCCCCTCTTGGGAAAGCCTTCCTTCCTCCATGTGTGACTACATCAGAGGTACAGCTCCTAAGGAGAGTGCAAAACATATCCTCCTCTGAAATCCTTACAAAGCCCAGGATATAACATGGAAACAGCAAGAAGCACATAGAGGAGAGGGACCTTGAAGAATGGGGAGGGAAGGAGGACATCAGTCCCTGCTGCTTGGGGGATGCAGGGGATCAGCACTGGGGTGCTGGGGCCACTGGTGGGTCCCAACCTGACTCATCGCTGCCAGAGTCCCTGTGTGGGGGTGGCCAAGACAGCCCCCATCTTCACACTTGCTGCAGTGACGCAGTTTGGTCCAGCCTGCTCTGTGCAGGAGGATACAGGAGGCAGGAGAAGTGATCTAGGGCTTTGCAATTTGTTGATAAAATCACTAAAAGGGATGCAGTCTGTGGGCAGCAGTGCCGGGGCACCAGGCTGCAGAGAGGGGATGGGCTGTGCAGGCACAGCAAGCCGCTCTCCCTCCTTCCCTCCATCCCTCCACCCTTCCCTCCATCCTTTCTTCAATCCCTCCCTCTCTTCTGCCCTGTCTCCCAGTCTGCCTCTTTCCCTCCCTCTGTCCTTCTGTCCTTCCTTCTCTCCCTCTCTCCCTCCATCCTTCCCTCAATCCGTCCATCTCTCCCTCCTTCTCTCTGTCCCTCCATCCCTCACCCCTCCCTTCCTCCCTTCTTTCCTCCCTTCATCTTTCTATCCTTCTTCCATACCTCCATTCCTCCTCCATCCCTCCATCCTCCCTCCACCCCTCCCAGCCTTCCTGAGCCTTTTCAAACAGGCTCCCCCATTCAGAGGGGATTTCTCCACGCCAGGCAGATCAGGGGGATTAAAGAGCAATTAAACCTGATAAATTATCTGCCTGAAACATTTTTTCAAAGTGGCCACTGTGCTGGAGCAAAGTCCCTGTCGCTTCATTTCCCCTGTGAAGGGGGATCAGGGCAGATCAAACCCCGGGGACCCGCTGGCCTCTGCCCGGGCGTGCTGGCAGCGAGGGACCCCGCGGCGGCATCGCACTGCCCTCGCCACACCCCACAGCAAACAAAACCCGGCCTCTCCTCCTCTTCTGGCAGGGCTTTCGCCTCTAGAAAGCGTGAAGGATGTCTCCCAGGCTGAGGCAAGCGAAGCAGCAACGGGAGCAGCCTGCCTCCTTTAAGGATAAACAAACAGCCTTTGCCTTCAAAGCTCCCAGAAATGGTTGTCCTAATTTCTCTCCAATTCGATATTCTGCAGCTGCTTTTGTGAAGGCTCCAGCTGCCTTTCGCCTCAAACCCTTTCCTGCTTCTTGTCAGTGACAGCAGTCAGAGCAAGGGGCTTTAACGGCAGTGATTTGGACTGTCGCTAACTTAAACAAGAAACAAACCTACATTGCTCTTCAGGGGTGCTCCAAAACACACTGCAGTCTCCAGCTGGGTGCTTTGAGCTAGTGTCCGGTCTCGAGCTGCTATACCGGCCCTTGCTCTCTGCTCCCTCGCTCCAGAGTCCATAGAATTCCTGCTTTTATTTTCAGCCTCATGTTTTTGCTCAACTCTGCTGCCAGCTAGACCCAGCTCAACTCAGCTCAGCCCCAGCGCAGTTAATCACCCACCGCCTGCCCTCAGCTACCACAGATCTCCAAGGGGTTCAGCCCTGTGGAGCTACTTCAGATGTGGGGCTATGTAAAGAGAAGCAGGAGCAGTAGCCAGCCCCAAGACACGATCATTCATTTCAATAGGGAGGTGGCAGGTCGCATGCCTGGCCCTTGCACTTTGCTGGTTTCCTTTCCCACACATCCAGTCCATTCTTTAGAAGAGGAGAAGATGCCCCCAAAAAATCTGATGATGCATAAGTGCCTCATATTAACGGACGCTGTAAAGTGCCACGTTAATGTAATACAGCATGGTTAAGGTAGTCTGCTCAAAAGCTTGTGAAAACAATACTGCTCTGTGTGGGAGCACAGCGCCGCATCTATGGCTGTGTGAACCTGCGAGAAGCAGGGAAAGCAAGGATAGAAATGGTTTCTGATACTCTAGTTAACAAAAAATAGCTGCGACATCAAGGATCAGACTGCTAGGAATATGCTTTAAAAGATGTTAAATATGTTGGGCTTTTACAACACTGCACTGCTGTACCCAGATTTCATGCCCTTGTGGAGCACCCAGAGTTTAAGTCCAGCTCTCGCCTCTCAAGTCCAGTTATTCAGAGAGTAGTTAGATGAAAGGTGGGTCCCTCAACTCTTTAGACAACAAGATCAACCTCTTCTTCTGGCCCTCCTGCTCTACCAACAGCATCGGAGCTGTCGGGTCAAAATACCCCTGAGTTTATAAACACAGAATCAGTGCACGAAGTTCTGCAAAGGCCGTATGAAGCTAAAGAAGATGATCCAGTGGTGTCCTCACTGTTTAAGCTGATGGACAGCTCAAAAAATATCCAAAAATACTTACTTAAATAAAAAATCCAATTTGCTGTGGCTGTGCTATTGCCTCTTCTTTCTTGTCTTTCCTTAGGTGGCTGAACAGATTAATCACCTGGCTGGAATGTGGCTTCGAAAAGAAAAACATAAGCTAGAAAAGATCTCCAGAAGTTTGACCTGGTTCTGATAGTACCATCCACCTCCTGAGGGCCAATCAGTGCTAACATGACCCATGTGTCCAGCAGATGGGTCAGCGCTGTGAAACATTGCACGCTGCTAGTGAGCTGCTTATGAATTACCGATGGGCTGAGAATGATTTTAGGAATATTTAGGAAATTCCACCCGTCCTCTACGCCTTATGTCTGTGAGCTACACACAGCATCCTTCACCCTAGAGGCACCTGAAAAGTCCATACGCTTTCTCAAGGACATAGGAGCTGCTTGGCCTCTGCGCTGGGCTTTTGCACCACCGTCAGTATTACTCAGACAAAACCAACACGTATGGATCTACTTCGTCCGTATTTACAAGACCTTTCAGCATCAGCTGTAGAAACTGTAAACCAAAAGCTGCTCTCTGTTGAGGGACTCAGGGGGTCACTCAGCAGGTTTCCAGAGATGGAGCCTGGATGAGATGCCGGGTCAGAAGAGAGCACTCTGCTGCAGGAAATGGAAAAAGAAAGGTGAAGTGACTCACCCGAAGACACGAGGAAGCCTGAAGTGAAATGGAGATTTCATTCCAGAATCTATTCCCTTCCCCAGAAAAGTTGTCCTGGGAGTGTTTGGCAGCATTGGTTTGTAGCGTTAGCTGAGGGCACACAGATATTTAGGGGCCAAAATCACTGGAAAACAAGCTTTCTGTGCAGGGGTATTTGATATCAGAGGGGCCCAGGGCTTGCAGCGTAAGTGGTCACCACCCAAGCCCACCTATTTCAGCTCATTCATTTCTTGCTCACCAAGCAAGTGTTTCTGCCCAGGGTGCCTGTCCCCACCCCGGCAGACACCATCCCAGTTAACACCACAGCATCCTTCTGAGTAGCAGCCAGGAAAATCTGACTCTGCCTCATTTCTGTCACCTGCACCAACATTTCTCCTCTGGTGGCTCTTCATCTCCCTCATCTTCATCTTCCTCTGCTGGGAAGCTTGCGGAGGGCTCCTTCTCCTCCCTCTCCTCCCATGCTCCCAGACAGAGGCTGGCTGGATAACCCAGCCATCATCGCAATGCTCCTGCTGTTGGGCATAATAATGCTGCTGGGATGATTTCCTCCTACTATAGCTGATTCATTAAATTGATTTCACGAGGAACCGCTATTCTTGCTCACAGCACCGTCCATAGCACACTAGGAGTGTACGGCACTATCTACGTTCGTGTTTGCCCACACTGCCGCTGACTGTACCTCCATAAATATTTATAGAAGCTGTGTATATCTGCAATACCCAGTCAGCTCTTGGTAAGTTGTGTGTGCCAGGCTGTACGGTCTATCCTGTGGTTTTTCATAAAACTGGTGATGCAGAAAGGTAAGGGGAAAGGGAAGGACAAGTTCCCAGTCCACATGAGCCACTGGTGTTTACTGGGGAGGGGAGGGCCCACATCACTGGGGAGGATCCTGCAGGACAGGACAGTTTGCAGCTGCTCCAAGGCACGCAAGTCCTGTAAGTCATGGGAGCTGTGACCCAGCCTCGGACAGGCGCAGAAGCTGCCTCTGCACAAGCAAGCACAGCTCCAGTGCCTGCAAGCGAGAGGGTGAATGGAGTTACTGTCCTCAGGCAGTCGCTGTGGCAGGCGGAACGCCAAGGGGCATCTCCGATGGGCACAGCTGGGCATCCACTACCCAGGTTGCAGGGGGAGGTTTACTGAATGACACTATTAAAACCCAAAACCAAAGCGGCGTAATGTCAGTAATTCCCACACACAATTTAAATGCACATATTTTAGGAGAGGAGCAGCCTCCCACACATCCCTTCTCATTCTCTGCTCACATATGCTTCTCAAATATCACAGACCGTGCGGCCGCCGCACTTTGGACAAGAAAGCAAGAATGGATTTGGGAACCGGCAGCATCAAGCAGAAGCTGCAGAGTGCCAGCTGCGCGCTACCCAAATGTCACAGAGCCCGGCTGGGTGGCCGTGGGGACTGTGGGAAAGGGACAGGCATGCTGCAATGGAGTGGTACGCCTAGGATCATGGCAAGACAGTGGCCACCTCATGAATGTGTGCCTCAAGCACTGCACCCGGCAAACATCCCGCATCTTCCCACGCAGCCCAAGTGGGAATGCCCCTACACCCACATCTCGGCGATGCTCAGGCCTCATCCTGGCAACAGAGTAACGGCACAGCACCGCTCTTGAAACTCTGCTTGGGTCAGACAGATGTGATCCCCTCTCCATCCTCATCCCAGGAGGAAGCACTGGCTCTCCTTCCAAAAGCCCTCTGGGATGTCTCCCCAGGGCTGCCGAGAAACGTCCCAGCTGCCCAGCCATGCTGACAGCATCCCAATCCCAGTATCACCACTGGCACCTTCCTTTGCTATGGTGGGGATCACTTCTTACCAGGGACCTCCTGAGCACAGGAGACAGACAGTCTGGGACCCAAACGCCAGCTAGAGCAAGGAGAGATGCTTGTATCGCTGTTAGGGATGTTTGTATCCCTCGTAGTGGTGGAAAAGCCCCAGTTTGGGACTGGCGTGGGGAGCAGGCTGTGCCTGCCCAGAGGGGCATGGGAATGGGAAGGGGGTTGGGCAGGCAGAGGGCATGCGGAGGGGATGCAGCCACCTTTGTCATCATTGACCAGGAGCCCCAGGCTGCTGTTCATGCCTGAGACCAGGCAGGGTGCTGTCTTTGTGGGGAGGCGGATGGAAATGCCCCCGCATCACTCATGCTGACTTGCCCTCACCAGGGACCGTTGTTCAGCAAAAATCGCAGCTGGCCCAGCTGGATGAGAAAGAGGGGAAAGGAGGACTGGGGGCAATCCCTTGCATGGTCCTGTCGCCTTCCCATCACTCTGCCTGGCTCCCCACAAACACACAGCGGCAGGCGGCCTCGGGGAGGGGGCACAACCTCCTCCCCCAGCATGGAGCAGGACTCCCCACCACCATCGCCCTCCGCACCCCATGGCCCTCCGTGTCCCACCGCCCACCTGAGCTAGGGCTCTGGAGGGGCTGCTTTCCCCACCATGACGTTTCCTGCTGGTTGACAGAGAGGAGGTGAGGTTTTGGGGCGTTGAAGCAAGGGATTTCATCACCTCTTTGCATCCTCTCCCTTCTCTGACAGCTGAAAGGTGCCTGTGTGGGACCAGGGACAGCCTGGGGCCCAGCCGCCTGCTCCAGCCTCGGCCCCCAGCATTGCCCCCTCGGCCCCCAGCCCCGGCAGCCCTGCTCCCAGGATCGGGGAGGCTCCGGCACTGCTTTCCCTGTGAGGTGGAAAGATCGCTCCTTTAATCTCGCCCCTAACCCCATGACCTTCCTCCCTTAAGGAGCTTTTCCCCTTCATGTCACTGCTTTTTAAAGCCTCCTTTACAAATAAAAGCAATTTCCTTTTGGAACTGTAACTATGACATGGGGAGATGCGCTTTTTTTTTTTTTTTTTGGACAATAAGGGGGTAAGAATGGGGGGCCGGCTCCCTTTCGGGGTTTGTATTCAGCAGGGTCTGTTTGTTCAGATACTTTACATAAGACAATAAACACCATACGAGTTAAAAGCTTTAATTAAAAAAGGTGGTGAGCTGGGGAGGGGAGGAAAAGGGGGGGAAGGGAAAAAAAAAAAGCCTTTCAATTTACACAGCGACTTAGCGAAGCAGCCCCAGACAGACAAGATAAATACATCCCGGGAATCCAAGAAACGTAGAGGACAAAGATAAGGAAGAAGGCGATATCCACCTACGGAGCGCAACAGCCCAGCGCCGCGGTGCCGCGCTCCCGCAGCCCACCCAGCCCCGATACCCTGCGGACGGGCTGGGGCTGGCCCTCGCCCCCCCTCTTGCCTGCTGTAAAAAATCTCTGCCAGGAAAGCAGGGGTTCACCGCCGCCCCGCAACCCGGCTTCGAAGTTCCCGGGGGATTTTCTCATTCTGCGCGGGGAACCGGCCGGTCCCCCGCGGCCCCCGCCTTGTCGTCGGGGCGGCACTGGAGCGGGGCGTCGGGGCAGAGCCGGGCGCTGACGGCCAGGCTGGCAAGGCGCGCTGCCCCGGCCCGGCCCCGCTCCCGGAGGGAATTCCTCACGGGATACCCCGCCGGCAGGAGC
>Ga0065711_1008006_pt1 | contig 33722 bp, 33 predicted proteins | sample Hoacrofraction12_FD_59098 | JGI IMG/M metagenome (GOLD analysis project Ga0065711, IMG submission 59098) | Hoatzin crop microbial communities from Cojedes, Venezuela - Epithelial fraction 12 v2 (version 2) | ecosystem: Host-associated > Birds > Digestive system > Esophagus > Crop | place...
TTTTTTTTTTTTTTTTTTTTTTTTGTGCTCCCCCCAAGGGAAGTTCAGAGAGGAGCTGATCTGTGAACGTGTCGTTTTCTGTGGTGAAGGAAATAAATGTTTCTGTAAAACTGGCTCAGTGTTACTTGTGGGGGAAGAGGGAAAACAGCAGACCGAAGGTGAGTGCTGGAACACGGTGATATGTAGTCCCTACTTGGTTTTCTGTGGGAAAAAAAATTACTATGTAGCAAAATAAATTATGTGCAGTCTGAGAAGCACTTGTTTTCTTTCTTGATCTTGTTAAAGCATTTCTTAACACAATGGCTTTTTTTTTCAAGTATTAGCATTAATTACTGAAAATGTTAATAGGTTTTGTGGAGTGAACAAGTGGGAAGACTAGCAACAACCTGGTATTTCAAAAGAAAATAATATTCTGTCCTCCAGATTCAAAGATAATTCAGGAAAGTAATAAAAGCTTGCGAAATCGTATGGAAGAAAGCTTTATGTCACTTTGCTCCTTCATCAGATAGAGAGCAAATACCTCATTGCATTGGCCAAAACTCTGCGTCTTGAAAATGACCTTGTAATTTTTTCTTTTGCAAGTCACTGAGTTTCATAGATTTCTACAGGCTCTTCCCTCCCCTTCCCGAGCAGTAAGCTCAAACCCTCTGACGTCTTGGGGCATTCTGGCAGTCAGGCTTGCTGCATCTGCTGCCTGGAGTCAGCCCGCACAAACGCTCGCTCTCTAAATCACAGAGTGCAAGATTTCATTAAAAATCTGGAGAACCATCTTATGACTAGGTTGATGATCTCATTTTATCCATACATGGTACTTATTAAGTAAATACCTTTGAAGCATAGGAAACTGTCTGGGAACCGACTTGTGTTTCCTCCTCTGCTGTGTTATCTTAATTTGATTGGTAGGACAGAAGTCCTGAAAATATCTTTGAAGGGAAATATACATATGAAATAATGCAGTGCTATTCTTAGGTCTTTTTGCAAGCTTCCTATGGGTGTTTTTTTTTTTTTTTCTGGGGACTTTGCTGGCTTTCAGGTGCTTTAACTTTGTATTTACTCTGATTTCCCTGGAGGGGAGGACTTGGTGAAGTACCGAGCACGTTTCAGTCCTGACTCCAAGGCAACAGGAGGTTTTCCAAGAGCTAATTCTGGCCTTTTCTATGAGAATCCTTGTCAGCACATTTTCGCTGTGATGGAACAGTGAATAAACCAAAGTATTTTTGGTAACAGTGGTACACCACACCTCTGCGGTGCCTGTCCTTCGAGGCTGTGTGTGCTGCGGAGACTCGGGAATTACACATCTTGTGCATGTTTCTGCTGTAGTTATGAGGAAGTAGTTAAGCGGACAGGCCAGGACAGAAGCTCTCAGGAGTGATCGCTTATTGTTTCACCGTGGATAACAGTTGGCCCCTCGCCTTCTGCCGTTATTAAACTGTTTAGTTGGAAGTTTGAGCCTTTTAGAAGTCTGACTGAGGGTGTCATCTCATTACAGTCGGTCTCCTTCAGAGGCATCCAAAGGAAAGGTCCTAGCATTGTAGACACGCTGGATGGGAGGGACCTCCACCATGTCTCCAGCTTGATGTCCTGCTTGAAAAGGGACTGTCACCCGCACTGGGTCAGCTCTGCTGTGGCTGTGTCGTAGCAGAGCATTGGGAATCCCCACGGATGGAGATCCCTGTCCCGTCATGACCTCTCAGAGGTGTAGTGCCTTTACAATGAACACCTCCCTTCTGAGCATCCCAAAGACCAATTTTGGCTGTTGTTGCTCAGCTCAGACCCTCCCAGCTGAGACTGTTGTTACTCTTTGCTTTAGAGGACTGTTGCACGCAGCATGAAATGAGCTCCTCGTAGTTGTAAGGGCTAATAGCAGGGCTGCCGTGTTAGAAAAGCCAACAGATTCTTTTGAAAGAGGATGTAGGTATTCATCTGAGCCTTAATTTTTATATATTAGTGTTGCTACCTCTGCAAAGTGAACTTCTGTATTTGAGAGAGAGAGCGGCAGTCAGAAAAATCTTGGTGAAGAGAAGGAGGAACCACGTAGTATTCAGCCCAGCATTTCTGTCCGTTGTGTTCTGGACTTTCCAAATTGGATTGAACATTGTGATTGAAAAGATTGTCAGCACTATGCAAATGAGAGAGAGAAGTGAAAGTGCATCTCATGCAAGTAATTTCTATGTAGATAATTTGCCATAAAAATTTATATTGCAGTCCTTAAAACCTTCAGAGATTTATTCTGTCTTGGGAAAGGTGATTTATGTGGTATTAAAACACTTTTTATGTTCCAGTCCTTTAGATTTAATGTTTATTGCCTATAAAAATGAAATCTTCCTGTGGATATTTAAAAATTTTGGTACTGTGTGAAATATATATTCAGCTTAGAATGTGAAATGCTTTAGACATGCAGTAAATAAGTGATGGAGTGTTACCTCAGGTTCGCTAGCCTCGGCGGTCCAGACTTACTCCAGGGCTGAATCCATTATGTAGATAGCATTCTGCTTACCTTAGACTTAAAAGGAGAGCATATAATGACAAAAGGAACGTGTAATTTTGTCGTTATTTTTTTGCTGAATATTTAGGGCACTTTGTATAAAGGTTTTTGAAGCTGAACTTGGCCTGATATGTGCAGTCAGAATTCAAATGCAGAAGTAGCCTTATTCCTTACCCACGAAGGGCTGGATTAAAGCACGAGGTTACGGTACGCTGCAGGAGTATGGAAGAAGAGCCCTTCTGCGCTGATTCTCTGAATAGCTTCTGCACGTGGTAACGAAGCAAGAGGGCAAGGCCGTGCAGGACTGCTGCAGTCCCCGTGAATAGATGGGCAAGGAGGAGTCTGTGTTCTGGGTTAATTTCTAGTTTAATTACTGGTTATTTTTGCTGATCCTATTATTGTTTGGGCAGCAGCACAGAAGAAGCTGTACTTCTTTCAAAGAGAATTCCTGATCTCATAGTGCAAGTCCCTCTTCGCTTCTTTCCCAGACAATTTTCTAGAGCATAATCTGTCTAGAAATGTGTAAAATACAAAGCATGAAAGATACAGAAACAAATCAAGTGAGTTTTTAGAGAAAAATAAGAAACTGAGTGTAGGTGGTTGTTTTGCCTTGTAACTTCTTTAATGGTGGTGCCCTGAAAAAGTAAATGACGTGATAAGCATTGCTTTTTCCTGAAGGTTTGTCATCGTTTTAGAGTTCATCCCACAGCAAACCTGTGCAGGTTAAGCTCCAAAGCATGTGTCCCACTGAGCATCGGTAGAGATTGAGGAGAGGTTGGCACATCCTTTTGAGATTTTTGTCTGCAACTGCGGAATCCTGTGTATTAAGCACCAAAATTAAAGGCTGATTTATAGTCATGCAACTAATATAACCAGAGACATTGTGGGAAATAGTTCTGAGGGCTTACCGATAACGTGTCATTTGCAGGGGTTGCATCAGATAGCATCTAGTAATTCCTCTCCAAATCACTCTCTTCTGGTGGGACTCTAACGTCGCTGCGAGAGCCTGGTCGGGTTGCCCTGGGGCCCGCAGCCCTGCCCTTGCCGGTGGCAGCCGTGCAACACATCGCAGCCATGCAGTGCATCGCAGCGTTCGCCTGCCACTCTCAGCTCTGCCTCCGCCCCGTGCGGGAAGAGACGCAGCGCGGGCGTCGCGACGGCGGGCAGCCTGGGGAACAGCACTGGATCCAGGAGGAACTTTGGCAAAACTTGGCAGGGTTGGAACTGTCTCTGCCCTGGCACATGGCAGCCGGGGAAGCCTCCGGGTGTTGGTTGTAGCGAGAATAGTCAAGTCCGCCTTAGTAAATGGAGCATTTGGTGCAGCGTGTTTAGCATCGGTGGCTTGGTGGTTGTTTGAACGGCGAAGCCAACCAGTTGTCCTCGACACTGGGTGGGTAAGGCAGCTTGCAGAATCGGACAGACAACAAAAAAAATCCAAAAAAACTATTGGAGTAGCACTTTTTAAAACAAAACAAAACAAAAAAGCCCCTCAACAAACAACACAACCAAACAGCACCCACCCTCCATTTTTATTCTGGTCTGCATAAACACTTTGGAAAGCTGGCGTCGTATTCTAAATGCCTTTTTCCTACGTGATGTGGAAGAAGTGGAGAAGCAGGCAAGGAGAATAAACTTGTGGTGGGTTTAATAAGAGTTTGACCTTTGCTTATAGGATTGTAGAAATATGGCTTAGCTAGAGTTAACTGAAAACACTAGCTGAAAAAATAATCAGGCTTCAGCTGAATGGTGGTTCTTCTTGGTTTCCTTACTGTTCAGGTTAACACCTCTAGCATGAGATGGCCGCTGCATTTCAGAGTTGTTCCCCTCCAGTTCCATTTCTGTGGATCCGGAGAACTTTTTCCAAGGTGTTTTCAGTGATCTGCTTTAGATGACTGTCTGCATAATGCAAAAATTAAACACTCACATTTTTTTGTATCCTGAAATATTGCACTCCGAAGAGCATTAAGAGGTCTCTGATGCTGCTGTAGAAGCAGATGCCTATAGATGTCTTTGTGTAGAAGAATTACTGTTTTATTTAGATTATCCTTTGCACTTATCAGCCAGACATACTGCCAAAACCCAGCCCTGGTGGTCTGATAATTCCATGGTTTTGTGGGGCTTCATGTTTGTCCACTTGCTGCTTCTGCAGTAAGCTTAGTAGTTGCATACTTGGTTCATACCAGAAGTGCATTTTCTTTTAAATACATAGATGTTCTTTAAGTAGAACTCTTGTTTCTTCTTTTTTCCTAATCACGAAGGATCTGAACTGAAACAGAGAAAGAAAACCAGTCTCAAAGTGAAACTTTTGTTGTTTGGTACGTGTAGCATGTTGTGTCATCTCAAAAGAGGCATTTTTGGATCAAACTTTCACATTGTCAGGCCTAGGGCTTTATAGTATTTCACCGGTTTTCTCAACAGAAGTGCTTTCTGGCATTTGGATAAGGGTGTCCAACAGTCACCTGCATACATGAAAGTTAAAATTTGGCTTTTCTTCAAGAGTGTCTAGATAAAGGATGGAGATACTGGAGGCGGTGAGTCTGAGAGTGAGTAGCTCGGAGGTAATCCAGCTATTTACTTGTGGTTTGTCTGACAAGCGCATGGGGATGGAGAATGGCGATAGCAACTTCAAACTGTTGGATAAAAACCTTTCGCTTGCTGCTGTAGGTCACAAATTTGAGTGCTAGTTTTGGTTTAGAAATGTGATTCTGGTTATGTACATAATATACATAGGAAATTATTCATGAAGACCGGACTTTTGTTCCTAAAGGACTTCAGATAACTCTGGACTTGGTTTGAGCCCCAGCAAAAAAGAGGGGAAGTAATCCCACTGTGTCGGAAGGTGTTGCTCTTTATTTTGATGTTCATATAGGATAGAGATATTTACCTGTTTGTATATATATGGACTGAAAATCACTGTATGACAGGATGCCTTGAAAAGATAACAAACGTAAATGAATTCTTAGTAAAGAGATCACTTGCGGCCCTAGTACATCATCTACCACCCCAATTGCCGGGAAGCAAAAATTACTGTTATAAATACAGATAACTGTATTTGTAGAGTTTCTTTCTGTGTGTGGGGAGGGAATGAAGTAATCTGTTGCATCAGCTTGTAAAACTGAACTAATTAACAGACAATCAGCATTGATTGAGACAGCTGCATTCTTTACTGAGGGATTGTAAACACAGAGTCTGCACAGAATTGTTTTTACTGCTGTAAAGTGCAAGAAATTGAAATTGTATTTGATAGCCAAAATTACGGATTTTTTAGTGATAGTGTATCATAGCAAGGTTGACAGTGCCACTGCAGCTAAATCTGTTGTTTTCATTTTAGTGGGATTTGTCACAGGGAATAGTGGGGGAATTCTATAAATTATGACCAAAGAAGGGTTTTTTTTATGATTAAAGAAGTGTTTTAGCTGTACGTTTTGTCTTAGTTGTGTTCATGGAGCAAGTAGGTGTTGGTTGTCTGTAGTTCAGCGCTCATCCTGGTAGGCGTGCCATCTACTGATTCGAAATGCCAGAGGATGACAGATTTTCACTATTTAAAATGTGTTTTGTGTATGCCTGTGTTAAAGGTCTTCTAAAAACCATGCACATCACAATAGTTGCTGATGTACAGTTCAGGGTATGCTACTAGAAATGCTGATTAAAAAAACCGGACAGTGTCTTAAAAACATTGTGCAGAGAATAATAGTACTTCTGTTTCTAAACTAGCTTGCAACATTCTTAACATTAAGCGTGTTATTTTTTATGTGCTGTTAGGTATGCTGTCTCCTCCGGGCCCGCCTCCTTGTGAATGTACATCAGCTAATTTTACTTCATGAGTCAATTCTGCTATTTCCCTTTTCATGTCACAGAAAACAAGCCTAACCAAGTACTGCAAGATGTTGTTGGGAAACACCTAGCTAGAGGAGGCATTCTGCATTCCGCCGCCCCTGCCTCGCGATTTCAGTGTGGTGGGAAGCGTGATGCTTGTGCTGAACTGCAACCGTCCAGCTAAAATACTAAAGCCTACAAAAAATTTCAGAAAGGCTTCAAAATCTGGTGTCCTGTTTAATCATCGAAAATATGTAATGCTTGCATTGGTGTTAAACGCCAGATGTCGATTTTACCGTTGTGAGCTGTCGTGCCAAGCTGAGTTGTTACTTGGGATTGAGATCTGAAAGAATATGAAGAGGCCTAAATGGGACTTCAGTAGTAGCAAAAAGCCTAAATAAAGAAAATGTTGCTTTCTTGTTTCCTATTTATATGTAGAATTTTTTTTTTTTAGAAAACACCCACCAATTGCATTCACAGGCAACTTCACAAAAAAGCTGTCTTTTTCCCCATCATGGGAAAATGAATAAACCTTACGGCATGCCCAGAAAGTCAACAAACTCCGGCCAAGGGAGGAAGCACGTTAGTCAGGAGTCAAGGACCGTTGTCTGAAAACCCTCTGCCAAATACTCTTCCTGCTTAAACTGTTTATCAAACAACAATTTCGCTTGCCAGTAAGTTTCTTCTGATCTTGTTTTTGTTGCTACTTATTTCCTAATACGAGTTCCCCATCCAGCTTCCTCTGCCGAAGGCTGCGGTCCCTGTCCGGTGCCCGTGCGGCTGCGCCGTGGCGCGGGTACGCGACTCTTCTTGGGGGGAAGGAGCAGGTCAGCGTTTAAACGTGCCCCTTGGTCAGCAGGAGGAAGGGCAGCTCAAATTAAGCTTACTAGAGCGGTGTCACTGGACTACATTTTCAAGTTTTATGTTATAGGTTTTCCTTGATGCCGATGCCTGTTGTTAAGGTCTTTAACTTAGTAACAAGAAATTCCAAGTGAAGACTAGCCCCGTCTTTCCAGACCACATTTGCCGTCCGTGTGGCAGGGCAGTTCATTCATCTGTTCTGCGGTTCAGCCGTTCATTCGTTGATCTGCAATGCCCCAAACCGTGAGAAAGGCACGAAACGTGAGCTGGTGTGTTCAAGTCCTTGGCAATTTTTTTGCCATCCCTCAAGGAATCCCTTTGTTGGAATGTGGTTTTAAAAGTATTTTTAGGTTGCTTTTTCAGTGTGTATTTATACTTTTGTTGGTAAATGTTTGCTGTCCGAATGTTAGGAAACAGTTTAAGTAGCTTTCAGATTGGCAGTGGTGTTTGGAGACCGAACGATTATTGAGTGGTGGTTGTGGACTTCAGGGTGGACAGTGGGTCTGTCTGCAATGGTTAACCCTGTGAAAAAATTATCTAAAAATGAATAATATGTCCTCAAAGGAAAAATAATTGTGAATTTTTGTTCTAAACAACACTTAGTGTAGTTAGGATTTGGGTGAAGTTAAATAAAATGTGAGCAATTAGTTTATTTTCATTTAGAATAAAAACGAAACAAAAAAGCTGGAGTTTATTTTTTCTAAACAGCAAGTTCCCAGAACTCACACTGAAACAAGACTGTGTATGTGTATATGTTATTGATTTATTGGTGGCAACCTGTATAGCAAGTTATAAATCCTGGTCTGTGTTACAGTACGTGTCTTGCTTAAAGCATGGTCACGCTTCGTTTACTAGCAAAGCTGAGGCTGGGAAGAGGAGTAACGAAATACTTTAAATGATGTAACAGACCTTAGTTAAAGGGTCGAACTTTCTGTTATTTAAACCACTCTTTTAAGACTACGTTTTACTTTGATCTGTGATCAAAAGAATTATTTAATGTAACTCATGCATCTGATCTTACTTGGATGTCAGACATTAGCTGGAGCTAGTGATGGTGTTTTATTGCAAAATGGCAGCGCGGTCCCTTTCCACCCGAGGAGCTCAGGGCCTGCTGCGTTACTGGCCTGAAACGAGTGGCAAGAACAGTGCGTGAGGTAGTCGGTAATTATTCATCACTTAATTGCCTTTTTTTTTTTAAGGGCCAGAAGACAAAAAATGTGTTTTCTGGGCCATGGTTGCCGCACACCTCCTAGTTAAAACCTTGTGGTTTGCTGGGGTCGGGATCGCGATGCCGCTGTCGGCTTCCCTCGCGGTCACTGTTCCAGCCCCGGCGCTGGCGTGCTTGGAGGGGCTGCGAGGGGGCCTGGGGGTCCCCCCGGCCCTGAGCCCCGGCGGTGACAGGGTGGGGGGCAGCGGGAAGGCCTGTGGCCCTTCCTGTGCTGTGGCCTTGCCAGGGAGGGTCTTGCCTGCTCTGTTGCCACTTAAAAGCCGGGGTGAGTTGTCCGCTGTCGTGTGGGAAGACCTGTGGGGAGTATGGCTGCCGGCGTGGGGTCGTGGCCAGCTGTTGGTGAACTAACGAGATAGCAGGTCAAGCAGATGAATTTTACCGTGTGCCTTGCCTCGGCAAAGTCTCTGCAAGCAGCAGTGGGTTTCCTTTGGTTTCTCGTCATTTATTGTATTTGGCAGAATGTAGTTTGGTTCCCCCCCACCCTGTAGCTGCTGTGGAAGTCACAACTCTTAAGCCGAGGCTTTTTTTTTGTTTCTTTCAAAATAATTAACCAGCGTGTACGTGATTAGCTGACTTGGTTTTATCACGTAGAAAGCCATCAGCTGCACAGGGCAGGGAAGCAGGAGTTTACGTGGTTGTCGTGTGACATACGCGTGGCCGGGAGACGGTGGGGGAGCGGATTGCTCCGCGTCGGAGCGGCGCGTGCTGCTGCGGGCTGTACGCCTGCGGTGCGTCTGAAATCCGGGCTGCTGGGACGCCGCGCTGCAGCGCCGGTGAAATTAATTCATTACTTTTTGGCCTTTTCTGTTGTAGCTAGTGAAGCAGCTAGTTCAAACTTTTGCTTTTAGGTAGAAGAGTGTGTAAATTTGTGTGGGGGAGGTCAGTGGAGTTGTGAGCGGGGTGGGAGCTGGGGCAGGCTGGTTGTGGACGTGCTGCGTTTTCAAGAAGAAGGGAGTAAACGCCTCTCCCCAGCAAACGCTTGCATTTACTTTTTAGGAAACGTACGTCCTTTGAAAGTGTAGTGAACGGAAATGCAGAGCCTAGCAGAGTGTGAAGCAACCGATGGAGTGGGTTTGCTGAGGGGGGGGGGGTTTCCCAGGTATTGAAAGCAGACTGCAAGGTCTCCGGGTGAGGTAATGGAAGGCGGTGGTTTTGTAACACTGGAGGGACTGCGGTGTGGGTAGGGGAGCGTCTGCGTGAGAGTGACTTTGAAGAAGGCTTGGGGAGGAGGAGCGGGTGCAGGGATGTGGAGAGCAGCGAGTGCCGCTGGGTCTGGGTGATGCCTCCAGGCTGGCTTGTAGCTTGCCCAGCGCTTGCGGCGAAGGCTTACTGCTGTGTGGGCATGATGAGGTGAAAGTAGACCTGGTGGGAACGAAGACAGAGATGACTAACAGTCTGGTGTAGCAGTTGAGGAGCATGAGGAAGAGGAGGAGGGAAGCTTTGGGGTTAGGGCTGAGGACGCTGTGAGGGAAACTGCAGCCTGGTTGCCGGTGAGGAGTGGGCGCCGATGGCGAGCGGTGCCCCTGCCACCAGCCCTGCAGACCCAGCCCTGGTGCCGCTTGCCAACCTGGACCTGGGACTGGTGAAGGTATTCTGCAGCCCCAAACACAGGCAGGTTTGAGCAGGGTAGGGACTAAATCATGCCAGAAGATGAATACTACCTTTTGGAACAAATAGGCAACGTTTCATTATTTTCCTGAGTGAGAGGACAAGCTTGTGAAATAGATCCTACAGACCTTTGCTTGAAGGTCTTTATAGCCCTGGACAGTCTCCTATTCTTTGCATTTTCTAAAAAGTTTGGAATTCAAGGTGCAGAAGATAAGACAGGCATAGTATTGTGTTGGCTGTGGTCCTGGCAGTCTTTTCCCCTAGTAGTGCACTTGTTGCTGGCATAGATATTGATGTGGGTGGTTTATGCTGATAGTAGCTCCTTTTGAAAAGCATTCACTTCTTGCAAGATTTTTTGATAGGCTTTCCCTGCGTTTGTGGTAGTGGCTGGTGTTACTGTGAACAGACAAAGCCACAACACACTTTTTTTTTTATGCTTTCTTGTTTTGTTTTTTTTAAGAGCCTGTTAGTTAAGGTATCTTATTGATAGCCACATCAGCACGTCCGTTTTTATTCTCTTTGCTTTATGCGGTGTCTGCCACACACGTTGACTCACTGTCCAAAAGCATTGCGTAGAGCACAAAACTTGTTCCAGTTAAAGCTTGTTTAAAACCTACTTGGAGTCAAATTACTGGAGTATGCAGAAGTAAAATGTGTTTATTGAAATTTCTTACTAATTCTATGTGAAGGGTAGTTGCATCGGTTTGCCAAATGGCAAAATGCTTCTTAAGAACTATGTTTTGTTTAATGCTTATAGGTTTTGATTTCCCACCCCCCTCCCCCAGTGTAAAAAGCAGGTATTTGGGTCTTTATTTTCTTATTTGTCCGTCAGTCACTGCTGATTTGTCAGGCATGGGATGGGTGGTTCGTGGTGTTGCTGTGTCTCGAGCTCTGATCTTCCCTTTTGCTTGTGTTAAAAAGGGGCTTTACAGCGAGGCAGCCACCGACTCGTTTTACAGAGAGAAACTGCTTCTGTTGTTGCCTTCTTACAATGGGTTTTACCTCCCTGAGCGCTTGCAGATTGGAATTGGTTCTTGCTTCTGACAGCCAAAATAGACGTGAACAAACATTCCCAGTGTCAGCTTTGTGGTTGCATCCCTGGCCATAATCTAGAGCTTTATCAAGTGAGTGTCTGTCTGCGTTTTTCCAGAGAAATACATCGAGCTCGCAAAGCAGTTTATAACTTCTGAAATTTTTCTGAAATACTTATGTAATCAGTACATAGGCTCTGAACAGGTGAAAACTGTGGGGTTTTTTAAGATTGAAGGATAGATTATCTAATATATCAGTTAGGGAAATGTAAAATTTCCCCAAGACAAATAGGCTGTGCAAATGCAGGGTTGTGCCAGACACTTCTACGTTGGTGTCATCGTTGCACTGGGAAGTTTTTCTTTAATAGGAAATTAAAAATGGCAAAAAGCTACATTGAGAGCTTTGATAATCTGACAAATACAGTCCTGAGAGAGGATGAAAACAAAAATGAGACTACTGAAAACTCCTTTCAGTAGCAGATTATCATGTAGAGTAGGTAACTGATTGAAGTGATGATAAAGGGAAATACCTTAAATACACAGAAACAAGATTTCAGGGGAAATGGTTACTACTACATTTACTGGCAGAAAAATCCTAATCTACGTGCAGTTGTGATTTGTGTCTATCCTTGTAATAAGTAAAATGAGGTTTATGTTGAATATGTGGTGTTAACATCAGCAGCCATGCTCAGGGCTTTTGAAGGCATGGCTTAGGCGTTGCATCCCTGACTAGAAGTCTACCAGAAAAAAAAAATCAGTCTCTCTTGAAGTTGTGATACATGTTTCTTACTCCAGCGTAAGAGCTTTGTGGTAAACACAGATGGGATTAAACATTTTAAAATCGGAGAATAACAAAATTTTGGGCTACACTTACATTGCAATACTTGCAGATGATTGTTACAGCTTTTTGTAACTTCTTCCATGTGCAGCATAGGAATCACAGAATGTTTGGGGTCAGAAGCGACCTCTGTGGGTCACCCAGTCCAACCCCCTGCCGAAGCAGGGTCACCCACAGCAGGCTGCACAGCATGGCGTCCGGACGGGTCTGGAATATCTCCAGAGAAGGAGACTCCACAGCCTCCCTGGGCAGTCTGTGCCAGGGCTCCGTCACCCTCAGAGGGAAGAAGTTCTTCCTCATGTTCAGCTGGAGCTTCCTGTGCTTCAGTTTGTGCCCGTTACCCCTTGTCCTGTCGCTGGGCACCACTGAAAAGAGTCTGGCCCTCTCCTCCTGACACCCACCCTGCAGATATTTATAAGCATTTTTTAGGTCCCCTCTCAGCCTTCTCCTCTTCAGGCTGAACAAGCCCAGCTCCCTCAGTCTTTCCTCGTAGGAGAGGTGCTCCAGTCCCCTCACCATCCTCATAGTCCTCCGCTGGACTCTCTCCAGTAGCTCCTCATCTTTCTTGAACTGGGGAGCCCAGAACTGGAAACTGGGGAGCCCAGAACTGGAATACTGAATACTTAGAATATTGGTTCTAAGCAGAGACTGAATACTAATTATGACAGATGATGTTAGAGCAGCTTTTCGGGGGATTGGGATGCTGAAGTGTGTTGGTTTCTTGGGTCCTGAAATACCCGTGTTGGGGCAGTGGCTGTAGCCCTTAGAAATGGGTGTCTGAGATGGATGATGAGCCACAGTGAGTGGTAGGGCAGAGGAGGGTGTCGGCGAGAGCAGGGTGTGTGAGCAGAGTTGGCCAGAGCATACAGCAGTACTGCTTTGTGGTATTTACTCCACTCGCGCTGCTTTGAATGAAAAGCGCGGCTGTGGAGATCCGGAGTGAGTGTCCGTCCTCAGCTCCCTCGTGTTCAGGCAGCTTTGCTCGGGGCCTGTCTCTTCATGCTGGGAGGGGACAGGTACCTGCGCAGTCCCTGCCTCTGTCGCACGTTTTCAGACCAGAAGTGATCTTGTTGCTGTCTCTCTTCCCTCCTGGTGATGGAGATGCACCGCAGAGTCACGAACATCTTTCCCGCCACTGCGCTCCCAAATTCACCTTTCCTGTGTGTCCTCTCTGCTTATCCCGTTCCATTCCGCAGCATCCACAAAGCGGAGGGTGCTGCTCCTGCCCCTGGCTTTGCTCTCTGCACACATTCGGTGTAGTCCTGGCTCACTCACGTAAGCAGGGCAGGAGGGAGTAGGCTTGGCACCGTGCGGTGCTTGCTGCTTGTAGAGTCTCCTTTTCTTCCTCCTTTTGGGTGGGGGAACAGAGACTTCAGAAATCTCCAGGAAAGCCCAATTTCTTTCTAGCATCGTTTTCCAAACGAGTAGTTTTTGGAGAGCCCGTGGGACCTGGGTGGAGAGAGGCCAGCCAGGCGCTGGCAGGGCTGGGGCACGGCAGGGCTGCGTTGGAGCTTCCTGCTGTTGGAGCTTCGGGGTGCGGAGCTGGTCGGGTGTCAGTGGTGCAGACCTGCTGGCTACGTGGTTATTGAGGTGTGCATCGTGTAGGGAAAGACGTGTCAGCCCGAAAAGAAAGCAGCCTTGAAACCTGCCTGCAGTGCGGCTGGAGTTCTGTAATTACTTGGGGCCACCTAATTGCAGGTTGGTGCGGAAAAGGGGGATTCCAGCAGCCCGCTCCCTCCAGCTGTGTTTTCCCACCTCCCTCTCGTAAGGGTACTACAGCTTGTAGCCTCAGAGGGGGCTGAGCAGGGAGCTGGTTCAGTGCCGCCGAAGCTGGGAGGGGAAAGGCGGGACGTGTTTGTCGCAGGCCACTTGCTTGGTGGTGGTGGCTCCCTGGGCAGCCCTGCTGTCGCGGTCGGTGGCACGGGGACAGAGGCGGCAGGGAGAGGGACGGCTGCTGGGGAGCCTGAAAGAGGCTGGAAATACATCACGATTCCATTAGAGGAAGACAAATTCACTTCAAGTTGATTGTGGTTTACAGTGGATAGCAGATTGACCCTCCTAGTTTTCGTTTTTGGTGGGTTTTTTTATACTACATGAAAGAAATCTTTTAATGTTTGTTTTCTGAGGATTGCCTTTAATGACTCCTGCGCTTAAAAGCAGAAGACTTTCTTGTCTCTTCTCTTCCCAGTGCCTCCCTCCTACTCCCAATAAAATTGTTGAAATGGGTCAAAGTAGAAACCCTGGCGAGAGTTCTTTAGTTATCTACGGCGTACGCAGTGTGAACTGCCTCTGCCCTAAATCGATGGGCTTTGGGGCAAGGGGAAGGATAATGGTCTTGCTTGTTCTCTCTCAAAGTGTGCTCCAAATAGTGACTCGCTTCTCGCAGGGGCGATTGAATGGGGGCTATCTTTGGCCAGAAAGTTTATTAGCCCGCGTTGAAGCAGTGGAACTGAAGCTTCCAGGCTTTGAATCCTTACTGTAGTCAGGTCACCACTGCCACACCTTTGAGCCCTGGTTTCTGTTTGCTTTTCACTGAAACCTTTTTGATTTCAAAGGGGTGGAGAATGATACTGAGGCATGGTCTCCTATTTTTGTTACACTCTAAAGGAGTCTCTGATACGCTTCTCTTTGTGCAGTATTACATCTCCTTTTACTTGATATCTACTTAGAGAGTGGTTGCAAGGCTTGGGAAGCATGCATACCTTCGACTGTTACACAGTACTCAAGTTTGAAATCTCAAAGTTAATGCTACTTACTCCTTAATACATGCTTGTTTGCAGAAATAATGCATTGGCCACGTTGAATTTTTACAAAAATTTGGGTGCATCATGAGATGAAGTCACAAAAGTATGAAAAATCTGCCATTGATGCTTGTGGGTTGTAATCCTGCATCTGTTACTAGGTTGAAATAAATGAAACTTGCATTGTACAAGGTTGAGATCAAGGAAGGAAGAAAAAACTAGTGATTTTTCAAATAGTTTTGATTTGGAGCTTATTAATTATGACATTGCTTGAAGATTTAGTATCTCGTTTTATATCAGATCTTGTATACGGGGCTAGGTAGCTACTGTTCCTCAGCTGGAACTGCGTCTTACTGTATCTGTGGTTTGTAAACACTAGGCAGGATCTTCAGCTTGTGGGCTTCAGCCCACAGCGACAGACAGGTCAGGTCGCTGCGTGCTGGCGTTTCTCCTTGGCGATGTCTGTGCCTGAGATGTCACATACGGAAGTGTTTTGCAGTGAGAAATTATCAGACCTGTCCCAAAGGAATTCGGAAAGCAATGGGAAGGCGCCCGCAGGAAGTGCGTTGTGGCACTGGTATCCATCAAGCACTGAGGGAGAGAAGGTTATTCTTCATTTGCTACCTGATGCTTCCCTGCATAATAGCATAAAGTATGAAATACAATTTATTTTTTAATCAGTTCTTCTTTTTCTTTCTTGTCTCTGAACTTGGAAGTATAGGTCTTTAAAAGTCTGCTTTTACGTATGTGAAGTTGCTTGCTAGCGCTCTGTATTGTAAAGCAAAACATTGGATTCTTTGGTGTACTGAAATTCCCTCTTATTTCACGATTTGTGTTTTCTTTGCTGTGCTTTAAATGTGTGCTTCCTTTTTAAATATAGTTTTCCAAGTTGCTGGCCGTACCAGATTGTTTATATTTTTTAAAAGCCTTCTGCTTAGCCGTTATATTGCTCTTTATAGTACTGCTTAACCACATTGGTTTCTGTTGCTCTTTTTTCTTGCATAAACTTAGCTGGGATGAATTTCAAATGTGGTTTATCCAACTGTTAAGTATTTCCCACTTTTCTGCAATAGATTTCACATATGTTACAGAATTCCAAACCAAGATCTGGTGGACATATTGCCCTGTTTTTTTCCTCAAAGTCAGAAATAGAGGGGGTTTCAAGCATTATGGTGGCAATATTTAGGTCACTGGCTCCAGCATGCTGCCTAGCTTCAAATTCATTTGTTATATTTAGCTTATTTCCAAGGATTAAGATATCTGTGGTCCATGTATTTGTTAGGGGGATGAAAAAAAGTCTCTTAGTTTTATGGCAATAAACCTAAAGAGGGGAAAAAGTATTGATCCTTTTGAGTTGGAAACTGCAGAAGGCTTGCTTTCCCCTCCAGAGGTCAAACTGTGGAGTCACCTAAAACACACGTACATCCATCCAGTCATTCACAGTTACAAGATTTACCCATACAAAAATGTAACTAAAAATTTGAAATTAGGTTTTTTCACAGAATATCTAGAAAAAAATTTGGGAGCTGAATTACCTTTCACTTTTTATCTGCTAGTCCTGTACGTTCTTTTTTTAAACTTGTGGAACAGGGTTCTGGCAGGTTCTTCTAGGTGCGTGCTGTCTGCTGCTATTTCTAACGCCTCTGCAGAAACAGGAAGGGGCAAATCTTCTGTTTTCCCAGTTTGTTTCCCTATACTGGGTGCCCAGTTCAACTGGGAAGTATATGTGACCCGATGCACGGTAGAGTTCTTACACTAACCACTTAGTAGTAACCAAATCTGCTTTACTTTTGCTGTGGTTTTTGTGTGTGGTGGTAGTGAGAGATGACCTGGTCAGACCTGACCGACTGCTGGGGGTCTGGGATGAGACCCGACCGGAGGCCCCAGCCTTGGGCGTTCGGTCTGGTCCGTTACAGGTTGTCGGGCTACGAACAAACACCAGTGGCACGGCTGTGCAGAACCGGCAGGTTTGCTGGTGGAGAATGTTGGGGTTTTTGCGTGAGGGTCGGAGGCGTGCTGGCAGAGGGACACGATGAGGATAGCCACGGAGGAGACCCGCTGTATGTCTTGCTCTAGCACGTTGTTCTCACTTTTCACGAACTTCTTTCTCATAGCCAGGTTTCTCCCATTTTGAATTAGTAAGGGGGGAAAACAGTGCTGAATTCCTCTTACAAATCCTTGGTTGTAGCTCCAAGTGACTTGGGGAGTGATGTACGTGGCTGAGTGGAGGGTTTAGCCTTTATTTTTTTTATATATGTGGAAATACTGCAGAAAAGGAATAAAGTGACGTGGAAAATTGCGCGTTGCTGGTGTGTGCGCTGAGAAGTGACCCTTGCAGGCTGTTGTGGGGCCGTTGGCAAGCACAGCACTGAGGAAAGAAACTGGGATGGGGATAATGCGCTTGGACAAAGCTGGGCAACGGTCTGTGGGCTGAGCCTGTAGTTCAGCCAGTAGAGGCTGTTGGAAGATAATCTGGCATTCATCAGATGATTAAAAACAGCTATGGTTTGGGGAGGAAATGGGAATATCTGCTAATAATTACAGAGGAATAGATTTCAGTAGTAGGAAAAGATCATTTTGTATTCAAATAAGGAAAGACAAATTGAAAAAGAGCGTTGCAGTGGCAGTGTAGAATTACATACAGTATGTCATTTGGAATTAAGAGTGACTGAAGCATAACCAGTCTAGGCTGAAGTATAAGGTTAACCAATATTTGAGTTAATCATCATTTTTTTTCCCTAGAATAACTCAAAAAGGGAAAAATCCGGTATCTTTAAGAAGCAGGCAGGTGAAAATAAACTTGAACATGTTCGAGATCTGTAATCTTCACTGGATTTGGGAAATGATTAGGAGGTGTATATTGCATGCCACTCCTGCTACCCTGTGTAATGCTGTAGTAAAGCCGTGAGTGCTTTTGAGAAAAAAGGTGATGTTTTGTTTGCAAGATGGAATCAAAAAAATTGTAGAACTTAATCTAATGTTATTCAGGGGGGTCCAATTTGTGGAAGCTTGGGGCTTTGTTCTGTAGTGCTCTGTAGTCCAGCTGTCTTGATGTTCCAAATGGCACGATGTACATCTGAGCTTTTGTTTTTATTTCTGTGAGAAGCAGAGCTCTAATGATAGTTCCTTTTTGTGTTTTGTTTTGTTTTTCTTGACAGAGAGAGCTCGATGCCACAGCAACAATATTGGCTAACCGGCAAGATGAAAGTGAGCAGTCTAGGAAAAAACTTATTGAGCAAAGTCGTGAGTTCAAGAAAAACACTCCAGAGGTAAGGAGAAAAGCTGTCCCAGTCTGTTGGGTTGCTCGCAGTGGAATATCGTATCAGGCCTGCTTGTTTTCTTTCTCTTAAAGGTTTGTTTCCGTGATTTTCTGGTGTGTATTGCCATGTCCACCATCTTAACGAAGACTGCTTATCTTTGATGGCTGTCTCTTCAGGCGGTGTTTGCATTCTGTAAATAATGAAATATCAATTGATGGTTTTAGAGGAAGTATGAACACTACCCTTCAAACAGGCTTGCTCTAAATGTTGTAATAATGTAAAAGTGGAGAATTGTAAAAAAAAATAAAAAAAAATTCTTCACTAATCCAAACTCTCTTAGCACTTGGATGTAGAAAGTGACATTTCACTGCCTAAATAAATCTATATCAAGGGCATAACTTCAAAGATGCTCATTTTTCCATCAAAAATCAGATGAAGTTTTGCTGTTGATTTCACTGGCGATGCAACAAGGTCAGTGCTGGGCTGTTCAGCGAGCTCCGCTCGGAGGCCGTGCATCGCCCGCGGCAGGTGGTGTGGGAGAGGTGTCGGGACCGATGCTCGGCAAACCTCGGAAAGGTGAATGCTGCGTGTGGGGAGCTGGGAGGGTTTAAACCCTGCCGTGCTCATGTCGGGCTGTGCAGCGTGTGTGTGCCTGTGTACATGTATGCGTAGTGGTATCAAAAATGCATACAAACTCATTTTGTTAACTATGAATGCATAGTGACGTGTAGGGCTTGCTTGTTTGTTTTGTGGGTTGTTTTTTTTTCCCTGAGGATTGCCAGCAATCTGTTCATCCAGGAATGTTCCAGGGTTTCAAAGCTCATCCCAGATAAGTGATACACAAGTATTGGTTCCTACCAAGTGTCTTCCTGGGAGAGAAGCAGAAGGCAGCTTTTCTAACCTTTAGTTACCTTTAGTACCTAACCTGTAGTTTAACCTTTAGTAGCAGATGCTGCTTTGCTCCTGTTGGCCCAGCGGGAGAGATGCCGGAGGAGCCCGACCCGGGGGAATGCTCCCACATCCCCACTCCGAGACTTACGGGGAAGGGGGAGTGTTCAGCGGGCACCCTGAGGAGGCTTTGCGGGGCAGAAATCAGTTCTGTTTGTGTGGGGAAAAAGAGGAAAATTTGGGGACTGCAGCTTTGAAAGAACAGAACTTTAAAAAAGGAGCAAAAGAATGTGGAGAGTGAACGCAGTAGCTCTGAGAGGGTGAGGAGTCAGTTGATTCTCCTGGCAGGAGAGAGAACTGTTGGGAAGAGGAGGGGAAAGGAGAGAAGTGAAAGAATGTGGAGGGTATAGGAAATTATACAAAATGCAGAAAATAAATAGACTTCTGGGGTCACGTTTTCAAACTGTTTGCCAGAAGATTATGTTCGTTGTACAAGACCTACTCGAGTTTCCTGCTTCCTTCCGTTTTTTCCTATAAGGAAAACGATGGATTCTTCAGAATGTGGCTACAGCCACCAGCTTCTAGCTGATAACATGTTTACATACACATTTCAGGATGATTTCTTTTGGCTAATTTTGTTTTTATGGAGTGGAAGATTACTGTGGGGGAACCCTGCCCCAAATACTACTCTTTTAAGTGCGTTGTGAGAGGGTCTTAGTAACTCTGTGGAAGTTGATGTACAGAGGGAAGTTACATACTCTTTATAGTTACCCTAAGAGATACAGTGGGAAAATGATACGCAATTAAGTTCTTTTCAGTAAGCAAGATGGGGAAGTGAATAGCCCTTGCTGTTAAATCATTTGATGGTAAGGTTTTAAACATACCTTTATAAAAATATAGTTCTGTAGCATGTAGCATTTTGGAAGAGAACAGAGGTGTTTCATTCATTTAGGGACCAGGTTTAAAACAATAGCTATGAACATCTCCAGTGTTTGGGGATGTTTGGATCTGTGCGAGATTCTGCATCCTGATCTTGTGTTCTGGGTCTCTTAGGAAACCACATTCTTATGTAAGCTTGCACGGATTTTTGTTTTTATATCCTTTCCTTCTCTGTGTTCTCTGCTGTGATCTTCTTTCTGCAGCTTGGTTTCTGAACAGCGACACAATCCAAGTCCTCTTCTACTTCCTCTGACAAAATTAATAAAATGGAATCGAAGAATTAGAAGGCAGTGTCTGAGCTGTAAGGACAGACTGGACATGCAGTGATTGCTCCCAGAGGCGTGCGGGGGGTGGCTCGNGTGNGGACAGGGCCACCTCCCCCGTCCAGGGCACTTGGCGTGGCAGGCGTGGGGGTGCAAGAGGTGAAGCCGGGGTGAGGCCGTGTCCAGCCGTCCTCGCCGGAGAACGTCGCTGGTGTTCCTCTTCACACAAACGTGTGAGCTGGTGCGCTGCCTGTTCACCTCCAGCCGTTTGCTGCCCTCCCCAGAACGCGGGGAAGTCAGAATACTTCTCAGAGCTCAGCCAGTGTGGGAAGGCAGTTGAAAATTAGAAGGCGGGATTATTAACTACTCTGCCTGATTTTTCCAAAACTGCAGCTTTATCTGAAAACCTACCCAGTACGGTGAAAACCTCCTTGAGGTGGACGGGAATTGCAGAGGGAGCCATTGGCGTTTCCGAAGTGAAACAACATCAAACGTGCTCTTTTTAATAACAAAAAGAGAGTTCTTTACTGGAAAACCAGTTTGCATGCAGAACCATTCTTCAGATAAGCTGTACACTGGGTTATTTATTTAATTTATATTTCCGTGATGAAATAACATTTTTCTTGGTATAAAAAAAACCCCAAAACCACAACGATGGAATTGTTAAATGTAACAATTTGTTTCAGAATTCTACTTCCCATTTTCTTTCTGCAGGCAGCCCTGTCAGTGCAGTAGTGGTTTAGGCTGTTCCAGCGTCTCCTTTCCTCTGCTGTAGCCAGTCTCACCGTAATCAGGGGACAAGGGTCGATTGCCTTGACTTTCCTATCCATTGCTGCCTGGAATGTCCTCTAGACTTCCCATAACGTCTGCTGCAGGCAGTCTCCTGTGTAGGAGAAAAGGCTTTGAAAAAATTCCAAATGAAGTTGAGGGTTATTTATATTTCTGTTTCTTTTTACTTTAAAAAATGTGAGAGATCTATTTGGGTCAATTCTGCCTTCCTTGCAAGTTATCACATTACTGCAAAAGAAATACAATATTTTCATGTTTATAGGGATGACTCTAGGGCTTTTGGTGTTTAAAAATGTTGAAATACTATTTCTCACTTGGCATGCTGTGAGACAGACTCTGGGAAGAAGTATCTCATGCTTGGGAACCTTAGGAGAGCAGAAAAGTCAGTGGTGGTTGTTCATGCAGGAACTTTTAGAAAGGGTTCTTCATTCCCATTATTGCAAAACCACTTTTTACCTCTGCACGCATTTTAAGAGGTTGTATCAGACCTGCTGCTCGTAGATGTTTTGGGGTATTTTCAGTCTCAGTTTGTTTCCTCCTGAGCAGCTGCTGTGGAAGGCTGAGACTGGTCAGGAGATTACTCAAATCATCAATTTTACATGACTGTTACTTGGAAGACATCTCAAAATATATCCTGTGAATTGCGACCCTGCATCAGGTGATTGTTTTCTTAGCGTGATAATTCCTGAACTGTTGTGACTAACTGTGATACTTCTCGGGTGTTCTAACCTCTGTGAAATTCTTGGTCTAATTCATCACGTCCTCATATGCCGATATGTTTGAATGACTGTCTTTAAGTTGTTGGGTTTTTTTTCTTTGTCTCCAAATAATTTCAGTTGCACAGGTTAAGAATTTTTGGCACAAAGTGAAGATACTTTCCAATGTTGATAACTTTGCTGTTGTTTCTACCCAGATTCCTAGCTGAGTAACTACTTTTTGCTTACCTGTTTTCAGTTTCAAACACTGAACAGCTTATCTAATACTTCCAGTGGTGCATACTTTTAGGCTACTCAACAACAGTAATGAGAAGTATCAGAAGAGAAATAACCGAGTAAGCCTAGTCTTTGTAAATAAGTAATATGTAAAGGTTAAATACTTATGGAGAGGGAAGACAATAATACTTAAGCCTGTTTAACTTATAACTCTCCATTGCTTTCCTTTATGATTCAGCCCTGTAAACCAGATAATGCTGAGCTGTGTTGGTTATTGCCAGGCTCACCTGAAACACGGGTCATTAAACTGAGCACAAGCCGAAAGACCAGCCTGAGAGGCCTGGGCCAGCTGCTCTCGGGAAATAAAATAAGATCCTAGTTTTCTAATGTGAGAGCACGAGCTCTAAAGAATCAGGCAGGTGTGACGTGCCTGTGTAAAGCGTGTGTTTGGATCCAGGAGCTCACCTGGGGAGCGCGCTGCTTTGGCCGCTGTTTGAGTTTATTCCTGACGGTGAGTGGAGCTGATGATCCCTCGCTGTTGTTGCCCTTTGCTGTTTCTGGGCTGCAAATGTACTCTGTTGGTGAGTTTTAGAAAGTCACGATTACCTTAAAATGCTCAAATTGAGATCTGGATTTCATAAGGCAGATTAAACGTTGGATCAGCAGAGTTATGGCAGGACATGGGAGAACCATTAAACATAGACACCAGAAGTGTGTTATCAAATAAATAGCTTTCAAATGCCCTGGCAAATGGCATTTTGGAAGGTGCCAGCAAACAGAATAAATGAGCATATGAAAAGCGTATCCTAACACTGGCTGCCGGGCTGTGGCAGCCTGCTGACCCCGAGCACACTGACACCTCACTCCAAGCTGTGCAGTGACGGCGACGGTGCCGTCCAGGGCTGCGCCGCTGCGGGGCCGTGGGCTGCCTATGAACAGCGGTGGGTGTGCTCCGGTGTGTTGGCGCTGTGCGGACCATCTGACGTGATCGGTTCGGTGCCACCTTGGCTGAGCTCCGGCGGGTGACGCTCACCTGCCTACCGAAAGCCTGGCTGGCTGTGCTGCCCTTCGTGCCTGAACCATCGCCAGCGTCCCCGTCCTGCTCCGTTACGTTTCTGCAGTGCCGCTGCTGCAGAAGGGAAAGAGAGTGAGTCTGTGGAATTTTTTATTACAAAAGTAATAGTTTTAATAACGACATTGCGTACTAGGGTGATGCATATTTTTAAGATCCATGGGGCTTTTTACAAAAATAACACTATAATTGAGGCTCGTAACTAACTGAAGGAAATGAACACAGTTCTTATGAAAGGGCTCAATTTTTTTGAAACTTAAAATTCTTAAATTCTTAGTCTCCTGTGTTTCTGGATCATTCTATTGAATTATTCAGTCTCTACAGCAAAAGAGAATCAAACTAAGCTTAAAAAAAAAATTTAATTCTGCTGGGTTTAATTAGTTCTTGAAATTAGAGGAATGTCTTTCTAATTGTCGGTGGTGCATTGTCCTTGGTTCCTAACGATTTTGCACAATCAAGTTTGGTCTAGCCTGTGTAACAAAGTGAAAATAATAACACACCTGGGAAAACTACAGAAAATATATGGTCTGTCTGAAAATTGTTGATGCACTCAGTGTCTGTGTGTGTAGGGGTGACTATTGATTTGCTGCCATCTAGAGCTGGGTTGTTCTGCTCCTTTTTCTTTTTTTTTTTTTTTTTTCCCCTTTTTTCTCTCTTTTTTTTCTTTTTTCTTTTTAATTTTTTAATTTATTTTCCCTGTGTGCCTGAGAGTACTGAGTGTGTGGAGGTTCCTTCCTCCCCTTCACTGGGATTTCACCAGGAGCATATAGGAATTTTGTTAATTTGGGGCCTGAGTATGGAAGAACATACATAACATTTTGATGTAAAAATTAGCTAGCATAGTACAACTAAATGCAGTTAATAAAATCTGTAAATGGGAAATGTCGTAGTGCATGGTAGGGAAAAAGTTGAGGAAGAAAAATGCTGTTTAAGTTCTTCCTTCTTTCTCTTTTCCCATGACTTTGAAAAGGAGAGTTTAAGAGATTTTTGTTGAGAAGAAATGAATTTGCAGTGAAACAGTTTGTTCAAAACCAATTTTTTCTATTAATTTGTATGACTAAAATGCAATCATCAATATTTAATTGTATTATAAAACTGTTTTGTGTTTTTAAGATTCTTTGTATATTTAAAACTTTAGGAGAATGTTAAATATGTGGGATACTCTCCTTGTTGAGTTAAAACGTTGCCATTTCTTTCTGTAAAAAACACAATTATAAGAACAGAGAATTATGACTTATCTTGCAGGTTTGGAGCTAAGATGAATGCCTTTACTTTAGGATAATGATATTTAGGTGCCATGTCCTTATGTCTTTATTAAATGTTACCATTTTCTGAAGAGGTTCTGTTTGCAAGGTAAATGAAGTTTATGATAATTTGTACTACACGGGCTTGTTATTCCAAAAGTTAAAGGAAGAAGTGTATTATGTGACTTCTTGCAGAAAAATGATATAATATAGCTCCATGTCTTAAAAATGTAATCTGAAAACTAGTCTTGTGGAGTCAGTTAGGTTAAATCAGATCTAACCTTATCCTGGAGGTCCCTTATTCATGAGTTCTCAATAATTTTGTTGTCATTATTTAATATATATTTGTCTGTAGTGCATTCTAATTGCTAATAGGAAAAACATCAGTGTTTCTGACATGCTTTTCTGTATTATGATCTCTTGCTGCCTTTTCACTTTATTGGAAGTGAGGGAACAGTAAAAGAATTGTATTTCACAGCTGTATTTTTCTAGGATTCTCACAAAACTGACCTCCGTTTTTCTGCACACTGACCATTCTCACCGCTGTAATTACCAGACATTATTAAATATTTTTTTTTTTAAATTGTCTTTATCACCCACAAAAAGCTAAGCCAGAACCTCTGGCAGATGGCATCTCCCCTGCTGTTTGCTGTGCACACGCTGCCTGATGCCCGCAGTGACGCTTGCTGGAGCCGGCGCGTTGCGGAGCAGCAAATCCGAGCCGGGAGCAAACGTTTTTGGTGTGTAAGCCTTTGCCGGCTGTACCTGCGCGGGGTGCCTGCGCTGCGGTAGAGTCGTGGGCATTGCCTCCACCTCCCCTGCGCACTGGGTCAGTTTGGTGATCGAGCTGCATCCTCGGTTGAGTAAAATTTCGGTTGGGTCTTGTTCTCCAGAAGGCAGCAGTGCTGCCCTGCTCAGGAGGGTGGGCAGCGGGCGGGGGGCTGCAGAACCTGGAGAATTTGTGTGGAGATAACCAGGCTTGAGAAGGTCTTTTTCCAAAAGGAGGCCTTGTTTGGGGGATTCTTGGCATGTAGGGCTTCACGGGTAGCTGTGTAGCTGTACAACAGCATTTGTGAAGATCTGAGATCTAGGAAAATAAATCCTTTGACCCGCAGAAGTAGTGATGGTGCATTGTAGGTTACTAGGCAGAGAAGTTTAATTGGAAGCATTTTTCCAAAACGACATGATCTAGGGCACAGAGTTACTGTCTGTGTCTCCTTTTTCTTTAAAAATATCCTTAAATCAGTTTTCTACAACACATTTGCCTCAAAAGTCTTTTTATAAGGCTGAAAATATATGGATGATTACTTTATTCAAGAGTTCCAAAAATATTCAAGAGGGAGACACAGCCGATTCAACTGAACATGTTAGAGCAGTTGAAGAAATTAATTACTCTGAAGTCACTTTCTCCTAGTAATTTAGATTTATTCTATTTAAGCATTTTTTTGGTTAAACATGCTTGACAGTTGAAGAACGCGTTTTTCTTCTAGCACCATCAGTTGCAGGTATTAGATGTCAGTCACGTCAAGGGCGCTGTGTTCTCCGTTACAGACAAGGAGAACGGGGGATGTTTTTGGTGTTACTGTGGTTTACAAAGGGCCCTACTTGTAAGCAAGTATTTGCGGATTAATCTCTCTTGTTAAATATTCGATGCTACTATGAATTTCTCCTGTCACTAAGAAGGAAACAATGCAAAGCAAATAGTGTGTTTTTCTTGCATTGTGCTTGCCGTTGTTTGAACTTCTCGGGGTTGCCCCATTTGGAAGCCGGCCAGCGTGAGCGGCGGGGCGGGGGGAAGGTTGGGGACGGGAGGTCTGAAAGAGGAGAATGTTTTCAAGGTCAGAACTCGAAGGAAAAGACTTGATCCTAGAGGGCATTTATCATCCTTCCTCCTGAAGAACGGCCATAGTTTAAGTAAGTGTGCACCAGGAGTAACAACCTGATTGACTGAATGTGTCATTGACTGTTTTTTAAGGGAAAAATACTTCCCTTTATTTAGCTGAAATAATTGAGATTTTTCACAGTATGGCACCAACAATTAACAGCCATTCTTAGGTTCAGTGTTACGTTCCTTATGTAGGTAAGTGTAAAACTGGGAGTTTACGTAGAGATGACACGAAGGTAAGACAGAGTACTCTCAAAGCAGGTCTGAGGTTCAGTTCCTCAGTTTGCTTTGAGCCATTGGAACATTCGTTTGGCTGATTCTCAGGATTCAACTTCAAGCAAGCAAAATACCTGCTCTTCCTTCCTATGCCCATTTACCAAAAGAAGACATAATTAGGCATTTTCAATTAGCACTTTTCACTTTGTGAACAAATATGCTGTAAACCTACTTCAGTTCGTCCACTGGACCACCTCAACGTCATTCAGGTGTAATTAAGTAACATGTTGTTCTCATTAAAATTATCGTGTTGTCATGAAAAACTCATAATAACAGTTGCCAGTTACGAGAGATTCTTTTCATTGCTTTGAGAGTGGATAAGTGGAAAGTTGGAGCAGCTTGAAACAAAAGCAGAAACGATTCATACGTTGAGTGAAAATGGTCACAAACAAAATGACTAGATTACAGATTATAGCTATAAGCTTTTCTATTAAAAAAAAGGGGAAAGAAAAACAAATACTCCCAGCTTTCTACAGGACCGCTCTTTTATGGTCAGTTTTTGATGAAGTCTTGAGGTAAATTTTTAGGGGGAGAAATATTTGTAAAATGCTCTTAAAACCTAGTTCTTTCAGATTTTTTTGTTGTTTTGCTTGCTTAAAACAAAACCAAAAAGACCCAACCCCCCAAAAAAAGCAAGCTTCCTGGTAACCATTTTTGAGTAAATTAAATATGAGAATTAGGGCAGTTGAGAGTCATTTTTATTTTTGAATTCTTTTTGCATTAACACATCTGCAGTGTTGATGAATATATGGAAAAATGAAATTGTGCTTCTATCCTGCCGTGTCTCCAATGTGACAATAAATCAACTTTTTTTTCCTTTTAAAATGTCTGGCCTTGAAATTTATGTTTGCATAAGCCATTACTAAATTCATAGTAGGTGTTTTAGTTGGCAGGCACAGTTCCAGGGATTCAGTGGAACTATTTTAGTATGGAGCTTTTGTTACTGTTCATAATTATGTGTAGAAATATATGTATTTTCTTAATTATAAAAGCTAGCTTGCTTTAGCTTTGGATCTGCTCTTACTTCCTCAACACAAATTGTGCTTTAAAGCTTTGAAAGAATTAGTGCTTTTTAGACTTGAAAAAATAAATGGGTTTACCGGGTTGGTTTTTTCCACTTAAAAAAAACAAACCCAAATCCAAAACACAAAAAAGTAATAAAGTACAAAAAGTTAAGTTGTGATGCATCCCTGGTGCTGTTTATGATTTTTTTTATTTTATTTTATAGTCAGGTTGTAAATATTTAGGCCAGCATCAAGACAGTATGCAAATAAAAGAAGTTTTATTAATAACCATTATCTGGACCCTGGTAATAAATATGTATGACTCACGTAGGAATAAACCCACCCAATAAATATAAAAGCCATACAAAACCATTAACAATTTTTAATGGACTTGCAGATGGAATAATTTAATGCAACTGTAGTTACTCAGGTTCCAACTCCTGTAACTATTTCTCATGTGCTTGAAAGCTTTCATCTGAAATACATTGCTACCATTCGTGAGTCCACCTTGTCTCTGTTTAAAGCCATAAAATGATGGTTTCACAATTTTTGAAGCACTAATGCTTATTTATGGCTGGATCGCTGCATTTTTTAGCTGACTCTTTTTTTAAAAAGAAAGTTTTTCTCAGAAGCTGCAGCACTAGACCGGTGTTCAGCAGTCAAGATGGGGCTGACTGGTCCACGGAGCTGGAAATCAGCTTTGTGCCTGTGCTTTGCTGGTCCGAGGCGCCAGCCGTCACACGGGAGTGACACCCGTGCCGCCTTCAACAGGAGATCACACAGAGCTGTACACCTGGAGGGTCAGTTCACTGATCATTGCTCTTAAAGGTTAGAGCTGGTAGGGACCAGCATGAGCAGATGCCCTTCTGCCTAAAACCGGGTTTGTATCTGCTCTCGTGAGTCCCTGAAATAGAGGAAGCCGTGAAAAACGTCGCCTGCTTCAGCTGGGAGATGAAAGCCCTTTGCTAGGTTGAGCTGGGGAATGTCGATACACCATCGCTGCATCTTGTCAACACTTCTGCGGGGGTTTTCGATATGTTTTGTTTCCTACTGGGTAGAAAACAATGCTTTAAAGTGTGCTGAAGTGTATGTCGTTCGTCGGTTAGTCTGTCTGAGCAGGGCGGGGGAGCAGGGACCTTTTAATGGGCAGGAGATCGCTAAAGAACTTCTTGTGTATGGGCTGAATGCTGATAAGTGAGCTGTGCTGCGAGGAGAGGGGCTTGTACGCAGGCTGGAGTTTTAAAAGCTCATTTTAAACCGGAGCTTTCATTTAGTGCGGGGTAGCGCTGGGAGTGCTTTTAAAAAATGTCCGAATGCGTTAAGACTTCTCAATCCTGTTTGTCAGAAGTGATTGGAGCGCTGAAGAGCTGAACTCTTGCGCACTTTCAGTGCACTTTAGGGCATGTCTGCACCTGCAGTGCAGCTTTGCTAAGTCTGCTGGCTATGACCATGGGTTTCAGATGCGGGGTTCCCTGGCTGCTCCCCTTGGCTGCCAGACGTTGCGGCTGCCCTTCGAGCTGGCTGGGCACGGCTTTGGGGACCGTGTTGTGTCGCAGGTTCAGAACGCCAGATCTCTGAAGGCTTCATCAGACAAATTAACCTGTTGCTGATTATCCCCTTTGCCTCTGACTGCTGCTGATGAGCAGCTGAAGAACTGCAGTGGGCAAAGAAGCAGCTCTAGGTTTGCAGAGAAAACACGAAGCTGGAGGTCGGCTTGGGGCTGCAATCACCCGCGCCAGCCTGGCAGGAGCCAGGTCACCCTCCATCGCTGCGGTGCCCGTCAGCGTACCCGGATCGCTTCGCTGTCCTGACGTGCTGTCTGTCGCTCCCTGTGCAAGCTTTGCAGAGCTTCCCCGTGGGCAGGCAGTGCTCAGCTGGAGGGACTCTTACGTCCCTCTGGTGCTTTGCAGTGATCTGTTCTTGCTCTGTAGCAAAAAGCAGCTGGGGGTTGGTTCTTGTGAGCGACAGAGGTCTCGATGGTGGGCAGTGTGCGGGGCAGTTCTTACACTGCTTCTGTGGGAAGGGGAGGAAGAAAAGGCTCAGGTTTGAAATGCATTCCTCTTCCATAGTAAAGGTACAGACAAGACAGATTTCTAGGTTAAAAGGAAAAACTGACAACAGTAAAGTTGCCTGTTTTGGCGTGACTTCTCTCCTTACGGCTGTGCTGCTCCTGTCCCGCTGTGCCCGCCGTGGGGACATCTCGCAGCACAGAGCAGCTGGCGTCCCGCCTGAGCAGGGTCCGTCGCCAGCCCAACGGGAGGGATGCTGACCAGAGCAGCGGTATTATCAATGGTGAGAATGCTGAAACTTGGTTTAAATTCAAGAGTATGAGCTTGTGCAAGAGCACACTGCAGCTGCGCAGCGCTCCCTGAGCGTGATACACCTTTAAACCATGCCATCTTACCGCGAATGGCACATACTGCTGCCTGCAGTGCACTTGGTTCATCCATACAGTGAAAACAAGGGCAGCAATAAAGAAATGAACTGCTGCTCCGTTAGGAAAGACATTTTTAGTAAAAAAAAAAAAAAATCAGGTAACTGTTTGAAGTAGTTCTTCAATTAATGCTTGATAAAGCAATAAGCCAGTTTAAAATGTACTTTCAGTTACAGGAAAAGGCATATATTAAGCTCACCTGTTGAGAGGATTATGTCTGCTAAACACACTCATTTTACATGAGACCAAAATAGATCCTTAAAAAATTAATACCGAAATAGGTTTACAGCCCATAGAGAGATTTCCTTCAGACCTGTTTTGTGGTGTGCTCATCTGCTTTTTCAGGAATTTTAAGCATTGAAGGAATGAAGTCAAAGCTGCTGCTTGTCTTTGAAATGGATGCCTCTTTGATAAGCCTCTGATCTCTGTACCCGGAGTTGTAGCAGCAGATTCAAACACTGATTGTAAAATTGGGAGACTAAAATGTAGCCATGACAGGTTCAAACGCTCTGTCTCTCTGTCAGATTCAATGCACAGGACATTGCCAGGAGTTAAAACGATGCAGAATTAAAGTAGCCTACTAAATTTACCTGCCATGGAGAATCCACAAAAGAGCTGCCACTTCTAATCCTCAAATTCGTTTCAAATTATTATTTTTTCAAATTGGACTCCCTCATCTCTTCAGCTCAAGCTGTTGTACAGATTTGAAAAGCTGTCTCTTCTTGTCAGATCACTGGTTTAATAATAATAATATCTTGCGTTTATATAGTCCTTTTCATCCTGCAGCTTCCTAAAGTGCTTTGCAAGCTTTATATACACAGAATCGTGCAACCACCTCTTGGGTGGCTGGTGCTAGTCAGCCGGAGCAGTGGCTGGCAGCTTGCTACCCTCGCCTTCCTCGGTCGTTTAAAAGCGTTGGGGGGAAAAGTAAAAGACACGGAGACAATCCCGGCTCGTTCCAAGGGGATGGCGCCTTCATCTCCTGCGACTGGGAGCAAGAGCCAGCACGAGGATGTTCTGTCCACCCCAAAACTGGGGACACGGTAAAGAAAAGCCATTGCTGCAGTCTGGCAATGCCAGTGCTAGTTTTAGTTCTGTGATGATTTTTTTATTTCAGCGTACTCATAGTCTGAAAAATACCTCAGTCTCTGGAATTTGGGGGAGCACGAGGAGTGACTTTGCATGGCTCCTTTCAGAAACGTACACGTGAAAATGCAGGTACCTTGAATATAAAGCAGTTATTAAAAAAAAAAAAATCCAAATCTCTACCCAAATATTTGTACTCACCTGTTTTTGGTGGAGACTGGGCGGACAGCTAGCTCGAATCTGTCCGTGAATGCGTTGCGGTGGTTGCTTTAAACCTCCAGAAGCTGGGGATGGTCACGCAGAATAGATTTGTGTCACATTAATTCTAACTCTTGAGGTAATCGTTTCTGGGAGAAAAGAGGTATTGAAGTGGGCCGTGCACTGCTCATTAGTGGAAGAGGCACAAATGAGTTGAGCCACTTTGCCTTGGTTTCTGAAGGAAAAAAGGACAAGAACACGTTGGCAGAGGTTTAGATGTCATTAATATCATGCCACCAGTTTTCTGTAATGATTTATCTAGCTTATTTTTTTTCTTTTGTTAGTACTTCATGTTACATTTTTGTTTGTCTTCAGGTTTGCCCTTTTTAAGATTGCTGATGCTGAAAGGTAACTATATTTAAAAAAAAAAATAGTATCAGGCTCTTTTGTTCCTAAATGGAAGAAGCCACTGACACGTCTGAAGAATGTTCTGTGGGTCATTTCCAACCTCCTGACTCTTTAAAATTATCCTGAGTTTTGTGTTTTATATACGATTAGAGACCACTTACTGTGTCTGGATTCACATCAGCTAATCTTGCCTTCTTGCTCACCTGCGGTTTGGGGGCGGGGGGGATGCAGAGGAAGGCTCCTCTCCTGCATGGAGGGAAGGGGTTTTACTTCAGTGGTGCTTGAGAGCCAGGAAGAGGGAAAGACAGAGACCCAGACATGGTCTCAGAGGCCTTAAAAATATGGAAAAAAAGAAAGTGTACATCCATAGACGCTAATGCTAATGGACACTTATCCTGTCTCTGGCTGTAAATTATTGAGATCCTGCTTCTGTCTGGTAATGCAACTTAATCAGAATCGGTTTTACTGCTTTGACCCCATAGGGAACCTTCTAATTTCATGTTTTTACATTTTGTCTAGTCACTGTACTGGGAATCTTCATATCCAGTCCCCTTGTGGCATTTTGGAGAGACATGCTGTTACATTTACCTAAAAAAAAATGGTCTCAGGAGGCTACAGTTCGTGCCATAGCTTTTTCCCGCAGCCCTTTGGTTGATGGTCAGCTGCGAGGGTACAGCTTACCCAGCACTCTGCAGTCCTGCACTCTGTCCTGGGCCTGGAGTGATGGAAACCATCCCTCTGCCCTGCCTTCCCCAGCGAGCCCCCCCAAGGCAGGCGGCTGCGGAGGGCTGTCCCCTGCAGAGGACCTCTCTCTTCCCACGGCTCCCACCTCTTGCAGCCTGTTGAAATGACAGCTTCTGGGTTTGTGTCTCTGCGAATGGGATGCCTGTGACATTGCACGTTGCCTCCTCGCAGTCTTGGAGCTGTGTTTGGGGTTTTTTTTAAGTCTCTCCGTGGGCCACAGCAGCTTTGTAGGCAGGGAAAAAAAACCTGGAAATCACCTCTGCCAATTGTTTTTACGTAGATGTGTGTAAGCTGAGGGTTGGTTATTGGGACTGTCCAAACGCATGACCATGGCTTAGTGTTTCGTAGCTCCTGAGCCAGCTCAAAGAGAACTTTTACCTTGACGTAGCACAGACGACTGGGGGGAGGCATTTCCACGGCTGAAGAGGATGACGGCCTCTGCAGAGGCTGAAGGCTTGACGCTGCTGCAGGTCAGCATCCTTTCTGCTATGGAACTAGAAGACACAAATCCATGTGTAGTTTCCAAAGAGAGTGTTCCACTGCCGTGTTTAAATTCAGTGTTGGAAGGAACCAGTGTGCAACAGCATGTGAATAGTGAAACCCGTGAAGGTTGGCACTCTGGTGTGTTCCTTACCCGTGCTGGCCACGCGGTGAACAGGGTCCATACATCTTTCAGCTCAGTAACTCCCCGATCTTTATTCTCTTGGCTAGTCTGCAAGTTTCCTGCAGGGATTACACTCCCACGCCTGGGACTTAAGTGTTAATGAGTTGTTTGAGCCTGCGTAGCAGACATTCGTAGAAGCCTGTCTGTCTAAACAGCATTTTTAATAGCAGTTCCCTCTGCTTAGGACAGTAGCAAGCTTAATGCTTTGAGGGCTTCTTCCCCACCGGATGGTGGCACAGAAAGACGAGCTCTACTGATCAGTGATAGTCTTCACTGAAGAAGTAGTGTCCTTAGACTTCAAGTTGCAGCTCACTTGCGTTAGAGCTGTCGCTGTTCTTTGTCAGCTCTGAGGTGTGAGGAGTTGAGTGTGTAAAGCTGAGCACTGGTGGGTGCTCAGCTGTGGCTCTGGAGGCTTCTACCTTGCAGGTCCTCACCACTGCCTTTTGTGGAGGATACTGCTTGCTGATCTCCCCTAACTGCGAATGTGCTCAAAAAACCCCCAGCCTTCAAGGTTAAAGAAAGTAATCTCTGAATTCATGTTGTTTACTGAAATATCTGTTGAAATTCCATAACTATGAGCTAGCGAAAAGGCACTCAGATGCTCTGTGTGTGTGTGTATATTTGTATGTATATATTTATCTATATGTACACACATAAAAGTAGTTCTCCTTATAGATGAAACTGGTAATGGTGTCTTAGAGCAAGAGTGCTGCAGTACCTCTCTAATGGACATGCTTTTCCAGGAGACTCTGTGTCTCAACAGCAGTGTTGACACATTTTTAGATGTGTGAATACATGTAAAATAAGTCTTAGAAAATAGCATCTGATAAGGAATTTTTTACGTGAGCAATAACTGGGTAAAACAGGTAAGTGTAGGTGGTGTGTTTTATAGGGTATTTGACTCTTAAAACCTGTTGCTGGTCCAAGATTAAATATTGCTGCTCAGTTTTCCAAATCCATGTAATTTCAGAGCAAGGAAAAAAGATTTCTGCACTGCCCACCCTCTTTTTTTTTTTTTTTTTTTTTTT